>Ga0247610_10004636_pt1 | contig 14670 bp, 8 predicted proteins | sample 174DNAGHGhighgp2_FD_193483 | JGI IMG/M metagenome (GOLD analysis project Ga0247610, IMG submission 193483) | Sheep rumen microbial communities from Palmerston North, Manawatu-Wanganui, New Zealand - 1742 DNA GHGhigh gp2 | ecosystem: Host-associated > Mammals > Digestive system > Stomach > Rumen ... | reverse complement strand
CATTGGAGGCGTTTGTTCCAACCCATTTGATTGTACAAATACCGCTTGAAATCTAAGGATGTCAAGTTTAATTGCTCTTGCATGTACTGCAATAGTGCACCGTCTATCATAGTTAAAATTGTTAAATTTGCACTTCCAAAAATGCACATTTTGTAACATTGTGCACTTTTTACGGTGCAAAGGTACAACATTTATTTGAAACTACCAAATTTTTTACAATAATTTTATGCCTTTTTCATTATTTTGTACATTTTGCCCGATTTTAACAAAGCAACGCCCGTCTGGACGTTGCTTTATCTTCGTTATAACTAATTACGTTATCCCGTCAAACTCCTCTTAACGTGCCTCGCGCTTGCGCGTCCTAATAATAAGGAACGCGCAGTACGCACACGCGAGAAGCATCAACGCTCTTATATCATCAACTTCTCCATTATCTCTTTCTCAAACTGAGCGACTGTCATGATTTTGCAATCACCAATAGTTCCGAGTTCCAACAAATCACTATCACCGGATACCAAATAGATTGCTTTAGCTTGTATGGCTAATTCCAACAAGTAGTCATCTTTGGGATCACGACATCGAGCAGGAATCTCTCCCAACGGCACATTTGTCATGTTTTGTTCCATCCATACGTGCAACAAAGCTACGTCCTCCGCTTGAAAATACTTCTCAAATTTCGGACGTCGTGCAACCAAGAGCACTTCTTGCAAGAGTCGTTCTGTAACTACTAATTCAATACTTGGATAACTTAGTAATTCTCTTAAGTTCGTTAGTTGGCGTCCTATAAGAGAACTTATCCAGAGATTAGTATCAACTATAACGCGAATCTTATTTTGCATATTGTTTATTATACATCTCCTGACGGACTACTTCACATTCCTGGCGGATTTCCTCATCCGTTAATTCACACCCGGCAAATGCCTCTTGGAGTTGTGCAAAAGAGTTAGCTCTTTTTTGCGCCTTACGCTCTTCCCGATTCAATAGTGTTTGCATGTTCAAAGGAATAATAACATATGGCACACTAACTCGCTTGGCAAAATCTGTCAAGAATGTCATTTGATCTTTGTCTTGTGGTTGAAATACAATTGTACTCATATATACCTCCTTTTATTTACGAATCCTGTTCTTTATTTCGCCGGATGTTATCCGGCTTAACGCTTTAACGTGTCTCACGCTTGCGCGTCCTGATAATAAGGAACGCGCAGTACGCACACGCGAGAAGCATCAACGGCCACATCACATCGCCAAGCGGGAAAGGTTCGCCCGGATTATCCGGATCATCATCGTCCTCATCAAAACCATCATCTTCACCGGCTCGACGCGGACGACTTGTTACAAAACTCTTGTCATACGTTGTTACGACCCCAGACTGCGCCGCCATAGGCAGATTTGAACCGGACTGCATAAATCCTGCATCGACTGAACCCATCGTGGCTGCCGGCATCTGTGCGGTGGTATAGACGGACTGTGTCTCTTGACCTTTGTACGGTTTGCCGTAGTTGGGCGTCTGAGCACTAAGGCTCAGAACGCTCACTAATGCTATCATGCTCAATAAATATCTCAATGTCGTTTTCTTAGCCTTAGAGGCACGATTAACTTCGTTTTTCATAATCTCTAATTCTTTAAACATTACACATTAAACATTACACATTAAAATCATTTATTGATTTCACTTACTTTCTTTCCCGTCGCATCATACAGCACGCCGTTTCGCAGGATATACATCTTGTCCTGATAGAGGAACTTCATAACCGTTGGTCGTTGTCCATCGTCACTTTGTATATTGTCCATGTCGGTTGGTGTATCACGTTTTCCGACTACTGCATTGATAGCAAACCGATTATCGGTCACGCCTTCATCTATATGGAATGAATATGTGTCACCTATCAGGTTTGTTACCATTCCATACTTGTAGTCCATCAGATAAACACCTTCCAAATGCTCAACGACACTGGAGTTCGCCAGCGAGAAGGTGTAACCTCCCGTACTAGGAATATGTACCGTTACTGGAATCCATTCCTTCGCCAATGTCTCATTGATAGCCACATAAGCCATATCCATATTAATATAGTGCATGTAGGTCTTGAGGGCATTTGCTTCTCCGAGTACTTTCACGAGGTCGGCATTCGGCTCATATTCCGCTGTGTAATTATCACCGATTATCAGACCCATCTGGTCCTTAACGTCATCGTCATTACTCAGGCGGATATATGCCTCTTGATCAGGAACGGTTTCTTCCTTCTTAGTATAACGTGCCGGAGCAGACGGAGCAACTATTTTGTTTGCTGCAAAAGTAATGGTCTGCGGCGTTGCATTGTTAGCCTGAACAAAGAATCCGCTTGCCGGTTTCAAGTTTGCCTCTGCAATGTTTACCTGATAGTAGTTTTTGAACTCCAGATCCGGTATCGTTGCATAGCGGATTGAACCGCCGTTCTGCAATTCCAGTTTTCCGCTTATGCCGTCATCATCTCCATTGAAAGTAGCCATGTACGGGTTGCCGATAAAGTTCCAGCCCATTGCAAACCATTCTGAAGATCCATAACCATAACCGGTTACGCTCACTTGGTTTTTGTGCTCGCTGCTCACTTCGCCTTGTTCGCCCAATGCGGTCCAACTTGCGGAAGGAATAGTAAGTGGCATTCGTACAATGGAGAATGCTTTGCCACTCGGACGTTTAGCACTCATGGCATATCCCTTACTCGGCTCAAGATATTCTGGCAACGGACTATACTCTTTCCAGTTTGCACCTTCATCTACACCTGTCTGTCCATTTTCAGCACGACTTGCTCCATCATAGTAACGCAACTTCACACCTGCACTTGCAGCACTATTGCTGTTCTTGTAACTCATGTTCGCTACAGTTACAGTCCAAGGCACGGATATCGGATAATACTGGTCGTAGTCAATGTACCAGTCAGCATAAGCACGGGTGGTTGTCAGGTTGGCTCCTCCATCACCGCGTTTGATTTGCATCTGTGCTACATCGTAACTCTTTTCTGCTGCACGTGTCCAGCCGTAACGCAGTACAAGGTCGGTTACGTCCAACGTGCCGCTTGTCACTTTCACAATCGCACCCGGATAAATCTCCAGTTGTTTAATCGTAACACTACTGCTTCCGAATGAACCTCCATCGGCCGTCAAGGTCACGTCCGGTAATACATGTACTTCCGTATTCCAATGTCCCTTTGTTGCATCAATAGTAGACATCGTGCTATTACTTGCAATAATCCAAGGAATCGTAAGTGCACTCGTACTCAATACATTGTCCTCTGCATCCAACCAGTCGATGTAAAGCAATTCGCCTTTGTGAGTGGAGAAGTCCAATGTACTGAAACTCAACGTATAGTTGTATTTGGTCGCGCTTCCTTTGACACTTGTCAGCGTCTGTGCAAACGATGCAACTGTTTCCGGTTCGCCGGAGCCGAGACGTGCTTGAGCGGAACTTGCAGTCTGAGCATCTACATCAAGGATAACACTCTTACTACCCCATTCCGTTACTTTAGCCTCATTGTCAACTAATTCATGCTCTATAGGCAGGAAGTAAATTTGACCTGAAGGAGCAGTCGGACTTGCGAAGTAACCTATATTGCCGCCTACCATACCCATTTTCTTGGTTCCGGTAGAAGGAATGGTTACTTCATAGGCACCGAAGTTACTACTACTCAACCACCAGTCTTGATGTGCAGCACTTCCTGTCGGAGACAGCCATATGTTATTGACGCTGGCGGTGGATGATACCTGCAAGTGCTTCGTTCCGTCCGTCAAGCGAATACCATACACATTGGTTCCTGCGGCGTAACGTCCTTCACCTCGATAAACCGCAGTATTCGGTGCATAAACGGCCTTGGTCGGAGTAGTCGTATTATCTACCGTTATCTTAACTCCTGCGACAGCTTTGGCTTCTGCTTCTGTTGCAGCCAAGGTGTTCGGCAATGCGTACCACTCGCCATCAAACTTGGAGGCTACGACAAATTCTTCCGGCAATGCACGACCGTGCAATACCAACGTTGCTTCAGAGAGCACTGTGGTGTTATGCATCAACTGCAATTTCAGCGTACCGGTATGGATGGTATTGTGCGCATTAGGCGTGTAACTGATAGAGTACGTCTGGCTGTAAGCTCCGGCAGATACAGATACGTACTCAGACGAAACATCCACCATATTGTAGTTCGAACTACCGTTGTTGCACAATCTGAATCGTGAACTTCCCTTTGCCACTTCATCCCCGTTGCCATCCAGATAAATGATTTTGAATCGGGTTGCACCGGTTGCATCAGCACTGCTTACTGTAATAAGATTGTTGGTCGTAGAAGTTGCATAAACCGTTACACCGTTGTATGAAGTCAACCATACATCACCTGTGATAGATATATTTCCTGTCCAAACAGCGGTAAACGTCATATCCCCGCTAATACCGGAAATAGTAGCTCCGACAGGTATCACACCTCCTGCTGCTACAGGACTGCCGCCAACTGTAACGGCTGTGGTAGTCGTCCAGCCGGACAATGTGTAACCTTCTTTACTCATTCCGGTTGTTGCGGCATCAGGCATGACGTATGTGGTATTTTCCGTATATGTCACATAATCGCTACCTATACCTGTTCCTGCTTGGAATGTCAGCGTGTAGTAGGTCGGACATTGCGTGTACCAACGGTTACGTGTCGCATCTTTGAATACTGCATAATAGGTTGTATTCTCCGTTGCAACTGTTCCATTCGTTATATAACTTGGTTCAGCAGACCAATAACTACCTGCCGGTTCCGTAGCACTCCAGCCACAGAACGTCGGGAACAGAGTCGTGTTGCACGATACAGGATCCGCTCCGGTCGGCAACGTTACTACTCCGTTCTCCGCCTTGTTGGTCGCATGATCAACAGATAACATATTGTTCCGCCATGTAATCGTCGGAGCCGGTTGCTGGTCTATACTGAAGAACCGCACATTATTGGTGCTTCCTATTCCCCATGTGCCGGTAGTAATACCGAGGTAATTATTTTGGAAAGTATTCTTCAGCGTGTAATCAACCAGATCATCAGTTGCTGGCGTGAACTCATAGTATTGTACATTCGCGCCTGTCCATCCGCTCTGTGCATATAGACCAAAAGTTGAAGTAGAAGATGTTGTATTTGCCTTGATAACGTTATCGCTCTTTACCGGGCTGGAGAATACCATACCCTTTTTGTCCAATCCCTTTGATGCAAGTAACTGATAAGCAAACTGGTCTGTCACATCGGAATAGAATGTCGCTACACCTGTCGATTCATTAACAGACGATAGTTTAACAGCAGCTGTTGAACTGGTGTAGTTGTTACCCATGTTGTTCGGCAGCGCATACCAGTCATCGCCTACTTTCTGTGCAATAATGAACTTCGTTGGCAAGTGACGCACTTGAGCAGAACGGGTCGTTTGTGATAGTGGTGAAGGCGAATGACCGTCACAGGCAGTGATGGTAACATTCTCCACTCCGTCAGTAGTAACTGTCGGAGCATAGGTTACATATACACTTGTTGCCAATTCACCAGATTCATCTGTCTGCAGATATGATCCTCCAGCATCGGAAGACAAGGCTGTGCCATCAGACTTCACGAAGCCCACTCCGGTAACGTTCGCAGAGAGGTAAATCTTGGTAGTCTCGCCATAGTGTGTTGCCGTTACGGTAAGCATTGTTGTGGAGCGAAGTGTCTGTCCATTCGTGGAAGTCACCATTATGTTGCTATTAGAATTAAGAACAACCATCGGAACAAGTACAGGTTCAGAAGTCCAGTGGTGCTGGCGGCAGCGACCAAAGTTAATGTCGTTCGTATTACCTGCACCATTGTCTTTGTAGTGGGTGAAGGCAGATGAAGTGGAGTAGTAATTCAAGCTACGTCCGCTTTCTGCGCCATCTGCTGTGATGTGGTATAAGTTATCGCTAACCTCTGCTATATTCCACCAGAATGTACCTCGCTTAAGACCTGTTCCGCTCAATTCCGGAGTAACATCATATCCGCCGATGTTGATTTTATACTTGCCGGCATTTGCCCCCGTTCCCGGAGTAATAACTACATCCACAACCCCATCACAATCCGTGGTTGAAGTTAGAGTTCCATATGAAGTGCCGGGAGTACCACTACAGAAATGTTTTGTACCGCTAACAGTAGCATACATGTGGTAAGTTCCTCCATTAACAGGGTCAAACTCTAAATCTTCGTCGTAGTAATGATAAACAGCATGATAGGTCTTGTTGGACGATACGGATAAATCAGCGTCTGCTGCAATTAATCCGTAAGGTGCATCGCTCAAATCTCCTTCTGCGCTGCTACTTGTTACCTCTTCTTGGACGCTACCGTCTTTCCATCCTGCAAACGTGCATCCGCCTAATGTTGCAGAGGGGAACTTGGAACTCGTTGTGCCTGATAAGCCACTGGTCGTTTCTGTTGCGTAGGCATAATTGCCTTGCACAAATGTTCCACCATGTGTATTAAAAGTGATAGTGTAAGTACTTGCACAGTTCGGATTGGATTGATAAATAGTAGCCGCAGCGGGGGAAAGCTCCAAATCATAATAGGTGCTACCCGATGTTACATTGGACGCCAACTGAAAATCAAAATAGTTACCACTCTTCACTAAAGCATAATCCGTAGCAGCTTTGCTGGTAAAACGCCAAGTACCATTTGTTCCGGCGGAAATAATCCACTTAAAGTTATCTTCATTGTACCACGTGCTTTCAAAGTCAGGATGGTTACCTCCATAATATTTACGTAAATATTCGCCATCATGATTCTGAATCTTATAGGTATTATCAGCTATCCTTGTAAATGTAAATGGAGTTCCGTCGTCGCCTTCACAAGAGAGACAATCGTCATTCCAATATTCAGAGGTATACGCACGTGGTGTGTTGTTTACTCGGCCGGCCATGTGAGTGTTGCCGTTGGCTTCATAGATATAGAAGGTTCCTCCTTCGCAGTTAGCTGTGAAGGCAGGAGGTGCAGCTCCCTTACGATATACCGCATAGAGATCCGTATTTGTTGTCGGCACATACGAGCCAGTTACCCAAGTTGTAATCGTCGCACTCTGGTCGTCATAACTGGTGCTGCTGGATGACCATCCGGCAAAGGTATAATCCCCGCAGGCTAGACTACCTGTCCGACTGTCCAGATTACATGCGTCGCAATGATTTGATTGTGTCCATGTAGTCGTATTACCACCATCATGGAATGTAATCGTGTAGTTGGTTAAATCATTGACACGCACATTATAAGTAGTCGTTTTGGTTACGGCTTTCTCTGTGTACGTGATAGTCACAGGAATTGTATTTCCCGGCGTCAAGAACTGCTCAGGACTCCACGTATATCCTGCTACATCCTTCGTCGTTGTGTTAGAAGGATTGCCATTCTCGTAATAAGACCCGGTTACCACCATGCCCGCAGGATCAAATTCCTCGCACTCATTGTAGGTGGTCTTGGTCGGAGCCGTAGTCACACTGATAGCATCCAGCACCCAATCCACACAACCGGGATTGGTTGAATAAACAATCGGTGCACGCAAACCAACAATGGTAATATCACCGCACATCATATTATATCCTTTAGAAGTCATTTCCAACTTCACAATCCTTTGAGTGAATTTCGCAGGGCTTGTCTCAGAAAGTGTGGCTGATGTGCTTGATGTGGTTATAGACGTAGAAGTAATTTCTGTCCAAGGTCCACTAGTACTTGACGATTCATATAATTTAATCGTAGATGTCCCGGAAGTTCCCGAAGAAGGAGTCTGGAATGCGGCGGAGAAAGAAGTAGGAGTCCCGTCTAATTGGAAAATAACTTTGTCGCCAACGTCGTCAAATTTAGTCTTGTAATTAGTGGTATTTGTTGTGCTAATGCCTGTTGCGGTTACAGTAGTATTAGTGTAACCAGCATTTGTAATAGAATTGACATTACCATCATGTGCATACAATGTTGCCGATACCGCATCGTCACTTACTTTGCTATAGACTGCATAGAATTGCGTATTCTCGTTCAATGTGGTTGTAGAACCTGCTGTATAGAAAGGAGTAGGAGTGCCGCTGGTGGAACTATATGCACTATTGGCCGCGTTTGTCCAACCCAAGAAAGTACCGCAATCAACGCTCGTTACGGTTGGGAAAGTGAATGTCGTTCCCTCTTTTTGTGTCGTTGTTCCTCCACCGGTAACGGAACCGTTATTGGCATTCCACGTAGCGGTAACATTGGTTTTCTCCGCATAACTGATACTTACTGCAATAGCGCTTGTGACGTTAGAAATCGTCACGCTGGTTGCAGAAACGACGGTTATAGCGCCGTGTGTGCCTGTAGCTGTAACAGTCGGGTCGCCCTTATGGTCGCCATCCGCTGCGCAAGTGATGGTTAATGTTGTTCCGCAAGTGATAGGGTTAGCCGAATAACTATGGCTTCCGACACCCACCATCGTTCCGTCCGAAACGGCATAGGTGATGTCTGTCCAAATAGCCCAGAGTGTAGTTGCGCCTGTAGCGGTAATATCTGCCCCATCTGCATAAGCTACTGTACCTGCTGTGGCATTAGCCTCACTCGTCGCCCAACCACCGAATTGTTTACAACTATTTGGAGCGGTATAACCAATAGTGGCCACTGTTTTCAGGGCAGTTGCCTCATTGTAGGGGACTGACTGCGTTTGATTGTCCGCAGCTCCTCCTCCACCATTTCGTTTGAAAGTTACCGTCACATTTCCGGTTACTGTGAAGTCACTTGAGTTCATCTCTTTCGCACAATAACCGTCAGCTGCAGTCCATGAAGCAATCACGTGTGCCGTACCAGCACCGACAGGCGTGACCTCACCTGTGGTCTCATTAACCGTAATAACACCTGTATTGCTTGACTCAAAAGACAAGGTTCCATGGGTTGTCCCGGTAATAGTTTTGGTCGCATGTGCCCCTCCGGCAGTTAACGAATAGGTGTTGTAACTGAATGTTGGATCATCCCAAGGAGTACAGCATGTGGTGGCATAGGCGGAACGTGTAACACCTTGCTTATATACATATACAGTATTTGCTTTCGTGTATGCATTAAAACATTTACCATTAGCATAATACGAAAGTATCTTGTTACCGGAAGAGGCAGAAGATGTAAATGTAAATACACTGGAACTTACTCCAACGCTAAACGTTAGAGAGGTAGATGTCTCAAATGTTAAACTTCCTCCCGATATTTGGAGATATTTGTTATTATTGGTACTCTTTATCTTCCAAGCATCAGCACTTCCTTCCAATGTCCAAATAAGAGCAGCGGCAGGGCTTGATATGGAAGAACTGGATACCGACACTGTGGTCAAGGATGAGGCGGCATCAACAGGCAAAGCTTTATACGTCGATGATGCATAACCTACAATCAGGTAGTTCTTTCCTGCCTCCAGATCGGCTTCGGCCGTGATTTGCGTATAACTATTGGAAGCTGCTTCCGTAGCAAAAACAGCATAGTAAGTAGTCCCTCCGGAAGGAATAGTCTTGCTGGTCGCTTCCGCACTACTGAACAAATCGGCCGGTACTGTGTTTGTTTCACCAACTATAGGTGTTTCTGTCCAACCCACAAACACCTTTCCTCCTGGACAATACGAGGCTGCTGAAGGAGTTCCGGGATTTGTCAATGCTGTTCCAGCAGTACCGGTCTGTGAGTTGAAAGAACTATTGCTTCCTGCCACCCAAGTAACTGTGTATGTCGGTACAGCCTCAAAATTAATAGTAACCGTAATATTCGTAGTTGAAGTGGAAGTTACAGTAAACGTATTTCCTACTTGAGAGACGGTGGTCGCATTGGCCGGTGTACTACCGCTTATGGTATATGCCGGGCTGGCATATTGACCACCAGACTTTGGTGAACCGGTAATGACCATTTTGTTTCTTGAAACAGTTCCGTATGTGGTATTGCTTGAAGAAGCCGTTATTGTTTTGGTTGTAAAATTGGTCTCCGAACCATAGAAAGTACTGCTTCCTACCTTGGCATATGCACGAACATAGTACTTTTGATTAGGGTCAAGACCGGTAAGTGCCTTATTAAACGATGATACATTGGAAGTGGATTTCCCTGAACTTACTTTTTGCGCATTGCCGGTAGGTTCAGTTGCCGTTCCATAGACAAATCCCCACTCGTCAATATCGCAGTCGCCTTTCGTAATTCCCGTACAACTTACCGTTCCCCCTGTCACATTAATCGAACTATTACTTGAACCACCTACCGTGGGGTTGGTGGAGCATGTTGGGCCACTGGCAGGAGTATAAGTAATGGTATATAAATTACAAAATACTGAATTTGTGGAACAAGATATTGTTACAACAACCGTTCCTCCAGTTGCAACTTCTGTGCTTGTAACTGTGAAATTCTTGGTCGTCCAAGAAGAGTTTCCCAATCCAGAAATTCCACTCAAGGAGCCTTTATTAGAGCCATTTATTGTTAATGAACCAGATCCTACTCCACTGGATTTGTTATTATGTACAGAAACAGATACCCCGGTTATCGTACAACCATCCAACCCACTCAAGGTTAATGTTTGAGAGTTGTTTTTTGTAATTTGATTTGCACTATTATACGAATTGCTAAATGTAGCAGTTACCCCTGTAGGAGCACCAGAAAGAGTACCGGCACTAGCACTTGTCGGAGTAAAAGTAAAGGATTCTCCCCACGCATTTCCGCTGCCGATGGTCAGAATGAGTACTAAAACAGACACGAGTTTCAGCATCCATTTTGAATTAAATCCCGACGGTGAGCCGACGGTCAACCGACAGTCATGTCTACTGTCGTTTCTCTGTGAGTCCGCTACCCGACTCCACAGAGTTTTCAAATAAGTAATTAAATTTTTCATATTATTTTGATTTTTATATTTATTCAATTTGTTGTTCGTTCATTTTTAGACTCAAACGACAAGTACTATATATTAATTATGGTATCACATAACTTCTTCCAAATATCAAATCAGGACAAATATCTCTTACCATTAATAACTGATCATTATGCGTCAAATCATCATAAAGTTGCTGGGATTTTTCTATTCGCTCTGAGGTGCTATCGCATACAAAATATAAATCAGAAATAATCTTTTTGTGTAAATCATAGCAAATATTATATTGACTCCCATGGTGGGGAAGTTGCATTAACAATAGATGCTCCTCAGATTTGTACGCATTCAGAAAACTATTAATCTCATTTATCTCTTTTTGCGTCTTTATACGGGCATCTCCCACAAACAAACATCCTGTTCTATACGCAAATCTATCCCGTTCTATGTGACGACAACACCATGATGGGCAATACCAATCTCTACATCCCTGTGTTATTTCTGCGTGAACCAATGCTGTATCTTTTACTCTTTGTGATAACATGATTAATCCTGTTGCGTTGGGGCCACGACTTTTGAAGGCCTCTTTATAAGCATCATTGATTTCATCGGTATGTTGAGCCAAGTACTCAGGATTAGTTAATTTTGTTTCATCCAATCCGCTCGCTAACAACATTTGTTTTAGTGGTTCAAAATCTTCGTCATGTAGCATACTCTTGGCGATCCATTCCCATATATCTTTGTGCTTAAAACTACGTCCCCATTGATTACCATCTGCTGCAATCGGAATAATCTCTCCATCACCAAGGAGTCTCATAATTTCAAAATATGCGCCTCGTGTGATCACATCATACACATATCGCATATCATTACGAATATTAGATACTACTGATGCACAAATTTGTATACCGGCATTAAGAAGCATCTTAATACCATTCACATGATCTTGGTCAAAATGAGAAATGAATAGATAATCAATTTTGTGTATCCCATATTCACCACGCAATAAGTCGATATACATTCCCAACCGCGTCGGACTCGAAAGAGACCCACAGTCAAAAATTACATTACAATCATCTATCCTTTCAAAGGCAAAGCCTCCTTGTCCAACCGGAAAGAGAACTCGTTGATGCTTTAAAATGTTTGAAACAAAGTGGTTCTCTTCATTCGGAGCTATTTCTTCGTGTAAATCGCGTAGTACCTCTAATGCTGTTTTGTCACAATCTATCATCCATTCAGATTCATTATCATTATGCCCTAAGTGATACCAATTGTTTTTCGGAAGGATGTTTCCCTCGTATCTTTCTTTCAACTCGTTATATACATCTGTTCCCGCCTGTCGCGCGCAACACACAATATAGTCAACAGGTGCTATTTCTGCTTCTTTCATGTGTTTGCGGAAGCTCCAATCCTTGTCTCCATCCAGATAATCTCCCGCACTAAGGAGCATAATTGTTTTGTTTCTCCAACTTACAATGGCACGAAAGTCTGTCAACTGCTCTTTTGTGGTCACTATCTCACGATAAGAAAGAGGAGCATTAGCGTGAAATAAATTTATTATGTTCGCCTCATGCTGCAACAGGTACGACAATAACAGCCACATAGCATGTGTCTTACCAGAGTTCTGCTCTCCATATATGACAAACATTCTTTTCATTGTATTTTGTGTTTTATATTATTTACTTGTTTTTATAAGGTACGCGTATACGCGTATAGATATTGAGTTTATCTATTGTTGCGTTGTGTTATCATTTTTTGTAACATTGCTCTGACTGGCATCTGGAGCAAAATCTCCGTGGTATTCATTTGTAATCAAACATATTTGAAACGCTGTCAATTTGCCTATTAGTGCAGATAAGCCATCATTTGATGGGGAATCCAAATAGTTGAAGCAGTCATTTAATAAATGCTCTATTCCCTCTCTAACATTCTTATTAAAAGCAGACACATTACTCATTCCCCCTAATACGCCGGCCATATTTACAATGTCGATACGGGCAGCTTTCGGATCCTTACAACTATGCATCAATCCTTCTAATGCAGCTCGGTAGGTATCAAAAAATTGTTTTCTATATAGCCTCTGATAGATTGCGTAAAAGACGATGGTATTTAACAGCGTAAAAACCATTGTCCCTAATCCCCAAAAGAACGCTCCAAAGTTCCCCCAATCGGCATTGTCATCGGATAATTCAGTACCCGCAGCAGGTCTATATACCACAAAGCACACAACTATGCCTATCAAGAACACCAATCCTATCAGATAGTATATCCCATATCGTTTCAAATATTGTTGCATAATGTTTTGATTCTCCCAACTTTAGCACAAATGGTTTATTTATTCTCCATCTTCTCTCTCGTCTTCTAGAATTTTTATTGCGCTGTCACTCAAGTCACAGCGTGACTTATCAATTCTGAAGGACATATATCCTTCGTTGACTTGAGATGAGTTCTCGTTACGTATGTACCTATTATAAAAATCCTCATATTGAGCTTGAGAAATGTACGCACTTCCTAAAAAGTCAGAAGGCTTATGAACGCGTTCACCGCACTTGTACGCATTCTTAATTATTTTTACAACAAGTGCGCTCCGCACGAACTCTCCTGAATAACCTTTCCTGCGAACTACATGACCAGATTTTCTTAATTCCTCCCAATTAGGGATATGACGAACGAATAAACTCATAATGTGTTAATCTCCTTTCGGTATTGGTTAGTAATGTCGATATTCATTTGTACAGACAAATAAGTAATAAATTTATTTAGATTTTGTGTCTGCTTAGATATCTTTTCCACATTGTCTGGATTAAGATTTGGGACGGTTGACCAAAGTTTTTTCAACTCTAATAAATCTGTTTGCAAAGTTTGTAGGGTATCTTGGTTGTTCTGTAGTTGAGGAAACAGGTCTTGTATGTCGGCTTGTTGTAATAACTGAATTTGTGAGTTAGCAATATCTATATCCGCAATACTCTGTGCACGTTCAGCTATCTTATCATGATTAATTGCTTTTAAAACAGCATTAAGCATTGTCCATAGACAATTGCACATCTGTTCAATTTCCTTACTCCATTGTTGACTATATGGAGTAGGATACATCAGTTTTCGAGGGATATATTTACCATCTTTCAATTCTCCGCGTTTAAGTTGCTCTTGGCAATAAAACACTTCTTTGATTCGTTTAATGTTGGATAGGCCCAACGAACCAGTTACTCTACAACGGATTGCATCGTATTTAGAGTCCCATAAAAAGGGATCTGTCGTTCTAAATGTGTAATAACATTTTGAAGGACCATAACATCTTCCATATAGGATAGATAAGTTGTCTTTGTTTAGCGCAATTTTCTTGGTGCGAACATTTTTTTCTCCGTTTTCATAGCGGATATAATCTAATTCAATATTCAAATCAATGATTTTAAAGAGAAAATAATCATTTCGTATCTGGACAATTACTTTGTTTGTATTCAACCATACTAATTCAGGTGATATCGTAAATCGTGCTCCTAACAACCAAAAGGCCGCAAATATGCCGAGTAGGCCACTGGCCACTCCTATGGTAAATGGATGAGCTGTAATGAACTTGTGCAAATACGATAAAAATGTTGTTTGATTAGCACATATATCCTCAGATGGGTTGATATAGGTATAATGAACCCATACAATCACCAAATATATGGCTAAACAAATTAAGCCAATAGTCAATAGTTTCAAGAACAAACGTAATATGTTTAAGAAATGATTCATGCGCTATTGAGATTACAACAATTCTAAATCCTCCATTTTGCTTAAGTTGCTTTTAAAGGCTATAGCACACACACCGGCAACGACATATGAGATGATCGCAGAAAGGACAAATGCGCCTAAGATTATGCAACA
>Ga0247610_10004634_pt1 | contig 14672 bp, 17 predicted proteins | sample 174DNAGHGhighgp2_FD_193483 | JGI IMG/M metagenome (GOLD analysis project Ga0247610, IMG submission 193483) | Sheep rumen microbial communities from Palmerston North, Manawatu-Wanganui, New Zealand - 1742 DNA GHGhigh gp2 | ecosystem: Host-associated > Mammals > Digestive system > Stomach > Rumen... | reverse complement strand
TGAGGTACTTTCAACTAATGGTAACACTCACCTTGGTGGTGATGACTTCGACCAGGTAATCATTGATTGGATGGTTGACGAGTTTTTGAAGCAGGAGGGCGCAGACCTTTCTACTGACCCAATGGCAATGCAGCGTTTGAAGGAGGCTGCTGAAAAGGCTAAGATTGAGTTGTCAACTTCTACAAGCACAGAAATCAATCTTCCTTACATTATGCCTGTCAATGGTGAGCCAAAACACTTGATTATTACTCTCACACGTGCAAAGTTCGAGCAGTTGGCTAGCAGCCTTATCAATTTACATGCTGACCCAATCAGTAAGGCATTGAAAGATGCCAAACTTGAGGCAAAGGACGTTAATGACGTAATCCTTGTTGGCGGTACTACACGTATTCCAGCTATTCAGGAGTTGGTTAAGAAGGTGTTTGGTAAAGAGCCATCACACGCAGTAAACCCTGACGAGGCTGTTGCACTTGGTGCTTCAATCCAGGGCGCAGTTCTTAACAAGGAAGCAGGCGTTGGCGACATCGTTCTTCTTGACGTAACACCTCTTACACTCGGTATCGAGACACTGGGTGGAGTGATGACCAAGTTGATTGATGCTAATACCACAATTCCATTCAAGAAGAGTGAAACGTTCTCTACTGCTGCTGATAATCAGACTGAGGTTACAGTACACGTTCTTCAAGGTGAACGTCCAATGGCAGCAGATAACAAGTCAATAGGTAAGTTTAATCTTACAGGTATTATGCCGGCAAAGCGTGGCGTTCCTCAGATTGAGGTAACATTCGATATTGATGCAAACGGTATTCTTACCGTATCTGCAAAGGATAAGGCAACTGGCCGTGAGCAGAAGATTCGTATCGAGGCTTCAAGCAATTTATCAAAGGAAGAGGTGGAGCGTATGAAAGCTGAGGCTGCTGCAAATGCAGATGCTGATAAAAAGGTTCGTGAAACTGCTGATGCAGTAAATAAGGGTGAAGCACTTGTATTCTCAACTGAGAAGATGCTGGAGGAACAGAAGGACAACGTTAATGCTGATGAAAAGGCAAAGATTGAGTCTCTTGTTAAAGACCTTCGTGAAGCAGTTGCAAACAAGAACGCTACACGTATCAACGAGATTGAGGGAGAAATTAACAAGGCTTGGAATGCAGTATCAGAGCGTGTATATGGCGCACAGGCAGCACAGGGCCCAGCACCTCACGATGACACTGTGAGGGCTGAAACAACCGATGCTGATGCAACTGAGAACGTTCAGGATGCAGAGTTTGAGGAAGTTAGTTAATAGTTTCTGAAATAAGTTTTGCCCCAAAATGGTCAACTCTGTTTTGGGGCATTAACTATTTTATAGAAATATTTCTTTTTTTGAAAAAAAATTTGTATATTTGTAAAAATGACACTTAAACAGCTATTTAAAAGGTATCTCAAAGAAAAGAATTACTATGGTACATTGATTGGGTTTATTAAAATGTACTATGGGCCTGATATAATTAGATGCCGCAGACAATTAGAAAGCTGTACCTCAACAGATTTATTTTGGTTTGTTTGCAAAATGGCAAAAGAATATAGGCTCAATTGGTACTACCAAAATAAGTCATTATTTGAATTTGTACAAGACTGGTGTGAATTCAAAGACGAAATCAAAAGGGGAGATATTTTAACAGTTAAAACTCTTGAGGGTAAGTATGAATATGAATATGTAGTGTATGATGTTTGGCTTTCTAGGATGGAAGTTGAGACAACTACACACAGTTTCATTAAATTAGAAAGAATTTCAAAAATAAATGGAAAAGAGTGTAATTACGCTAATAACTGGAAATTTAAGAGGGAAGTTAATAACATACATAAGAAATGAATAAAAACTATTATGACATCTTAGGCGTTAGTAAAGATGCCACATTGGATGAAATAAAAAAGGCATATCGAAAGATTGCTATAGAAAACCACCCAGATAGAAATCCTGGAAATAAGCAAGCTGAGGAAAAATTTAAGGAGGCAGCAGAAGCCTACTCTGTTCTCAGTGACGAAGAGAAGAGGAAAGAATATGATAATCCTGTAACAGGAGGTAATCAATTCAATTCTGGTTTCAATTTCAACGATTTCAATATTGATGAAATATTAAAGGGATTTGGATTTGGAGGCACAAGGGGATTCAATGCAAACGTAAAGGTTGTGCAGCGAGGCTCTAATATCAGGTTGAAAATGCGTTTGTCATTAAAGGACATGTACAATGGTGTTAAGAAGAAAATAAAGTATTATAGACTAAATAAGTGCGATTCTTGCGATGGCAAAGGTACAACAAAATACAGTAAGGTAGAAAGATGTAAGTACTGCGGAGGTACTGGTAGATTATACGATAACAATGGATTCTTTCAAAGTATGATGACTTGTAATCATTGTGGAGGAAGTGGAAACGTAACTACAAATCCTTGTCCTAAATGTCAAGGAAACGGAGTGGCCAAAACAGAACAAGAGATAGAGATTGATATTCCAAAAGGAGCATTCCAGGGTATGCAACTCACTGTTCACGGATATGGAAATGCGCCAAAACTTATGAACGGACAGTTTGGAGATTTGGTAATAGACATATTCAATAGTGGTGAGTCAGAGAAATATGAGAGGGAAGGAAATAATTTGAAGACTGAAATTGAAGTACCAGTTGTTGATGCAATACTTGGATGTGATGTTACAGTTGAAACAATTAGTGGCAAGAAACTAAAAGCAAAGATTCAAAGAGGTACTGAGGATGGTCATACTCTGCGTTTTGCTGGATATGGAATGCCAGAATACAGCACAGGTAGATATGGCGATTTATATGGTGTTGTTAAATTAAGAATGCCAAAGAGCATAACAAACGATGAAAGAAAGGTATTGGAAGATTTAAAGAAGAAAGAAAATTTTAAATAAAGTTTAACTAAAAAATACAAGTATGAAAACTAACGAAAAGGTTGACGGATTTTGTCAGTACAAATTGAAGGGGGATGGTTATTACCCAATGGGAGATACTGTCAAGACGATTCCAGCGGGGTTCTATAAACCTGCACACGATTCTTATACAGGAGAGTATTTCCTTGAGAAAAAAACCATAATTACTCCTAAATTGTATCTCCTTCCTAATGAGGCTAGAGATATTATTGTTGCGGACATACAGCGTTTTTGGCAATCAGAAGAAAGATATAGAAAGTTCCAAAGCGTATATAAGAGGAACATTCTTCTTTATTCTATACCAGGAAATGGTAAAACTTGTTTGATTAACTTGATGTGTAAAGAGTTGATAGAAAAATATAATGGTATAATTGTATGCATTGATACTCACCGTGAATTGGATAATTACACAAAGATAATGTCAAAGTTTAGACAAGTTGAACCAGACAGAAAAATCATTACAATCATTGAGGATTTTGAAAGATTGGCAAAGGATGAATATTATTCTTCTCTCCTTCTTCAATTACTTGATGGTAATGAACAGTTGGATAGCATAGTAACAATTGCAACCACAAATTATCCAGAAAACCTTGAGAAACGTTGGACTTGTAGACCAAGTAGATTCAATCTTGTTCTTGAATACAAAAAGCCAACAGCAGAAGTTAGGGAATACTACATAACAAATAAGCTTAAGGATGGCGGAATTGACATTGATTCTGATAAGGTTAAAAAAGATATTAAGCGTTATGTTGAAAAGACTGATGGCTATACATTCGACTTTGTAAAAGAACTTATACAGGGTATTTACGTTGATGATATTCCAGAAGATGAAGTGTTTGAACGCATCGAAAAAGCAAGGAAACATAATGGTAAGTATAAGGTTACTGAGGACGATGGCAGAAAGATTGGCTTCGTCAATGAGGATAAGCAGTGTTCAGCTAATGTTGTGAAATGCAATGAAGTTGATGCAGATGACCCTTATTATGAAGAAGATGATGATGAAGACGAAGATATGCCATACGAACTTGACGGTTATGGAGAGCCAGATGAACCTTGCAATCAAATAAGAGGAAATAGGATTATTCCATTACACGAAAGATAACTATGTTAAAAATAATAGAAGGCGTAGATTTATACGAAGAGATTGATAAATACGATGTGATACTGGTAGGAACTAATATCTATTGTAGTATGTCTCAAGGTTTTCAAAGGAAAGTTATGTTAAATTATCCATATGTGCAAGATGAAAATATGAGCACAAAATATGGTGATGAAACAAAGTTAGGAACAATACTGGAATGCAAAAAAGAGGGTAAACCAACATTTGTACTTTGTTACATCAATAAAGGTAATTTCAGGCCTGACTTGAAAAAGGATTATCTATCGTATGAATCCCTTGAAAATTGTTTGAAACTAGTTAACATATTATATAAAGGCAAAAAAGTTGCTTGCACTATGCTTGGTGCAAGCAAATTTGACGGTAATGGTGACGATGAAAGAATATTTGAAATAATAGCACAGAATTGCCAAAGTTTGGATTTAACCATTTATGATTATATCCAGTTGAGTCGTTCAGAGGAAATGAAAAAAGTAAGAGTATCTGAATTGAAGTTGAAAGAAATTGATTTGGAAGCTTATTACGAAGCAGTAAAAAAAAGAAAAGAAGAGGCTTATGAAAGGATTAAAAATAATGGTCACGCTAGATATTAAATACAATTATGATTAAAAGAATTGAAGTTACAGAAGATTTATTGAAAGTCATACCTATTATATTTCTACAAGAAAAAAATGGGTTTGATAACAAAACTATTACAATAGACACCTCTCACATTTTCAGTATTGGTTTCGGTCTTATTGAAGATATGGCTATGGCATTAGGAATCTATGATAGGGCTATAAAAGGTACTGAGGATGACCCAGAAGGAAAAGCATTCAGCGAAGAGGACACAGAATATATGCTATCACTGCATAAATATGTGGTCGATAACATCTATTACATAGAGTCTCTGATACACCAATATGTCGTTAAGGGCGGAATAAAAGTCGGTACGTATAAATGCAAAGATAATGAGTTAATTTGGTCTTTTGAGGGAGGAAATGAAGAAAAAAAGGCAGATTAACATTTTTTAACTAAAAAAATTTGTTTATGACAAAAAAAAATAATATCTTTGCACAAAATAATGATGAAGACTACGAACCATCTGCTTTAGCAACAGATTCGGGTCGTGGTATTCCCATTCTCACAGGAGAGGCTGCTGAACGGTTTTTACGGATGGCAGAGGAAAATGAGAGGAAAGCACGTGAAAGAGCAAAAAAACCAATGACATTGCAAGAGGCTAAAAACCAGATAGCTTATAACAAAATGTTTATGGAAAGTGCTATGAGTAGCGTAAAATATTATGAAGAGAAGATAAAAAAATTAGAAGAATATATTAAAACAATTAATGGCGAAAAACAAGAATGTTTTTAATATGCCAAAGTTTCGTGTTAATGACGAAATAAGAGGCTACAACGAGGTACGAATCGTTGGAGAAGGAATTGAGAGTAAAGTGGTTGGAATTGGCGAAGCCAGGAAAATTGCAGAGGGAATGGAGTTGGATATGATTGAAATTAACCCATCATCTAACCCACCAATCATCAAGATTGCTTCTTATGAAAAACTAATTTACGAATTAAAGAAAGCTGCAAAGAAAAACAAGCAGTCAGCGAAACCTTTAAAGGAGGTGCAATTATCTGTGAACATTACAGAACACGATTTGCAGACAAAGGCAAACAACGCTAGGAAGTTCATTGAGAATGGCAACAAGGTTAAGGTAACGCTAACGATGAAGGGAAGAGAATTGTCAAGACGTGACGAAAGTAAGCGTTCAATTCTTGAGTTCATTGTAATGCTTGAAGATGTTGCGGTTCCAGAGTCACAACCACGTGATGATGGCAACAAAACTATTGTTATACTTAAAAAGAAAGGTTAAAATAATATGGCAGTTACACCAAACATTAAAACTACAAATAATTATTTCGAGAGAACTGAAACCCTTGTTAAGTATTATCACGAGGCAAATGAGTACGATGTACTTGATGCTGAGAGAGAGAAAGAACTTTTTATGCTTCTTGACGAGGGTAAGACAAATATTGAAAAAGCAAAGGAGGTAGGAGATAGAAAACTCCAGGCAAGATATGAGAAAGAGGTGGCATCACTTAGGGATTTCATCATCAACTCAAATCTACGCTTCGTTATATCAATAGCAAGAGTGTATGCTACAAACAACAACATTCTTGACCTCATTGATGAAGGTAACATTGGACTGATTGAGGCAGTCGATACATTCGATGTGTCTCTTGGCAACCGCTTCCAGACTCACGCAATCTATCTTATCAGACAGAAGATTAATCTCTACCGTCAGAACGATGATTTGATTATTAGAAAGAATAATGAGTCCAAGACTTATCACATTATTTCTAATATGACAAACAAGTTCATACAGGAGTATCAGAGAGAGCCGACTAGTGATGAGCTTAAAGACTACATCAACGAGCATTATCCTAATGCAAAGATTAAGGATTCTGCTGACGTTCTTAACGTAAGAGTTGCCTCTATTGACGAGCCAGTTGATTCTGACGATGGTGATGCTAACATTGGCAATATATCAGCATTTAACTCATATAGCGCATCTACAAATGACTATGAGGGTACTGTGGAGGTTGAGCATCTTAGCGCACTTATCAATACTCTTATGAGAGGCCTGTCTGACAGAGATAAGAGCATTATCAAAATGTATTTTGGTATTGGCCAGAAGTTTAATGCTCCTTGCCCAGTATCTGAAATAGCAGATAAGACTAAACTCACCAAAGAGCGTGTTCGCCAGATTGTGGCAGATGTTCAGAATAAGATGAGAGAAGAGTATGAGAAGAATATTAACACTATTTTAAATAATTAAAGGTGAGCGTAAGCCCACCTTTATTATTAATGAAGTTCTTTTGCAATTGCTCTACGAATTTTGAATGCTTCTTTTTTCTTAAGTTTATATCTAGAACCATTATCGTTTTCGATGCCCTTAACTTTCTTTCTTAACTGTGATTGAGCACCTTCCTTTGTATGGTCAGGATAAAGCTCTTGTGCAACAGCAGAGAGGTTAATAAAATCACTATCCAAGATGTCATTCAAATCTTCTGCATCCTGGTTATTGAGATTAGGGTTTGTGGCTCTTTCCTTCTTAGCATCAAAATCTGTACGTAAACCCCTTCTTAACTTTTTACCCTTTTTCACAATGTCGTGTTCTTCGTGGCTTTTTGGGGTTTTTTGCTTTTCAGCAAATATATCTTCGTTTATAAATTTGTTGATTTCCTCAGTAATAATCTTATCTATATCCATAATATTGCAATATTTTATATATAAATATCTTTTTACTTGTATTTAACATTTTTTTTGCAGTAAAAATTTCTCTTTCTAAAATAATTTTTGTATATTTGCAAAAGTATTAAGAAAAAACGATAAATATGAAGAACAGAAAGTTTGATTTTGTGCCAGATTTTGCTAATATAGCATTCACTGAGAACGGTGCTGTTTCATACGCCACCACAGGTAAGGCTATTACTGACCAGTTCGGTAAGGCTGCTAACTATCGTGGCCGTGACATCAACGCAGTGTTCAAGGAGCAGGAGGCACTTTGGCTGGAGAACAAGGAGCAGGCTCTTCGTTTCCCATTCTATCTCAGAATGGTGACACGTAAGGTTAAAGTCAACAACGATAACATTACCGAGAAGGTACAGAAAGGTCAGGGCGTGCGTGACGAAGCATTCAAGCGTTTGCTTTGGTTGGCAGTGAATCAGCCAGACATTTTCTACAAGAACATCTGGGCATTGCCTTTGGTTGGTTCTTGGAAGGATTTGTGGACTCTGATGCACTATGACATCGAGCTTAAGACAAACGCAATCAACCACGAGGTTATTTTTGACCTCATCAACCAGGGTTTGAAGTGTGCAGCACACATGGAGCTCATCAAGAAGTTCATGCCACGTATCAAGACTAACTCTAAGTGTACAACTGACAGAGCAAATATCTTGAATACACTGGCACGTGAGTATGCAAACTATAATGGTTTGTCATATAAGGACTACAATAAGCTCAAGACCAGTGGTACGGCCCACGATTTCCAGAAGCTCATCTGTAGTGGTCGTTTCAAGGACATCAATTGGAATCTTATCCCGGGTCGAGCATTGAGTAAGATTGCTTCTCAGAAGTTCTTGACAAAGCACGAACTAGAGAAGACTTACACTGATTGGGTTCTTGCACAGCCTACAGTTAAGTACACAGGTTATGTGTATGAGCTGGCAAAAGAGGTGATGTCTGGTGGATGGAATCCTAGGGCAAACAAGTTGCCTCTTTTCAAGAAGATTACTCTCGATAAGCAGTTTGACGAACTCGTTAGAAAGGCTGTTGAGGATGGTAATATTCTCGGTAACGTATGGTGCGCTCTCGATACCAGTGGTTCAATGACATCACGTGTTGTTGGAGATATTTCAGCATTTGACATTTGCGTGTCACTTGGTGTATTCTTCTCAACTATCAACACTGGTGCATTCCACAAGAACGTGATTATGTTTGATAATACATCACGTGTGAAGCAGCTTAAGGGAGGCTTCTGTGATATGATTACTGACATCATCAGTTCAAACACTGCTTGGGGTGGTACTAACTTCCAGAGTGTGATTGACGAGATTGTACGAGTTCGTGAGGCTAATCCTAAGATTCCTCTTGAGGACTTCCCACAGACTTTGCTTATCGTAAGTGATATGCAGTTCAACCCAGTTGGTGGAAATCGTAACACCAACTACATCGAAATGAAGAAGAAACTGTACAAGGTATTCCCGAAGGAGTTCGTTGACAGCATGAAGTTCATTTGGTGGCAGGTAACTGGACGTACTGCGGACGTTCCTGCAACTCTCGATGACAGTGGCTGCTATTTCTTTAGCGGTTTTGATGGAAGCATTGTTTCTCTCCTACTTGGCGGTGAAATGGCTGAGAAGGAGGCTGTAACAAAGAAGCAGCCTACTATGGAGGAAATGATTAATGCCGCACTCGGGCAGGAAATCCTCTCTTACATCACAGTGTAAGGGAAACGAAAAGAAATAAATGGGTAGTACTACAAAATAGTGCTGCCCATTTTAAGTTTAATTAACTAAAAATATTTCGTTTTATCACCTTTTTTTTGTATCTTTGCATTATGAAACAATTAAATTATTACTTATATGATGTTTTTCTACAAAAAGCATAAGCATAAGCACAAGAATAAAGGCGGAAAAAGTGGAAAGGTCTACAATACCAGTGGGTGTAAAAAGGAAAAGAAACGTTTTGGGTTAACCACTGCTGAAATGGATGGACTTTTACTACAAATGTTTTGTAAACCCAAAATTCCTATAGAATCTGTAAACTAAAAAGAATATAGAAATGACTTTATTTGAAGAACTTAATTTTAGAGGATTAATCGCAAGTACGTCTGGCAATGTCACTGAGTTGCTTAAGACCCCAACAGTATTTTATGTAGGAACTGACCCTACTGCTGATAGCCTTCATCTAGGCCATTTGCTTGCTTTCACTACAGCAAAGCTTTTGCAGAAACACGGTCATAAGCCTATTGTTCTCCTTGGTGGCGCAACGGCTTTCATTGGCGACCCATCGTTTAAGTCAGAAGAGCGTAAGCTTCTTAGTGCTGAGACAGTGGCTCACAATATCGAAGGCATTCGTGCCCAGGTTTCTAAGTTGCTTGATTTCAACTCTACGGTAGATAACGCTGCAATTATGGTTAATAACTATGATTGGATGAAGGATATGTCTTTCATTGACTTTGCACGTGAGGTTGGAAAGTGCATCACAGTGAACTATATGATGGCGAAGGACTCTGTTAAGAAGCGTCTGGAGCGTGAGGGTAGCGGTATGTCCTTTACTGAGTTTACCTATCAGTTGATTCAGGGTAATGACTTTGTTGAACTTTATAAGAAGTTTGGCTGTAAGTTGCAGATTGGTGGTAGCGACCAGTTCGGTAATGGTACTACAGGTATCGAACTTATCCACAAGATGCTGAAAAAGGACGATGCTTGTGTTCTCACTTGGCCTCTCGTAACAAAGGCAGATGGCACAAAGTTCGGTAAGTCTGAGAAGGGCAACATTTGGCTTGACCCAACAAAGACCACTCCTTATGAGTTCTATCAGTTCTGGCTCAATCAGAGCGATATTGACTCTGAGCGCTTCATTAAGTTGTTCACACTGATTGATGTTGAGGAAATCAAGTCACTCATTGAGCAACATAAGGAGGCTCCAGAAAAGCGTCTGTTGCAGAATACTCTTGCCAAGTATATGACTTGTCTGGTGCACTCTGAGGAAGAGTACAATAAGGCAGTATCAGCTTCTGATATTCTGTTTGGTAAGGGTACAATGTCTGACATTGCAAGTCTGGATGAGAAGACGTTCCTTGCGGCAATGAATGGCGTTCCTACAGTTGAGATTGAGAAGGGTAACTTCGAGAGTGGTGTGACTGTCATTGACCTGGCAGCAATGCATGACAAAGTTCCTTCAAAGTCTGAGGCTCGTAAACTCATCAAGAGCAATGGCTTCTCTATTAACAAGATTAAGCCATCTAGCGAGAAGGAAACTGTAGGAGAACAGTATCTTATCAATGGTAAGTATCTGCTTTTGCAGAAGGGTAAGAAGGACTATACACTTGTAATTGCTAAATAATATGGTACATCTTATTTGGGCGATAGTGATAATTGTGTGCTTCGTGGTAGCCGCTTTTTTCGTTACGGTGTCACCTATGACAACCAACCTAAAAACGTGGTGTGAGACAAGAAAGCACGTGTCTGACAATAAGAAGGAGGTGGAACTTCGTAGGCTTGATGTCCTCGAAAAAACTCCTGAACTTAGACAGCTGATTTTCCACCCAAAAACACTTGAAAAGGAAGAAAAAACAAGTGATTAACATTATTTAACGTGGAATATTTGCGTATTCCACGTTTTTTTTGTATCTTTGGGATAATAAATAAAAAATATAGTTTATGGCTAAAAAGTTCAAAGATTTAAGTGGAGTTTCCTTGATTGAGACTTACACGTACAGAGGTCAAGAGCCACAAATTAAGCGTACCACATGTGCTTATACCGGTGATTCCTACAAATACGAAATCGAAAAAGATGGTGATACTTTGTATATGCTGGATAGAAAGAATAACTATGAAATAGTAGAACTTATTGCAAAGCGTGTATCTATCAATTATCGTGGTGCTGCATCCATAAAGGCTTGTTTGGCTTCAGACAATGTTAATATGAATGGTTATATCCCATATTACTATGGGTCTGGTGATGAAAAATATAAAAAGCACTTGATTACATTCTGCGTCAGAGGCAACAGAAGCCGCAGTGGTTTGTTTTTTACAACCATTAAGGAAGCGACTGAGTGGCAAACAAAACTGAGAAACGGAGAGTGCTTTATTTCTCTCAAGCCAGGTGATACAGTTTATATAGTTGTCAATGGTAAATATCTGTTGGAAGAAAAGGTTGCAAAAGTTGGCGAAGCTAATCAAGGAGGCGGTGGATGGTGTTGTAATACTGAGTTTGTTCTTACAGTTGAAGGTATAGGTTCTGCACTGCTTAACAATCTTAGATTTGAAGACAAAGCTTCAGATTTACTGGATATAAATTACTATACCTATCAAATGAATCTTAAGGAAGACTATGGGCGTGGTTGTGACATCAAGATATTCATGAAGAAATCTGATGCTGAGAAATCAATATCTGATACAGCAAAGAGAAAGCAGAAATCAGCAACGGTTAAATACCTGAAGGAAATTGAAAACCACGATGGTAAACCAATCTCTTTCACAGATAAAAAAGGAAAGCAACTGCACTATGGAGATAAAGTTGCGTATGCTGTATCTGGAGGTAGTTCAGCACCTTACATTTCCTTTGGAATTGTAAAAGGTGAGAGTAAAACAAAAGTTAGTATTATTGACGAGGATAAAGGGCATGATGGTAAAGAAATCAAGCATTCAGTATATCCTACAAGCGTCCTTCTAGTAAAGGAGGCTGAGTTCAACACTACTAGTGGATATTCATTTGTTAAAGCAAAATAAATATGGAGTCTTTATTATTACCTGCTTGGAATTTAATCATCTTTTTGGTAGAGCTAGCCATTATATTACTGTTAATTGATGGCATTATGAGCATCATCGGAGGTATGCTTGGGTTCTCTTGGAAAAAGGTGTTAATGTGGGCTGCTGCCATCTTTGGCATTTTGTGGCTCAGGGACTTTTTAAAGAAGCGTAAGGAAAAGGCACAGAAGGAAATCATTACTGAAATAACTGATGCCGATTTTGAGGATATTAAAGAAGAAACAAAAGAAAAGTAAAAATATGATTAAAAAATTTCCAACAAGAACTGGTGCTATTTTTTGTGACACCGACAAAACCCTTGAATACCTTTATGTAGGCGATTATGGAAAGGAGAACAATATTAAGGCTGATTTCTTAGGTCTTACCAAGGAGATTAACCAGGTTAAGCATCACACTGTAGACCTTGGTTATAAACTTGTAGTTACTATTTCTACCCAGAAAGGTTGCCCTATGCACTGTATGTTCTGTGACTGCCCAAAGGTTAAGTTTGCAGGCAATATCAGTCGAGAGGAGCTTGCAGAGCAGGTTTCCAGGTCGATAGATGAATCTAAGTGTGAGTACACTGCACGTTTCAACCTACACTTTGCACGTATGGGTGAGCCAAGTTTCAATGCTAGAAACGTTCTCGATTTCATCAAGTACGATGTACGTGATTTGGTTAATTCCAAAATAAAGGCTGATGTCATTCATCCAGTGTTCACAACAATGTGCCCTAAAGGCGTTGGTAAGGACAAGTTGAAGGATATTCTGATTGAGTTCTGCACTATCAAGAACGATGACTATAAGGGAGAGGCTGGATTACAACTTTCTATTAACTCAACTGACGAGAAACAGCGTAACGAGTTGTTCAGAGGTTGTTCTTTATCATTGGCAGACATTTCTGAGATTGCCAAGGAGTTGCCTATGCCTGTTGGACGTAAGTACACTCTCAATTTCCCTGTTACTGACAAGACCATTCTTGACCCAGGTACTCTTGACAAGTTGTTCGATAAGGAAAAGTTTATCGTTAAGATTACTCCTATTCACGAGACGCACGAGGCAGAAGAGAATGGCATCAACACTCCAGAAGGTTACTACAAGTACGATGTGTACAAGCAGTTTGAGCAGCCACTGATTGAGGCAGGTTGGGATGTGATTGTTTTCATTCCATCTAAGGAAGAAGATGAAGACAGAATCACTTGTGGTAATGCTTTACTTAGCATAGAGGCAAAATGAGAGTAGTATTAATAAACGGGTCTCCAAGGTCAAATGGCTGCACGAAAGCGTGTATTGACCATATGGTTAATCTCTTTAAAGAAGATAACGTTGAAACTGTAACCATTGACATACCTAGTGAAATTAAGCATTGCACTAATTGTAGAAAATGCAAAGAATCCAATTGTGCTTGCGTTGTTGATTCCTTTATTAAGCATATGGAAGAGATAATAAATAATTCCAATGGCATTATAATTGGTAGTCCTGTTTATTATTATTCCATAACATCACAATTACAAGCGTTTATCACTAGGCTGTGCTATTCAAGGCCAAAACTATTAGAACACAAACTTTGTGGTTTCTTTAGCGTTAGCAGACGCACTGGTAATACCAATTGTTTTGACCAAATGATTAAGGTGTTCCAAATGCACAATGCTGTTATGGTTGGCGGCACATATGTAAACGAAGTGTATGGAGATAACCCAGAGGAAATTCAGTTCGATAAGGAAGGGCTTCTTTCGTTGAAAGTAATGGAGAAGAACTTTGTTACAATGATGCCTCTGATTGATGGCGCTAATTTCTATCAAGTAAAGAAAGAGCACACCAATTTTATTTCTAGGGAGTTTTTATCCTATGTTAAAAAAGAAAAAGAAAGTGAAGAACGTAACAAATTATTAATTGAAAGTTATGATAATTGGAAGAAATGAACCTCTTGATTATGAGGTAATTTTTGAAACGTTGGTGAATACTACAGCAGACTACATTTTGAAGAGTGGTCTTAAGAGTATGGTACTGGGTATCAGTGGTGGAATTGATTCTACTGTTTGTGCTATAATCTGTAGCAAGGTTAGTGATAAAATCAATGTTCCTTTGTATGGCATAAGTTTGCCGTGCTCAACCAACAAGGTAGATGAAAACAATATTGCTGAACTGGTAGGAAAGGAGTTCTGTGATAAGTTCATCATAGCAAATATACAGAGTGGCTTTGAATGTGTAGAAAAGATGTGCGAGGAATCATCGGCTATTGTTAGCACACCAATCTCACAAGGCAATATCAAGGCACGTCTGCGTATGATTGCCCTCTATGACCTTGCATCTAAGACAGGAGGCATTGTAATTGACACAGACAACCTCACAGAGCATTTCCTTGGCTTCTTTACCATCAATGGTGATGTGGGCGATTTAAACCCAATAGGAAACCTTTGGAAGACTGAGGTGTATGGCCTTGCTGAATGGATAAGCAAGAACGTTGTAAAGGACTCTAAGGGCTTGCTCGAATCAATTGCCATTACTCCTACTGATGGAAATGGAATTTCCAATTCTGACCTTGACCAGATTATGCCTGGTTACACCTACTACGATGTTGATAAGATTCTTATGCCTTGGGTAACTCT
>Ga0247610_10004632_pt1 | contig 14674 bp, 29 predicted proteins | sample 174DNAGHGhighgp2_FD_193483 | JGI IMG/M metagenome (GOLD analysis project Ga0247610, IMG submission 193483) | Sheep rumen microbial communities from Palmerston North, Manawatu-Wanganui, New Zealand - 1742 DNA GHGhigh gp2 | ecosystem: Host-associated > Mammals > Digestive system > Stomach > Rumen... | reverse complement strand
AATTATGAATATATATCACCAGCAAAAAATGAAGAAATAAAACAAAAAATAAAAGAAACTCAATTAATTAGATATGGTGGTAATCCAGGATTTAAAAGTGGTGAATTAAAAAATTTACAAAAAGCATATTTAACAAAAAAGAAAAATCATTCATTTAAACAATCTAAACCAGAAGATGAATCATATATTTTATTAAAAGAAAAATATCAAGATGTTAAAAGACAATATAAATCTGAATTATATCCATTTGCTTGTGATTTTTATATACCAAGTATGGATCTTTATATAGAATGTAATTATCATTGGACACATGGTGGTAAGATATATGAAGGAACAGAAGAAGATAATAAACAAGTACAAAAATGGAAAGATAATAATACAGAATATTATAATAATGCTATAAAGACATGGACAATATCAGATGTCAAGAAATATAATATAGCTAAAGAAAATAATTTAAATTATTTAATATTTTGGAATATAAATGAATTGAAAGAATGGTTATTAAAATAACTATATTAAATAATATGTAAATCGGTTGCAAAATCGATTCGTATACAAAAATATATGCGATAAAAAACAAAATGATAATTGACAGACAGTGGAATAAAAAGGAACAGAAACTTGTAATCTCTTATGTTGACAAGTTAGGTAATAGACAATTTTATCAAAAGTATTTACATCACTTCAAAACTTATGAATATGATCCAGATGGTGATTGCGAAAATTGGGATGGTCGTAAATGCAAAAAAGTCTATAAAGATACTTTAGAATATACACCAAATGAGTTTGATATTCTTGAGTATTTGTATGAAATGGATCCAGAGATGAATAAAATGCTTCATGCTCAATATTTTCCAAAACTATATACGTGGGATATCGAGACCGAGGTAAGTTTAGAATTTCCAGATCCTCAGTTAGCAGAACAAAAAGTAACTTCTATCTCTTTAGTAGGTCCTGATATGTCATGTATTGTATATGGGTTGCATAGACTTACAGAAGAACAAATTGCATTATTAAGAAAACGTTATTTGGATTGGGTTGAAGCTAATGAGTTTGCAAGCAATTATAAAAGAACAAAGCTAAATAACAAAGAACCAAAAGTACTTTATCAATATTTTGAAACTGAAGAAGATATGCTTAAGCACTTCTTCACTAAGATATTACCTCATGTACCAGCTTTAGCTGGTTGGAACAGTTATCGATTTGACTGGCTATATTTGTGGAATCGTATTGTAAGATTGTTTGGTAAAGGTGAAGCTTATAATATGATTAGAAAAGCTAGTCCAACTAATGAAATTGGTAAGATTGGTTGGGCTGAACAAGATGGAACAAAATATAGTGTACCATCTCCATTGCATGTAGCTAATCTTGATTATATGGAATTGGTTAAACAATATGACTATAGCTTAAGACCTTATGAAAGTTATGGGTTGGATTGGGTAGGTAATGCAGCAGTCAAAGCTCATAAGATCAAGTATCAAGGTACTTTGCAACAATTATACGAAAGAGATCCAGAATGGTATTATTTCTATAATGGTATTGACTCATTGATTGTAAACTTGATTCATAAGAGACTTAAAGCATTAGAATCTCCATGTGCAGTTGATTCAGTTACATTGGTACCATTACTTGCATCATTTGGTCAAGTAGCATTGACAACAGCTAATGTGTTTTGGACATTCTATTGTGATGGTAGACATGTTGTTTATGATTATGATGCAATTGAAAGAACAAAAGTAAATTATGATGGTGCATTTTGTGGATGTGTACCAGGTCGTTATGAATGGAATGTATGTGATGATTTTGCTTCACTTTATCCTTCACAAATCCAAACTTGTAATCTTTCATTTGAGAACTTTGTATATAATAAAGTTGGACCAGATAGCTTTGGTAGATATACAATAGTACCATGGACAGAAGCAGAACTTGAAGAGAAACGTAAAGATCCTAATTATTTTGTTACCATTATGGGTAATGTATATAAGAATGATCAAGATTATTGTTTCAAGAAGATGCAAAGACGTACAAAGAAAAATAGAGATTTCTATAAATATACAGGTCAAAGACTTGAAAGTGAATTACTTACAGAAATAGAAAATCTTATTAAAGAAAAAACATAATGACAGATCAAGAAATAATTGATTTTTTATGGCCAAACAAATTTCCTTTATTAAAAAGATACTTGAATACAAAAAAAGATATAACAATTTATATTCAATATTTAAATAATAGATATAAAGATTCTAATTCAATATTTGAATCATTATATCGTATTAAATATAATATTGAAAATAAACCTTTATGTAAAAAATGTGGAAAACCTATACAATTTACATTAAGCCATGGTTTAGGTAAATTTAATAATTTTTGTTCAAGATCTTGTCAAATAAATCAAGAAAAAATTAAAGAATCAATTAAAACTAAATATAATGTAGAAAATATAAGTCAATTAGATTTTATAAAAGAAAAAAAGAAAATTACTTTTTTAAATAAATATGGTGTTCAAAATCCTTTTAATTTAGAATCATCAATAAATAAATCCAGAAAAACTAGAAAATATAATAAGAATTGGATAGAAAAACAAAAAACAACCAAATTAAAAAAATATAATGATGAAAATTATAATAATAAAGAAAAAGCAAAACAAACATCATTATTAAAATATGGAACAGAATATCCAATACAAAATAAATTGGTGAAAGATAAATATAATTGGTCTGAAATTAATAAAAAATCATATTTGACAAAAAAGAAAAATCATTCATTTAAACAATCTAAACCAGAAGATGAATCATATATTTTATTAAAAGAAAAACATCCAGATATCAAAAGACAATATAAGTCAAAATTATATCCATTTGCTTGTGATTTTTACATACCAAGTCTAGATCTTTATATTGAATGTAACTATCATTGGACACATGGTGGTAAGATATATGAAGGAACAGAAGAAGATGATAAGATATTACAGCAATGGAAAGATAAGCACACTGAATATTATGATAATGCTATAAAAACATGGACTTATTATGATGTAAAGAAAAATGAAATAGCGAGAAATAATAATATAAATTATAAGATATTTTGGAATATAAATGAATTAAAAGATTGGTTATTAAAATAACTATATTAGTATAATAATATAATATGTAAATCGGTTGCAAAATCGATTCGTATACAAAAATATATGCGATAAAAAACAAAATGAATTTTAGTGAAGATATAATTAAGATATTAGATGAACATTTTAATTTAAAACCTGAAGATTTAAAAACTTTAACTGTTGAAGAATTAAAAAGATTAAAAGAACAAGTCATTGAGCTTCGACAAGAATATTTCTTGTTAGAGATTGCAATGAAGACTTTGGGTAATGCTGCTTATGGTGCTGCTGCAAATAGATTCTTCTATTTCTATAATATTTCATTAGCTGGTGATATTACAGGTGAATGTCGTAATCTTACAAAGACAATGTGGCATAATCTTGAAGAGTGGTTCCATGAAGGTATTTGGGAACGTAAAGATCTTTGGGAAAGATTTGATTTTGAACTTAATGAAAGCAAACATGATTGGTATAGAAAACAAGCAGTAAGTATTTATAGTGATACTGACTCGGTTTACACAACATTTGGTACATTCTTTGATGCTATGACCGAAGAAAGTCAAGCAAAATATGATACTGATAGAAAGAAACTTGATTGGATATTGAAATATTCTAAAGAGTTCCAAGATAAGCTTAATAACAAATGGTGTGATGATATTTATAACCCTCGTCATGGACATAATATTCATGAGTTTGAGTTAGAGACAGTTTCAAAAGCAGGTATTTATCTTAAGAAAAAGAAATATCTTAAAGGTCTTGTATTTAATAAAGGTAAATATCTTGATCATCCAAAAGTAAGTGGAACTGGTATTGAGTTAATTAAGTCAACAACACCAAAACTTTGTAGAAAGATTCTTAGTGATTTAATGGAAAGTCTTATGTTTGATTATGATGAAAAGCATAAGTCAGATTATATACTTGAATTCAATATGAAATTACAAAATTATCGTAATGAATTCTACAAAGCACCTATTGAAGATATTTCACAATCAATTGGTGTTGGTAACTATAAGAAATATGTTATCAATGATGAAGATGATTTTGAACTTGGTAAGCAATGTCCAGTAAGTGTACAAGCTATTGCACGTTTCAATTATCTTGCTCATAAGAATAATGAAGATAACAAGAAACAATATTCTGGTAAGATCAAGTATTATAATATACGAATCAATGAAAAGATGAATGGATATTTTGGATTCCCAGCAGGTGAACTTCCTGATTGGGCACCAAAAATGGATAAGCTAACACAATGGGAAAAGACAGTTATTGATCCAATAAATAGATTCCTTGAAGTTATGAATATTCCATTAGCAAATTCTGTTGGAGCGGTGCAATTAGATTTATTTGGTGCAATGTAATATAAAATCCTTAGAAATTGAATTTTCTAAGGATTTTTCTATATTATTCATGTAATTAAAAAATAGAGAAAATGAAATATACAGAGAATTTAGATCATCATTCAGAGAATTATAACCCAATGAATTATAATGGTATAGATTTTAATGACATGCAAATAGAAATGTCGCTGGGTGCAATGGAGCGTCAACAGTGTGCATTTAATATGTATTGTCCAAAACTTTAAAAATATTAATATAAATCATGTCACGTACCTACAGAAAGAATATTGTTGTAAAGATTTGCTATGGCGATAATCGAAAATTTTATCATTATCGTCGTCGTAAGATCAAGAATCTTGGTCGTATGCAGCTTCGCTCTCTTATGGCTAAGTATAATCCTGATGATGTAAGTGATATGTGGGTGGAACCAAGATTTCCTATGAAAGATACATGGGCAGAACCTACTGATGGACATTATGGAATGAATAGACGTAAATATGCTGAATATATTAAAAGACATCCATATCTTGGTGATTATTATATTAAAGATTTTGATTATTATATAAAACCAAAGAATCGTAAACATTATAGAATTGTATAATTATGAAAATATCTGAATTGATTAATAAATTAAATGATGAAAAATCAGTAAATGGTGATGTTGAAGTAGCTGTCTTGAATGATAAAGGTGGTTATGAGCATGTTTGTTTGCATTTTGATAATGAAAAAAATATATTAGCAATATATTAATATGAGTAAGCTTCCATATAATTGTTATGTTGACCATAAAGGTTATGTAATGCCAAAGAGCGCAGTAATCAAACTTACTCCAGATATTATTGAATGGCTTAGTACTGATGATGCTGTTCGTTTTCTTTTTACAGATAAACCAAATTCTTTAAATTTAAATAAAGAGTGGCTTACTGTAGGAATTGGACATTCTTGGGTTGGAAATATTTATGCATATGCTGCTGATGAATCGAAGGAATTAATTGATAAATATTTTATTGATAATCCTTATATAAAAATCTTTGATGAAGATTATGAAGCATTTATGAAATATATGAAGTGGGTTGCTAAGTTAGGTCCATGGTTTACAAAACAAAAATTTAAGAAAAATGTATAAAAAAGTTGATTATATATTTACTCATGATGAAATAGTTAAGTTTGTAAAAGCTTTTCTTTCTTCAATTAGTTATGATTTGAATTCAATAAAGATCTATGAAAAGGAATATATAGAAAGTCCAGTTTATGGAATTGAGACAAATCATAAATGGGTTAGTATTCATAATATAAAAGCACCGTTTGGTATTGGTGAAATGAATATTAATATTATTGATGATCGAATTTCATTCAAGTATATTTGGCCATTTAAAAGATATTTTACTGATGAATTAGGTATTAAACTTTATGGACCAGTTGTTGATTTGAGACAAGATGCTTGGTATGTCATGATACCAGGTCTTGATTCAGATGATTATTATTGGAATTATAAGTATGGTGGTCTTGAAGGTTGTCAAATCAACTCTTATACAATCAAATATGTTATTGATTTCATGAATATTATGTTCAAAGAAAACAAGTTTGAATGTAGTGATGAGATCAAAGAAAAAGCTAATACTTATATAAATCAATTGGATGATTATTCAAAGAATTATTCAAAGACTGCTTTTGTTGATTTGTTAGCTCTCGTTGGATTGCTTTGGAATACAAATAAATATCTTTGGGATTGTGTTCCTAAATATACTGAACGGGGAGATGATATTGCACAATATGATATTTTGAGAATTCTTAAATGTAATTAAATAAGAAATGGATAATAAAAAATTCAAGAATCCATATAAGAACAAATATATTGCTATCATTAAAAAACCAATATGTATAGATAGTGATTTTTGTGGAATATTCAAAGAATATCATGAATTGAATATTCTTAGATGTGGTTTATATACCATTGATATTGATAAAGATGATATGTATAATACTTTATATGTAACATATAAACCTATTCAAAAACAAAAATATCTATTTAAAAATATTGATTATAGTATTTTTGAATTTAATAATAATGCAACAACAAAAGTCATAGATATTGATCCTAATAAAATATTTGATTATCAAGAGATATTTAAAGCACAAGGATTTGTTGATTTTATAAATAAATGTCTTGAATTTAAAGAAAAAGTTGAATATGATCCATATACTTTCTATATTAAATATGATAATATTAAGTTTACTATAAAAGACGGAAAATGGTATAAAGATGATGAAGAAATATGTGAATTTGAATTATTAGAATTTTTTTATAAGATTCCATTGGAATATCATTATGATGAGATTAATTTAAAGAAATACAATATTTTTAAACGTTTAAAGAATTTATATATTTAGTTATGAGTGAGACAAAGAAAATTACACGTAAGAATCTAGTAGAGAATTACAAGAATGCATTGGTTAAGCTTGAAGAGCTTAAGGCAAAGAAGTATGAGTTTAAGACAAATCGAGCATGTACACCTTTTAATGAGGTAAGTAAGCTTACATTGCTTGAGTGCGTTAAGGCCTATGCAAGTGTACATGATGGCATTTCTAATTTTGACAAGGCCATGGAAGTACTTGGTGTCACAAATGAAGATATCAAGTCAGATGAGCGTAAGTATCTTGGATTCCCTGTAGATGATTGGGATCATGACTTTAAGCTTCGTGTGGAGCAGATTAAAGATGAAGATACTCGTAAGAAGATTGAGAAGGTAATTGCCGTATTCAAGAATAACTTTAGTGATGACGATAAGTTCGAGATCGAAATGGCTGAAGTTATGGATCTTGGAATTGAAATTTAAGCGCATAAGTCCCAGACGTGTCTTACATGAGCCTGCTAATTTATTTAGTAGGCTTTTATTTTTAATTTTTTATGTTTTTAACTATTTTGATATTGTTATTAAATATAAAACTAACTATTATAAGTTTATTTTAATAATATATGATATAACATAAAGAATATGGAACAAGTAAAGAATTATAAGATAAGATATGAAGATTTAAATAAAGATAAAGATGATATAATACTTTTATTTAATAAGATTATACCAATATATTCAAAATTAGGTCTTCATACAAAATTATTAGAATTAGAGCAATGGTATACAATGATTATTCAAGGTAAAGATATATTTACACCAGATGCAATGTTAGCTTTGAATAATATTATGATAGATTGTTGTAATTATCTTAGCACAATAAATGAAGAATTTGATTATGCATATATAGCTCTTGAATATGTAAATAAGATTACAAAACTTTTTAAAGACAATAAAGAATATGAATAATTTTAAATCAGTTATAAAAGTCACTAAGAAAGGATATCTTCCTGGCGATTATGATAGAATTTTTTATGTTGAAAATGTTTATTCAGATATTAATGGAAGACTTAGTATTGGGTTAACAGGAGATATTTGGAAAGCAATGAAAATGAATAGATATTATGTTTCATGTACAGATGTTTATGAAGATACAGTCATTAAAAATTTTATTAATTTAGTTAAGTCTATTCTTACACCTAAAAATGAATATGTTATTGAACTTATTGAAATTAAATTAGAATATTAATTATCACTATATTACTATATTAATTTAATATGAAGAAATATTTAATATTATTAATAAGTATTTTGATGATGAGTTGTCAAGTACTTAAGCAAGATAAAATCATTGATAATGGAAATCAAACCATTAGTGTTATACATTATAATAGTTTTTCAAATGACTCTATAATTAAGGTATATTCATCACCAATTAAATACCAATTAGAAGTTGTTGGTAAAGCTAAACCAAATGGAGTATATGTAAGATGGGGTAGATCTAATGATCCAATTGATATAAATAAAGATTGGAAAACCATTAATCAAGGAGATGAGATTATTATAGAAGAAAGATTTTATCCAAAATATCAAATCATTTATTATGGAATAGTTAATAAAAATATTAAATATGAGTGAAAATAAATGGAATGATATAAAAAAAAACAGATTGATATTAATGAAGCTAATAAAGAAGATACTTCAGAATTAAAAAGAAAACTTAATAATACTCCTAAACTTATTTGTCAAGATCTTGGGTTTGGTAATGAAATAAGATATTTTGTAAAATAAAAAGATTATGAAAAAGTAATAATGAATTATGATTTGTAAATTTTTATTTAATTTTTTTAAATCTAATTATTCAGATAATATACAAAAAGTGTTAAAATCTGAATATAAAAAAATTCATAAACATAAAAATAAAATAAAAAATATACAAAAAAAATATAGATATTTTAAATTTTTATGGATTGAATATAGGGAGATTGATGTAAATGATCTTAGAAGAATTAAAAGGCATAAATATTTGATTAATAAGTCAATTAAACAAATAAATGGCATAAAAAAATATTATAAAAAGCATTATGGATAATAAATGGCATTATACAGAAAATAATGATTATCCTGAAGTATTTGGAGATTATGAAAATGAAAATTATCCTCAAATTCCTTGTTTAGTAGAAGATATTGGATTTTATGGAATAAGATATTGGAATGTAACTGATGAATGTTGGGATGATGAAGAAGGTGATGATTTCTTTTGTAAAAAAGAAGATATTATTAGATGGAGATATTTAGATGCGCTATTAAACGAAAAATAAATAAATAAATAATATGGATAATAATAAATTTAATAATCCAATACCATATTTTTCATTTATTGAAAATACAGATATTGGTAATGGATATTTAAGTCCAGATGGAAATTTTTATCAAAGTGATAATCTTTCTGTACTTTGTAAAGAATTAGTATATCAAACTTATTTTGATAAATATAAACAATTAGCTGGAGTAAGTTTTAATGATAAGCCAAATTATACGCTTCAAGAAGAATTTTATTTACTTAAATATGAAAAATGGGTAAAGATACAAATAATTATTATGTCAAATGATGGATCAATTCCAAATAAAAAAGGTATATATTATTATCAACCATTAACCGATGAACAAAAAGAATTTTTAAATATTGAGTAATATATGAAAGTAAAATCATTAATATCATTACTTAACCAAATGGATGGTGAAAGTGATGTGATTTGTGGTGTTAATAATGGATATGTAGATACTTATGGTATTGTCGATTATGTTTGGGAAGATATATTTGATCATACTATATATAATGATTTATTCGGTACACCTGGAGAAATTGATGGAAGATTGATGGATAAAGAACTTAGGAAAGATAATAAGAAAGTTGTTTATATTGGTTCTAATTTTCCAGCTCAAAATGGCATAGGTGATAAAGATATAAATTATTCAATACAATCATTAAATGATGATCCAGATTGGTTATGGAAAAATAATGATTTTACATTGATTGCTGATGAAGATGGTCAATATTGGCATTATTTGAAAGAATTTACAGAAGCAAATGATAATGGAGATTTTGAATATGAGATGATTAATTACTATAAGAATATAGATGAAGATTGGTATACTTGTGAATTACATTGTCGAAGAGATATTAGATTTCCAGCTAAACTTGTTACATTAATTAATCCAGGAATTGAGGAATTAAGAGATTCTATGGAGCTTTTAGGATTTGAAAAAAGATTAATAACATAATTATGGTAAAATTTGAATCGTATGACCAAATAATAGTATATTTGGCTAAAAGTAAAGTATTAAATGATAGTTATATCTATTTTGACAATAATTCTGAATTAATGGAATTCATTTATGCAAGATATAATGTTACTCATCGTCAAATAGAGATTGATGAAAAGAATGAAATAAGCTTGAATGATAAATTAGGTGAAAGATTTGCTATAATAGGTAAAATTATAAGTTGATAAAATGGATTTAGAAGAAAAAGTTTTTAAATATATACTTGATGAAAATAAAGACTATACAAAGAAAATCAAGTATATTATGACAGATTTATATATGCGTGCTTATCATAATGGTAGACATACTGAAAGAGATAGATTAATTAAAGATGGATTTTTGGTAATAAATCCTGATAAAGAAAAAGAGCTTAGACAGCAAGCATGTGATCCTTGTGAAGGTTGTATAGAAAAAACTTATTATTTAAAGATTGGATGTAAAGCAAATCCTAAAGAATGTGAATTAAAACAGAAACAATTAAGAGCATTAGAAATTCTAACACATTTTAAAGTATATGGAAATAAAGAATAAAAAAGCTTTATTTAATTATGAAGTAATTGAAAAATTAATTGCAGGTATTGTTTTAAAAGGTACTGAAATTAAATCTATAAGATTAGGAAAAGCTAGTCTTGTAGATAGTTTTTGTATTATAAGAAATAATGAAGTCATATTAAAGAATTCTTATATTGCAAAGTTTGATATTGCGGCAATGACTAATCATGAAGAAAGATGTGATAGGAAACTTTTATTGAATAAACAAGAAATCAATAAATGGAAAAAGAAAGTTGAAATAGAAGGAATTGCTATTATTCCTATTAAGATGTTTATTAATGAGAATGGACTTTGTAAAGTAGAGATTGCTTTATGTAAAGGTAAGAAAGAATATGACAAAAGAGAAGCTATTAAAGAAAAAGATAATAAAAGAGAGTTAGATCGAATCAAAAAAGCATATTAAATATGATTACTAAAGATGATATAAGAATAACTAAAGGATCTTATAATACAGATGGTAAGTTTTGGTATTATCCTGAAATAAGAAAGAAAAGTCATTTATGGATATTTGGTGATAGTTATAGTTGGGAACATGTATATGCAGTAAATTATAAAACTCTTTCATGGTCATCAAAACTTCATGCTATATCTCCACATAATGAATTTGCATTACAAACTTTCTTGAAAGAATGTTATGATTGGGCTAAATATTATGAAAGCCAAGAAAATTGGAAATTAACTAATTACGAAGAATATCATAAAGTATATGAATTATCTGATTCTATAAGAAGAAATCATAATAATAATGTTTATTTTAAATGAGAAAATTATATTTTATAGCTAAAAAAATACAAAAAATTATAGATAAGATATTTTGGTATTTTGAATAAATAACAAATTAAGATTATGAAGAACTTACAATTAACAGACAAGATGGTAGAAAAACTTCAACATTTTTATAATCTTCCAGAATATGGTTGGGAAGATGATACTGAATATGAAGAAGCTATGGATTTAGTTCAAGAAATTGCAAAAGAAATATTTGATAAGTAATAAGTAAATTAAATCAAAACTATATTATATTATTATTTTAGTATTTATAAATTTATTTATATTTGGTTTTATAAATGATTAATTATCTAAATTTAGCAAAAAGTATTGATTTTTACGAAGAACATGGATTCAAAAGAATAGAAGCTCCTTGGTTAGTACCACCATGCATTGATAGTATCACAAAACCAAAAAATAAAAGGCATTATATGCTTCAACATAATGACAAATGCCTTGTAGCTAGTGGAGAACAATCATTCTTATATCTTTATTTAAAAGAAAATCTGCCATTAGGAAAATTTCAAACTATAACTCCATGTTTTAGAGATGATAGATATGATTTATATCATGAGAAATATTTCATGAAGAATGAGCTTATTAATACAGAGAATGTAGATAAGTTTCATTTAGAAGAAATGATTGAAACAGCAATGAATTTCTATCGTACTATTGTTCCAAATCGTGAAAATTTAGAAGTTAGAGAAACAGAAATAGGATTTGATATTGAATATTTTGATAAAAAAGATTTTGCAGTTGAATTAGGAAGTTATGGTATTAGAGAATGCGAGTTTTTGAAATGGATTTATGGTACTGGATGTGCTGAACCAAGATTATCAAAAGTTTGTGAATATAAATAATATGGAACAAAATGAAAATGAATTTGAGTTTGGATATCATACTCATAAGATTAATAAAGGTGTTTTAGGAGAATTCTCAAAAATAGAAGAAGAATTTGAAGAACTTAAAGATGCTTGGAAACAAGATGATACAATTATGATGCTTTGCGAATGTTCAGATTTGATAGGCGCTATTAAGCATTTTGCTTATAATTTAGCACATGTAAGCCTTGAAGATTTGATAAAGTTTAATAAGAAAACAGAAAATGCTTTTAAAATAGGAAAACGATGAATGATCTTAATCAAATATATAATTTTGTTAATTATGATGGAATTAAAATTTAACTGTTTTACCAAATAATATTTATTTTATATTAAATATAAAAATATATGTTATTAAATATTATATGAAAGCAATAGAAAGATTTCAACGTATTCGAGATTATATTGATACACAAAATATTTGTGATGAAATTGCTGAATTTTTAAGCGATGATGATTTAAATGAATTTTGTGCTACATTAGAAGAGAATTATGATATTGAATATGAAGATGATTATTTGAATAATGACGATTATTAAAAATAAGTAAATATGATTGAAGATCCAATTAAAATAATAGAAAACAATACAGTTTTTTTATCTTTAGAAGAATATGAAAAATATAAAAATGAATTAGAATCTAAAGATAAAAAAATAAAAGATTTAGAAAGTGTTATACAAGATAAAGGAAAAATTCTTTTAACTCGTTATGATATTAATCCTTCTCCTGAGGTACAAAAAATCTTTGTTGATTATATATTAGAAACTTATGAAAGATTAGTTGGTAATCCAATTAATAGAATTTATGAAGAATATATGTTAAATAGTATTGATGGTGAAGTAAAAGAAGTACAACGACGTAAAGATTGTATGAGACAAACAATAGAAAGTTTTGTACAAAAATATTTATCAACAACAAAAAGATCTGATTATTCAAAAACAAATACTAAAGTCATTAATTTTGAAGATGTAGAAAAAGAAATCAAAGAAATATATAATCATAAATATTTCGAAGAATTTGGTGATCGTATTTTGAAATTAGAAGAAGGTGAAAAGGAATATGCTGAAAAAATCAAAGAATTAGATAAGAATACTAGAATTCAGAATTTCCAAAATACAATTGATACTCTCAAGAAACAATTATCTGATGAAAAGAAAGAACATAAATATGATGTTGATAAATATGAGAACATAAAAGAATCTTTAAATAATGATAAACTTAATCTTCAAGCTAAGTTGAATACATTAGAAAAACAAATTAAAGATAAAGATTCACAATTAGAATTATATCGTACAACTATTGAAGATCAAAAATCTTTGCATCAATATTATGAAAGTAAAGGATTATTTAATTTTTTAAAGTGATTTAATTATGATATTTTGGTTATATTGGTTTCCAGTAATTTTAGGATTATTATCATTTATATTTTGTAGATTTTGTTTATCTAAATATGATTGGTCTGAATGGTCCGAAAAAAAATATAAACCATATAAGATGGTAGTTTGGAAGTTTTTATTATATCTTATTTGGGTATTTACTCCTTTAATTAATTGGGCTTGTTTTGCTATTATTATGATCGCATTTATAGAAGATGGATATAGTATAAAAAAATCTATTATAGATTTTTTCAAGACAAATAAGTATGTTAATTTTTTAAATAAAGAAATATAATGTGGTATATAATAATTACATTAATTAATTTTTCAATAATATTTTTTTGTAGTCATTTTTTGCTTTGGAATGAAAATACTAATGATTATTGGAATAAAGAAAAAAGATATACACGATTTGCTCCTCCTGTTTGGGTTTGGATAATTATATTTATTACTGGATTAACATATTGGATGGGATTGATAATTTGTTTAGTAATATTAATGATTATTTGTATTGATTCAATTGTTGATCATGATATTATAATTGATCCAAGATTATCTGAATGGTTTAAAAGAACATGGATTGGTAAATTTTTAAGTTTTATAATTAGAATTTTAAATAAAAATGTTTCATTATGAATAATAAAATAAAAGATAATATTGAAAATAAGAAAGAATTATTTATAAAATATATTGATATAAATGCAAAGGAATGTTCTGATGAAATATTAAAAAATATTTTACCAGTATTTCAAAAAACATTAGAACAATCAATACAAATAGGATATCGAAAAGGATTTCATAAAGCAATGGAATTAGTAAATGGAAAAAATAAACAAAATAAAAAGGAGGCTTAATGCCTCCTTTGTTTTTTATAATTGTGATATGAATTTTTGCCATTCAATACTAGTACTTTTTTTATTAGTTATCTTATTGTATTTATCATATATATTAAAATCATTCCAACCAACTACTCCTG
>Ga0247610_10004631_pt1 | contig 14674 bp, 13 predicted proteins | sample 174DNAGHGhighgp2_FD_193483 | JGI IMG/M metagenome (GOLD analysis project Ga0247610, IMG submission 193483) | Sheep rumen microbial communities from Palmerston North, Manawatu-Wanganui, New Zealand - 1742 DNA GHGhigh gp2 | ecosystem: Host-associated > Mammals > Digestive system > Stomach > Rumen... | reverse complement strand
CGTTCAGATAGCTGATATATATGGTGGCAATCATCTTCATTGCAGAAAGATCGAATATGACGTTGATAATAATATCATCGCTGTATTTCAGACTGATGTACATGATACAGAAGCTAAGGTGGCAGCTATATTCACTATTAAAGAGAAGACTATGACTATAAGATATAGTCTTTTCAATAAGATAGGTGCTAAAGAATTTGGTTTTGGTGAAGATAATGTTGAAATGATGGTCAACAGAAAGAAGCATTCCAGGATAGTATTTCCTTGGCCGATATCAGATCAACCTGACTGTGTAAAAGATTTAATAGCTGAAACTATTCTTGGTGATATCAAATCGTTCTTGGATGAGATGATAGTTAGATCAGAAAGGATCAACGCTAATGAATGATAATTTTAAAGATAATCATTATATAGCTCATTTCAATAAGTGCTTTGATATATTAGATTCTAACGAAAGATTCGAATATATATCAGAGAGAGCAGATATATTACACTATGATCCTGTAAAGTTATCATGGTGGGATAAGTTAACTATGTCTAAGAGTAAAAAAGAGGAACTGGAATCAGCAGAGAATGACGTTGATATTGTTTCATCTAAAGATACTTTAATAGAAGAATTTGACGCAGAGATCGATTCTTTTATGAAGAAAGACTTTGAGCCTAGTACAACTAGTGATATTCCTGGAAAGAATATCGTTCGTTCATTTGAACAAATGTGGTACTTTGCTCAATTTGTAAGATATGCAGAGAAGGTTATATTCTATAAGAATATTCCTACACATTCCTTCTATGTAGATAGTGGATTAAATGACGATAAAGAGAGATGTTTCGCTATAGATCCTGCTAATACAGAATGTAGTATTCTCTTTAAGTTACAGTGGGTATATGATACAACTAAGAAAGAAATGCTGAAGGTTATAAATATCAAAGTCACCAGAGACTATGGTAAGCAAATGATAAATGAATATACCATAGTAAACGGAGAAGTAAATCTTAACGATGATTCTGACTATACATTAATAAAGGTTATTAACAGTATTCTCTACGATTATACGCTTAATACCTATAAGTGTATTATGAATGATCTATTAGATTTCTTTGAGAGGAGGATGACATATCCATGTCGTGCTTAATAGGTGTCTGTACAGCAGATTTACATTTTGGAGCATTTGATCCAAGAGAACAATACAAGATATTGAAAGAGCAGTTTGTAGATGTGATAGCAGAGTATCCTAGATTAGATTACATATTAATCTGTGGTGATATATACGACAGAAAATTTATGGGTAATTCTGATGCTCTGCTTTACGCTGCAAACATTATTGAAGATATTGTCAATGTGGCTAGAATGAAGAATAGTACCGTGATATTAATACACGGTACATTTTCTCATGATGCAGATCAATTGAAGAATTTCTATCATTACATGAATGATACTACAGTAGATGTGAGAGTGATTACTTCTATTCAGTATATCAATGTAAAGGGTGCAAGGATGTTGTGCATACCTGAGCTATATAATGTACCAGAAGAAATCTACCACAACATATTGCATTATAATGGGTACTATGATTTCTGTTTCTTACATGGTACTTTTGAAGGATCAGTATATGGAGATAAACCTATTGGAAATGGTAGGTTATTCCGTATGGAAGATTTTGATATGTGTAGAGGTTTCATGGTTGGTGGTCATGTCCATACACCTGGATGTCATAAAGGATATTTCTATTATACTGGATGTCCTTATAGATGGAAATTCGGTGAAGAGGAAGAAAAGGGATTTATAACCACTATATATGATACAGATACACATGGTCATTATGTACACTTTAATCCTATAGTCAGCTTTAAGTATATTACTATAGAATACAAAGATATAGTTTCAGATCCTAAGGCTGTTATAGAGTATATAAATAATATACAGAGAACGCAAAACATTGATTATTTAAGAATCAAGTTTACAGTTCCTGTAAATGGAGCTGACAAGGTCACAATCCAAAATTACTACAAGAATCAGAGTAGAACCACTGTTGCATTCATGGATGTTATGGAAGAAAAGAAAGCAGAGGATATGAAGAATGGTGTAGTAAACAGTGATTATGATTTTATATTAGATCCTCATCTCTCTGATATGGAGAAGTTTGTTCAGTTTGTGAATATGAAAGAGGGATCAACTTTCATCACTATAGATAAACTTAGAGAGATTCTAGATGAGAAGATTTAATAGAATATTTGGTTACGAACTTTCTAGTAACTGAAGGAAAAATATAACTCGTGGGGGACACAACTAATGGTTATAACAAAGCCTGTATCATCTAGTCCATACAAAAAGAAGAATCAGAAAGTAAGGATGAATATTGACTTAAGAACGCTTACTATCTTTTGTAAATACGTTTTATCATCTTCATCCTATGTAAGATCTTCTCATCTTATGAATCTTAAGAAGCTTATGGCTTGTTTAGATCGTTCTATGTTTGAGAATGATATCGAAAAGATTAAGCGTCTGAGATTTATTGATCTTGCTCTTGAAGCTAGAATAGATAATAATCTGTCTAATCAAGAGATGTTTTTAGCACATACTTTATCCAATTACGAATATGAAGCAGACTTCATCAATATGAATGACATAGAGATGAATAAGAACGAGATCGAATGGGTAAATAAAGCTGTTGAAGGATTTTTGAAATACAATTTCATTTATGAAATTACAGATGAAATGCTTGATGTATGTACAAGAATTAAGAACTCTGATTTATCGCAGAGATTATCTGTGATTGAAGAGTTTGAAAGTCTGATGAAGAAATCTCAGAATTATTTCAGAGAAGTTAAACAGGAAACGAATGCGACTGATATCCAGTTCTCACTGAGAGATGGTCCATTCCAGAAAAGTTTACGTGATACTTATAATCTTATTACTAATCCTAGTAGACGTCTTATTACAGGCATGCAGGGATTTAATGAGATGCTTGGTGGTGGATTTGAAAGTGGTCGTGTTTATATGTTCTTTGGTTTGTCTGGTATGGGTAAATCATTGTTATTATTGAATATCATATATCAGATGAAAAGAGCTAATAAAAATTATAAGACAAAAGATCCAACAAAGACACCTTGTATTGTATTATTAACTATGGAGAATACTGTAGTTGAGACTTTAACGAGATTGTTTGACTTATCTGTTAGTAATTCTATCGGTATGGAGAACTATGCATTTGATGATGTTTTGAGTAAGTTGCGTAATGAAGGCGAGCTTGTATTAACTAACGAATCCCCCATCGATATAGTTATACGTTATAAAGCTAACCGTTCTGTAGATACAAACTATCTGTACGAGTTATATGATGATCTTGATAGTGATGGATATGAAATTATATGCCTCGTTCAGGACCACGTTAAGAGAATCCGTAGTATTTGGGGTTCTGCTGATTTACGTCTTGAATTAGGTGATGTAGTAAATGAGTTTAAGGTATTTGCTGCAGAGAAAGATATTCCTGTTATAACTAACTCGCATCTTAATAGAGATGCAGCTAGGGTTGTAGAAGAAGATGCGGCTAAGGCTAACCATACAGACGTTGTAATGAAACTGGGTAAATCTAATGCTGGTGAATCTTTGTTGATGATCGATAACCTTGATGGTGCATTCATTATAAATCCGGATTATGATGATGACTGTAATAAATATATGGTTATTAAATCTATAAAGACACGTACAAAAGAAGGACGTACTTATATAGTACAACCGTTTGTATATGGTAATTCTATAAGACTAGTGGAAGATCTTAATGGAGCACCAATGTTCGTTGAGTCTTTACATCAGAACAGAGGTATATCTACAAGAATTAATGGGGTTAAGTCTTCATCTACGAATGTGCTTAATAGTTTACAGGCGTATAATGGAGGCAACTCATTTAACAATAATAATGTGAAATCGTTGACTCTTAAAGAAGATAAATACGATGATGATGAAACTGATATAAACAATAATATTATTACTCCTATACATTTTGTGAATAAACCTGATCATACTGATGAGAAACTTACTACTGAATCTTTGAAAGAGTTAGCCGAAAAATTACGAAATGCAGGATAGCCATTAAGGTTATCCTGTGTTTCGTACAAACGAAAAATAATTCTATTTAAATTATATATAATAGAAGTGTAACAAACAACCCCATCAATATGCAAAGGAGGGAATGCATATGGCTAAGAATTTGAGTCGCTCGAGGAAAGTTACTGACAAGAATGATCCTGTTAATATCGAGATCATTCAATTATTATCAGTAAATCCGAAGGCAAAGAAAGAGATCGCCAACCAATGCGGCGTAGAGCTGTCATATGTGCATCGGATGTATCAGATGCATTTTCAAGGGAAGGCATCTCTTAAGGAGTATGATGCGTTGATCAACAACGACGTAAACATCATCTCCAAGAAACCCGTTAACCAGATTGTTCCAAATGACCTGCCTCAGGAGGAGCAAAAAGCAGTTGAAACACCGGCAGAGGAACCCGTACACAAGAAGTCCACTAAAAAATTGGACGATGAATTGGTACTAAATATGCTTGAGTTTATTCAGGACCACCCTGAAGCAGAGATGGCTGAAGTAGCTAATAAATTTGGGGTATCTAGCTCAAGCATCAGGCGCAAATGTAACGAATTCGGTTTCGCTGCGCCATATGAACGTAAACGTAAGATCATTATCGTAGGAGGTGATAATATGGGAAAAAGTAGAAGAAAACGTAATAATATAATCAGACAGCAGCAAATGTCAATTGAGGAACTGGTTGATGAAGCAACGAGAAAAGCTGCTGAACCTGATCATCAACCGGAGCCGGAACCTGTTGTTGAAGAAGTAAATGAGGTTCCGAAAGAGCAACCGCAAGAAAATACGCAGGTTGCAGAAGTAGCAGAGGCTGACTCTAAGTTTAAGAAAATGAGATATGAGTCTGCCGTTTCATGTGCATTGATCCTTGACCGTCACCTGATGCCAGTTGATAAGGGTATCTTCGAGAATGAAATTCCGAAGGATAAGCTCTTTGACTATGACTGGTATGATCGGATAGTAAGGAATTGGATCAATCACAATGTACCGCAGGACGAGAAGGGGAACTGGCTCAAGCCCCTGTCAGTGTATATCACTGGGCTGCCGGCGGCGACTGCTTCTGTCATAAAGGTGTGCAATGACATGAAATTGAACCTGCACCTCATGCACTATAACTATGACAAGGAGTCGTATGAAAAGCAGATCATCTTTGATAGCTTCCCGTCTAAGAGATCTGATGAAACTGGTTTGGGAGCATGTTTTGACGGAGATACAATAAACCTGTACCAAACTTCAATTGAGAAGTTGGAGACAATGGATATCTTTTATTGCATCTCCAAGAAGGAAGCTGTTCCGGGTCTGACAAGGTTCAACACCATCGAGCATTACGTGGTGGAAACCTTCGATGATATTTGGAAGGTATTTCCTGAACTGGTTATAGACATTCAGAAGGATAAGAGCAAGAAGATCGCTCTCTTCTGTAATGAAGTAGTTCGTAAGGATAATGGTGAGTACTTCTTCCGGAAGACTATCACCAAATCTTGGAACTACAGTTTGGCCGATTAATTAGGAAAGGAGAAGAGAACCGTGGGAATATCCCACGGTTCTTTTTTTACTTTATACGCCAGAAATTATCTATCACATAATTAAGAGTTGTATTAAGATCATCAATTACAGTGAAGTTGTAGTTGAATGCAACTATTTCTGTTTCTATACTGTCTTTAACTGTATACACTACTTGAACTGTTTTATCAGGATTCTGTTTATATATCCTAAACATAGCATAGTAATGCTGAGATTCATCACCATAGCAATCAATAGATTTAGCTATACTTCTCGTGTTTACTCTAGGATTAGTAAAGAAAGGTGCAGAAGAATCATACAGTAATTTATTAAATTCTACTAAAGCAGCTTTTACATTTTCAAATCCTTCATCTGTTAAAGTATCATAATGATGATCAAACTTTACTATTGATTCAGGATTAAATTCATTTGCTTTCTTTTTAGGCATCGGAAATTCCTCCTTTCATAATTATTCAAATGTTTAACTTCGTAATAAATTAAGGAGGTGTTATTTATGCATCGTAAAAGTATATCGCCTTATGATATGATGGCTCAATTGAAACAACAACATCCAGCAAAATGGAATGCTCCTGTACCTAGAGATTTCTTTGAATATAGACCTAGATTATATGAATCATTGGCTTGTCCTTCCTATATACACGGTTATAACTTAGCTATAGAATATATGAAGAAATGGTTTATAAATAAATTTGGTACTATGTATTTTCGCTATATATACGTAAATGGAGCACATGTGCTTGATGAATGGAAGCATTTTAATAATTATAATATAGTGCGGGAAAAGCCTATGTTGGCTATAATACCTACAGTAGATCATGACTATGATAGAGAAACAATTGATAGTTATCTTATGGATCAGAAAATGTTACTGAAGAGATCTAATTATCAGCAGTCTTTCTTTAAAGATTATGAGTTTATGAATTTCTTATACGTTCATCTGAAAGAATTGAAGATGGATTTTACTTTTAAGATCAGAGTTAATTCCAGAGCAGAGCAGGAAGATCTTTATAATAAGATAATGTTATGGTTTAGAGTTGGTGCTACACAGAAAGAATTCATTACAGCTGACTTTAATATACCTTATAGTATTATGCTTAATATAGCTCAGTCTGCTGGTTTTGAAATTGTAGATGGTAAAATTAGGGACGTATGTGAGTTCGTAAACTACGTAAATAAGCACTCTGACAACACCGTCATGTTCAAAATGCGTGCAATTAACCAGAAACCCGAGTTCTTCGTCAGGGCACAGAATTTAAGAGCACATATTACACTTACAGACAAATTACAGCTTGATGAAGGTGAGAAACAGGGTAAACTTGATACTAATTATCATATAGAAATGCATACAGAATTTAGAATTCCTGTTCCTTATTTCTATGCATTCTTCTGTCAAGATCCTATTCAGTATACTATTGAAGTATCTGAAAGAAATAAGAATATTAAACCTGTATATACTATCGAACCGTTTGAGATTCTTCCTGAGAATGAATTAGGTTGGGGTCAAATAGCTATAACAGGATATATGATGGAGAAAGGTGAACAACATATAGATATGTCTCCTATCTTAAGAAATGGTGGTAATGTCCAGGATGTAATAGAACACTCATTACGTAATGGTATTTCACCTGAGAGATTCTTGGATATGAGATTGTATAGAGGTGATGTACCTAATAAACGTATCAACTTCAAGATGGATTGGGAACACTGTGTGATGCATTTAGATGAGCCTGAGAAAGAAGAAGAGGATACTGATATCGTAATCTATGGAGACAAAGCATATATCAATGATACAATAATGACCTTAAAACATTTCGACACTACAAGAATAGAGGTACCGAGCTAAATGCTCGGTACTTTTTTATACAAAGATAAAAATAATTAATCATATACTATAAATTTGTAACAATGGACAAATCAATTATAAAGGAGAATAATAATGAACAGTAATGTGTTTTTGTATTTACCTGTCCGTATGTATCCAGACGATTCTACTCCGAATAAGTTTTACGCTTTAGAAAATGTAATGCAGTATATCTATAAGACAGTTAATGGATATTGTATTTGCATTGAGGAGAAGAAGAGTGTAAACTCAAAGATAGAGCATGAAGTAAACAGGTATAGTATCATTGATAGTAGAGATGGTACTCGTATCGGTACCGTTATTGAGTTTTCAAAGTATTAAAAGAATGGGGTGGTGTTATTCACCACCCCAAACTTTCGTCTTTTTTTTAGGCTATGCCTTCATTTCCACAATTAGATTACAGAATATATCCAGCTGTACCTGTAAGCAGGTTATCCAAACCAGTTACATCAGTATTAGCATGGATATAAGTATCATGTGTAATACCACAGTCATTATAATAATTAAAAATTAATTATACGGACTAGGTTGAGATACATGCACATGTATCAATGCACGATAATAATATGTTGCACTTTGATATGTATCTATTATTTTAGGAGTTCCATCTTGACTAATATAATAGAAACCATCAGCACAACAATCTCTAGTATAAATACCATTTTCTGATGGAGAAGCTGATTGTCTATTAAGTATATCTTCAAAATTAAATAAAGGAAGTTTCTTATTGGCACTACCAATATTATGAATATTTCCGAAAGGAGTATATCCTAATATCTGCATACAAGAAGGTATAAATATATTATATGCATCAGTAGTTTCAGCTGAAGCTGTTGGACCATTAGAAGTTGAATCACCACAATTCGTTGATACAATTTCTTTTATACTAATCATATAATCACCAAGTATACGGTTCTTCATTTCATTACCAATATATTTCATTGAAACTAATCCATAGCTACCTGCATATCCATTAGTAGCTGGACCCATTGGACTTATTCCCTGAGAACTACTAGCAATTATTGGATCAGATATTAAAGTTATATGCTGTCCTGTTCCAAATATTTTACCATAATAAGATTGAGGATCTCCTTCAGCATCTCTATTTAAACATCTACGTTTCAAATAGTTAAAAGCTGCAATTGTCCATCTTCTATCAGATATATTGATGTAATCACCTATACATACATCCCAGGGAGTATCAGGTTCTCGCTTTGAATCAACATTTGGAAAACATGTATCCAAAAATTCTAAAAATAATTCATTATTACTTATATTTTTAGAAAAAATATTTTTTCTTCTGTAAATTCCATTACGAGATTCAAGATCACGGGAAGTGGTTCCTAATTGATCAAAAAATGTAGATTTACATAATTTAGATGTAGTAACAGCATCAGCAATACTATTACCATTGACATCTTTTTCAGCAACTTCTGCAGTGTTATAAGCAAGATCATTCCATGCATTAACACCATCGCCGACTTTATATTTTCCACCTTTATCAGTAGAAACGGCCATTTCGCCTTCAAGAAGTATAGGGTTTTCTGACATAAAGTTAGCTTCTGTATCAGCTTTCTGTCTAACCCTGGCATTCAAAATTTTATCAGCCATGTCTTTTCCTCCTTTACTTAGAATAAACAGGAGGAGGATTAGTCCTCCCCCTGCTATTAGTTACAAGATTACTCTACTTCAGCATCTCCACCATTGATTGTCAGGCTATCACCTTCAGCAATGTTAAGTAAGGTAGCATCCAGGGAAGTTACCTGCAGTTCAACATTGGAAGAACCATCAAATGCAACAGCAGCAGCAGTAGCACCACCAGAGATTGAGAAGTTCTTTGCTGCAGCCAACTTGGTAGCGGTTGAAGCATTGCCGGACAGATCACCAACAAACGTTGTAGCAACCAGAACACCAGCAATAGTATCCAGGTATACACCAGTATCCTTGATCAGAGTGCCAGTATTCTCAGCAGCAGCAGTAGAAGCTACCAGATAACCCTTGGTAGTAGCAGCCGGAGTGGAAGTAACATTGATATCAGTGTTCGTAGGAACAGACCAGTTACCAGAACCATCCAGGTACTTGTTCTCATCGCCGATAGCCGGAGCCGGAACTAAACCAGCCTCACCAGCAGTGCTAGCATCAGCACCTACGAAATCTGTATAAGTAGTATCGGTGAACTTAGCGTCAGCCGGTACAGACTTAGCGATTGTAAAGCCAGAGTCAGCGATGGTATAGCCATCAGCACCGAAAGTAACAACGTGACCAGAGGTGGTTCCTGAAGACAGACCCTTAACCTGCTTATCATTAGTTACATTACCCAGACCAACTTCAGCAGCGGTATAGGTCGGCTTCGTTGCAGCCTTGGCCCAATCGTAAACGTCAGATGCAGGCAGAGTAGTCGGATACTCAGGCAGAACTACGTTCACACCATTCTTCAACTCAGAACCAGATGCACCAATCTTTACAGACTGAACTGCGGAGTCAGCCTTATCACCCTGTTCTGCAGTAGCCTTGCTAGCTAACTCAGTATCCAGACTTACGATCTCAGAGATTGCATGAGTATGTGCAGTTGCAGGGTAGGTTTCCGGCTTACCGGTAACACCAGACCACGGTACAGAAGTAGCGGATCCAGCGGTGTACTCTTCGAATGCTTCCAAGGTACCTAACCTTGTCTCATCCTTTACGAAGTACATGATACCAGTATCGTTCTGCTTAACAGTATCACCGTTCTGTACGTTATCAATCGTCAGAGCCAGACGAGCTGCCTCATTAGAAACGATAACCAGCTTCTCTAAAGAACCAGACGGTAAACGAGCGATGTCGATAGTACCAGAGGTGATCTTAGAAGCGTCCAGATCAGTAATATCAGCGTTACCATGGGTATGCTGAATATTAGCTGCATCAGTAATACCGTAGCCAGCCAGAGTAGTCGGGTTAGCACCAGTAGTTACGTGACCTTCATTGTCAACGGTAACCTTGGTATAGGTACCAGCAGTAACACCAGATGTCGGGTGAACGTAAACAGTATCTGTAGAAGAAACAGTCACAACACCATTAGCATCGGTAGTAACTTCAGTAGCACCAGATCCCTTAACACGAACAGTAGTCGGCAGCTCGTTACCATTGGAATTTGTTCCAGTCAGAACGAGGTCAACGTTGTTGTTAGTCGAGCTCTTGGAAGCTGACAGCTCATATGTTGTATCTACATACTCAGAGATGTAGCCCTCATCGTTTTCCAGTTCGGAAACCTTAGTGGGAACTTCAACATCAACAGCCTTAGAGGTAATGTCAAGAGCAGTACCATTAACCTTAACGGACTCGATAACGTTAACCTGTGCACCTGTTGCGATGCCGGCTAACTTAGTCTGCTGCTCAGTCGTGAATGCTGCAGTGATAGCATCAAGGATATCCTTGTTAGCATGTGCAGATGCAGACTCAATAGCAGAAGCTATCTCAGACGGGGTCATGGTAGTGTATCCCAAAGCAGCGAATGTCTTAACGCCATCACCGATCTTGAACTTCGGAGCACCAGCAGCCTGGAATTCAATAGCGATCTCACCCTTAGCAAGAACTTTACTACTAGAAGCCCAGTTAGCAGAGGTATCATTACAAGTAATGATCTTGGTATTTAAAACCTTAGTCTTTGCCATGTTTTTATCTCCTTTACTATTTTTTTTAATTTATAAAATAAACTACATCACAACAGGATTCCAAGCTCCTATTGTTGATATTGTTAATTTTTACTAAAATGTTATTATTACAAACATAGGTATTATTTAGTATTAAATTTAAAGGTTTTTGTACTAGTATAATACTAGTAAAAAATTACACTTACGATAACTGTAATATAAAAAATATAGTCTTTGAGAGGTGTGCAATGGATAACTTAACGTTTAATGACATATTAATGTCCAACGATGAAGAATCCATGAAGAGATTCTTAACAACAAATGGTAAAGTAAAACCGTATAGTGCGGTTTATTTTGTACCGAAAGGAGAATTAGAAGATGGCAGAAGAAAAAGTAACAGTAAAGAAGTTGATGAAGGAGATCAAGGAAGTAACTGCTAAGCAGAAATCTGCTAGTAGGGTAGATGAGATCCGTGTAATGAGAGCTATGCTTAATGATCCTGATTTTAAAGTTTCTATTTATGATAGGAATAAGGGTCTGGTTGGTACTCGTTGTCCGAGAGAAGAGGCTACTAAATTTGTAGCTTCTACAGCTAGTGCTATCACCGGTTTAGATCAGGTTCAGGCAAATGAACTGGCTCAGAACTACGAATTCACCAAGAAGGATGCTACCTTCTTGATTGAGAATGCCAGGGACTTCACTACAACTTATCTTGAGACAGGGCGTAAGATGCCTATCGTACAGTCTGAGAAGACTGAGGCTTCCCTGATCGTAAGACATGTTGAGCAGAAGACTAAGAAGATCCCTGACAACATGGGCGGTGGAACCGCTACAGTACCGGCTTATGACAAGATTATTTCTAAGTCAAAAAGCCCGAAGTACAATAAGTAATTTAACTTAACACCTCTCTATCTATAATGCCTCTAGGAGTAAGATCCTAGAGGCTTAACTTTCATATAATTCATGAAAGGAGGATTAATAATGGATCCTATTATGGGTGGCATAGACACTGAGCTAGCCAAGAAAGAAGAAGAATATTATGCTAGAATTGGATTCCATCGTAATAACGTTTACAAAGCTTTTGTTAATCTGATTAAGAATCCTGCTAGTAATATTATGATCTATGATAAGCCTGTGTATTTAATAGCAGACAAAGTTGAACCTGATGTAAGAAATCATGATATGAGTAAGTATTCAGATGAAGAGTTTTATCCTTACAGACTCAAATGGTTTCCTACTGCTAAAGAAAAAATTAGACTTGATAATGATGAAGAATTTGCTAAAAAGATGATGGATGATTTTGAGCTTGCTTGGAAGCATCATGAAAAGAATAATGACCATCATCCTCAGTATTGGTGCTTGGATAAAGATGGTGAACCTACAGAACCTAGAGATATGAGTATAGTTGCTATGCTTCATATGATTTGTGACTGGGAAGGTATGTCTATGGAAGTTGGTGGATGTACCAAAGATTGGTGGGTTGCTAATAGAGAAGATAAGTCTAAGTATATGACTGACAACACACTTAAGTTTGTTGATATGATCATATCTCAATTACCTGACATTAAGTATCCGGTAAATAAGAATGGCGGTTAATACAAGATCTGCATATCGATGTACAGTGGTATGCAGTTATATCAATGATGATAAAGAAGAGAAAATAAATCCTAGCTTTATAAAATACATTGCTACAGAGTATTTATATTATAAAACATTCATGCCGGTTATTTATATTTCTATGGCAGTTAAGAATGAATTGTATACTAAACTTGTAGAGAACGAAAAGACAGCTAAGATTTATTTCAAGATAAGTAGAAAGAATGTATACTCTAATCTTTCTCTTGAGAAACCTTATATAGAGGGACAGTTTACTTATATTGTCTCTACAGCCAACCCTAACTACTCTGAAGTATTAGCAGACCAGGTAACTGCAGACAACTCTTACAGAGGAATTACTTTGGCTTTGATGAGTATGGAAATACTTAATAATATGAAGACTTCTTACAATGGTATCTTTGGTAATGTGGATATGAATACTTTAATCATTAAAGCATTAGAAGGTACTGATTCTATAGTTAAACCTACTTTATATAATCCTACATTCGATACTATAATAGTACCTTCACTGAATAGTAAGCCTAAATTATTAGAATTCTTATTTAGTCAGTGTCCTTTCTATGATACAGAATTTATGTTCTTCAGCGATTTTAAGAAGACATATCTTTTAGACTGGACTGGTATGCCTGTAAATAGCGGTGATGGACAATACAATCAGGTATTCTTTGATGTAACTTCATTGCTTGATTCTTCAGCATATAATGAAGGTATGGAGATAAAAGATAATGCTTACTATATATACGTAAACCCTGCTAAGACTAATATTACTTTCAATAAAGGTCTTGATAAAGTATCTAACCAGGTAGTTTATATAGACGATTCAGGTAAAGTAAGTTACATGGATCTTGATATAAATAATAATATAGATTCAGATCTTAAGCAGACATTTAGGCGTGGTGCTAATGCTACACTTGAGAAGAACAATCTTGAATCTAGTACTATATTCATCGATATTGTAAAAGAACATTTGGATTCTTCTATAATTACTCCTAATAAGCAATTCATTATTAGAAACTATGATGACTATGCTGATTACAATGGTAATTATAGTTTATTCTATAAGAAAGAAGTTCTTAAGAATATCAATGGAGAATTTGGTATATCTGTAAATATAGGTCTTAGAAAGATAGGTAATATAACACATCTTGGAGCAGCTGTTGCAGAAGCTGCAATGAGAAAAACTAGGTCAGCTGCAAGTAGACATACATCTTCTAGTAGTAAATACAGAAGGAAAACTACTACAGCTACAACTTCAACTACAGCTAATACTGGTTCAGCATCTGTTTATGGAAGTTCATATGGATATAGAAATGAATATAATCCTACAAGTGATGTAATTCCTATACCTAAAAGGATTAAAGCAGACACAGATGCAGTAATTAGAAGATCACCTGAAAAGATTGGATAAGTATATCAGGAGAGGTAATATACCTCTCCTGATTACACCTTTAATAGAGTTAACTTCTTAATAATTATGCAAAATAACTGCTATGAAAGGAGTTAAGATCATGCTTATAGGTATATCTCATGAAGTCATTAAAGGCGTTACAATACGTCTTGTATTTGATGATAACAGTGTAAAAACAAATACTGTATACGTAAAAGACTTAGTAGATGTGTACTACGCTAAGGATGGTGTTAAAAGACATATCGAAGGTCGTGTAACTAAGATTGAGGAAATTCCTGATCATGCTGGACATGCTGGACACATCGCTTCTTGCAACAACTGTAAGAACGTTGGATGTTATATGACAGTAGATGGTTCTGAGGATGCTAGAGCTTACGTTGCAAAGATCGATGTAGATTGCATTCTTGATCTGGATGTTCTGGAGCATGCAAATGAAAATGATTGCATCACTTCTCCTAGAGGTGAATACAATATCACCAACTTCAGACTTGTTGGTAAGTGCTTACAGCTTAGCTGTGACTATGGCCAGCATTGGATG
>Ga0247610_10004627_pt1 | contig 14677 bp, 29 predicted proteins | sample 174DNAGHGhighgp2_FD_193483 | JGI IMG/M metagenome (GOLD analysis project Ga0247610, IMG submission 193483) | Sheep rumen microbial communities from Palmerston North, Manawatu-Wanganui, New Zealand - 1742 DNA GHGhigh gp2 | ecosystem: Host-associated > Mammals > Digestive system > Stomach > Rumen... | reverse complement strand
GCTCTTTCGATAACTGAGCGATGAAGTCGCGCATTTCCACCAGCAGCTTTTGGTCAATACTATTCAGTACCTCACGGTTTGACATCAGGTCAAATGGGCTATGCTGGGAAACATAGTCGCGCACCCTATTGCAATAGTGGTTATATATGTTGGTAAAGAACCAATCCGTGCCGTAATTCTTAAGCAGAATCGGTGATTTGCCCTGCTTGATTTGTGTCACGATGACCGTGTGGAAGTCCAGAGGCGTGTTGTCATTCGATACCAGATCTTCCATGTCCACCTGCTGTTTCTGTGGAATTATTTTAAATGTCTCGCTCTCCGTCGAGAACCAGCACCATGTCAATCCGGTTTGAACTGGCTCATCATCAACACCACCATGCCCGAAGAGCCAAGGCTTGTAGATCAACACAGCTTCCTCATCAGCTGACGGACGTACACCGTGACATGAACTCAAAGTTGCAATGCTTATGATAGCTACTGCCAGAATCATCATTAACTTTTTCATAATTTCTAATTTTATTGGTTAAATAATTCAGTTCAATTCGTTCTCGTTCCCGTTAACGTTCCCGTTGAAAAGTCTCTTTGTCTCTTTGTCTAAAAGTCTCTTTGTCTCTTTGTCTAAATGTCTCTTTGTCAGATATTTCACTTTATGTTTTCCTTGAAATTCTGCCACGCAGGACTGTTCTTAATATATTCATCTATTTCCCTGGCACGTTGTGCGTTCAGCTCTTTCAGTACCGCCTCGATGTTCTGCTTTACGTTACTGAGTGTCCGCTTTCCCCGGAACTCTTTTATCAAGGCATCAACGAGGCTCAGAGCGTCATTGTAGAATGAAATCTGCTCCCACTTATCATCCTTGCAAACCTCTATATCCTCCGGTCTTAATCCGTTAAGCCAACTCCATAGGTTTATACGTGGCGTTGTGCGATGAGTTACGGAACTGTCGTTCAAGTCCATGACACACCACTCCATCCATTTGACCACCTCATACCCCACCTTCCTCTCACTGCCATACCTATGCACCCACTTGTCAAGATGGTCTATGATTATCTGCATCTCGTCAAGGCTGATGAAGTAACAGTCACCGTAACAGCATACGTCACGGTTGATCTCCTCAGCTACCCAGTATTCGGGCAGATAATCTATCACCCTGCCCACGCTGTCTGCGTACCACTGACAGAGGTCGCGGAATCTCTCTTTATTGGTTAACTTCTTTGTCATAGCAGTTTCATTTTCATCACTTTCTCGTAGTCTTTATACTCTGCCTCGCTCATCCTAAGCCAGGAACCATCCTCACGCTGACACAGCAACTCACCCGGTCTGACTGAGAAATACTCACCGCCCTCGCGCTCCTGTATGTAGTATCGCACCCCGCCGCTGGCGGTCTTGACGATACTCTTACAGAAGTCTAAGCCGAAGATATACCCCACATCCTCCGTCACAATGTACGTCTTTATAATTTTGTTTTCCATATTATTTTTGTCTTAATTCATGTTTAATTCGTGTAATTCGTATTTTTAATTACAATGGTAGTAATTGTACGTTTTAAGTTCGGGTTCTTTATGTAACAATCCTCGAACTCGTCCCCACAAAAGCAAGAAAGGCAATGTTTGCATTTCTCACAAATCTCGCGTTTCATTTCCATAGTTCATTATTCTTACATTGTTTCAGAAACATCTTTAATGCGTAGTTCTCTTTTATTTTCAATCTTCATCTTGATAGTCCTCCGCAAAGGTCGTCATTGTTTCGAGGACAAATGACAACTCCAACGAACCATTTTCCATACTTGCCCTAAATCCACCTTGGGCAACAGTTGTATTCTTGGTGTATGCTTCATTTAACAACCATTCGGCTAACTTGATGAGTGAATAAGTACTTGGCACGCCATCACAATCACCCCATTCCCATCCCACGTATTTCATGACTTTATGAACTTCATCAAAATCAAAGTTCTCCATGATGTCATTTATCATGGCATCACGTAGATTAAATTTGTCAGTCTCGCTCATTTTTCTGCTCATTGATTATTTGTTTGAATATCGCTTTCAGTTCCTTATCGTCAGCCGTCTTATTGTCACGCAGCACATTCAGAAACCTTTCACGCCCTATTTTACGGTAAAACGGCACGATGTCCATACGTACAAGGTCAGCTGGGTCACCTGGCTCAATGGCATATTGGCGCCCCGCCTTCTCCGCCTCGGCTGACAGTTGGAAGATGTCCTTGCCTTGCTCGTTCACGATGATGTAATTGTGTCCGCCTATCTTACACTGTCCGAAGTGCCGGGCAATGGAAAGCTGTGTGGACCTCCAATACTCCTGTGTCATACATATTGCTGTCATCGTTCTTTGTTTTAATCTTTAAAAAGGACTTGTATTGTTTAATAGCATACTCTTTTTCGATGCCTCACCAGACTCTTTCTTGTCGGTTTCAGTATAAGTGCCACTCTGATTATACCATACTTTTGGTGGATAGTCAAGCGGTGCTACTTGTATTTGTGCTGTCTCTATTATTGCATCAATGAGCGTAAGAGCCGCTTCAATATCTAAAAACTTTTCATAGCATTGCTGGAGCACTATCCCTACAGCTTCTCGTTGTTTGTCTGTCATCGTTCTTTGTCTTTAAAATATGGGCAGGTGTCGGGTCTCCGGTTGTCGGTGGCTTGCATGAGCATACCGTGCAATAGCTGCCAAGACCTTCAGTTATCCAATGTTTGCAATTAATACTACATCTCTTTGTCATCATTTTCGTTATTCTTTTGTTCAAAATGTTCCTCGTACCATGCTTCCAAGCCCTTGTAATCGCCAAACAAAACATTACGTTCTTGTGTGTCCATGTGATAAATTAGGTCAAAGAGTTGTATTGATTGTAAGTATTCAATCATCTTTATTTTTCCCACAATCTCATACCATTTCTCCGTCGCGTCTTTGCGGCATTTAACATAATAAAATTCCGCAGCTACAATGGCTATCACCACAAGCATAGCCAAAACGAGTGTAAAATAAAAATAGTCCATAGTTGTAAGTTTAAAATTATTTATCTTCTTTGTTTATTTCATCAAGATAGCGTGATAATGCTTCTACGGCTTTGCCGGGTAGTCGCTTTGCTTTATCATTGCTCTGAATGTAGTCTATCGTTGAGCCCACACCATATATAAGCAACATCTCTTTCTTTGAGGGGATAAAGACCACGCCTACTATCCCAAATAAAAGGGCGCATACTAATGGTGTTGTTGATTTCTTTACTGTTTTTTTAAACAATTCCAATGCTTCATCTTCATGGGGCATACCACCACGCCATATAAATAAGATGGAAACATAGGCTACAACAAAGAATAAACATACTCCTGCCAAAGTACTTAAATTTCCCAAAACTGTTATCCAATATAATTCGTTCATAGTTTACTTATTTTTGATATTTCTACTGTTACACAAAAATCTTCACCGTAGGAATAATTTATATTTTTCCCATCAATGATGTCCTCGTATCGAGGATTGTTGTAGGTGTACTCCCCTATGAGGTCGTACAGCCTTTCCAGGAATTGTGACTCACTCATCTTCTTTTATTAATTTCTTTAGCTCTTTGAAATTTTGTTTTAACTTATCTTTGCATTCCTGTTTTTTCTGTTCGCAGTATTTGGCATAGTCCTGATATTCCTTTGACTTAAACCCTCCGTTTAACCAAAAGGCAATAGGAGTTACGACCAAAAACAACAAAATGAATTTTAACACAAGTATTACAGCTTCCATAACTTCATTTATTTTATTATCTACTCTCCTTCCATATAGTTTCTAAATTTTCTGATAAACTTTACCTTTGTTTGTAACGTATATCCATCACATCGCATGTTGTTAGCAATATATTCAACTGCCTTCTCAATAAAGACATCAGTTCGGGTGTATTCAACATCATCACTACAACTCCTTTTAGATAACCACCTATAATCTGGTGTTCCATCAATCGGATTTTCAAATAAATAAATCTTCTCTGGTGCTTCGGTGGCTTTTACGCAAAAATCAAGTTCATCTTCTGTCCACATTCTACCATTAACTAATACGGATTCTTTGTAGATATTAGTTATTTGCCCGTGCTGTGATTCATGATAAACATCAACTATTTCCCCGGTTATAATAACTTTTGCTTTCATAACTTATTTCTTGTTTTGTTTAATCAGCTTTTTTGCAAGTTCTTTATTACCTGTTCTAAGACAAGCAACAACAAACTTCCAAAATGATTCTTCCTTTACTTTCATACTCTTATTCCTCTCTTAGTTTCTTTAAATCTTGATAGAGCGATTCCAATACTATTTGTTTATGGCATCCTTTAGACCATGCAGTTACTTCGCTTAATAGAACTTTCATCTGCTCATCACTCGGCTTAAAAGTGGATTGAGGGTATAAAGATTCATACTCTTTAGCGTCCTTACACTTAACTTTTACATTATCATAAAAATCTCTTAAACCACTATGGCTTGCCTTATCATAATGTTTGCACATTTCAGCAATAGATTCTACTACCTCTTTGTATGGATTGTAGCATGCAATGTTTTGAGGCAGCACTCTTTCTTTGAGGGATTTGAGCCAATTACGACATTGACGGTGGTAACTAAGCAATCCTAATGTAAGGTTTAGCATATTTTCATCATCTTCACTCCAAGGTTTGTCATACATTGCTTCCTTTGCTTCTGCTGAAATGATTCTCTGTGGCATCTGCTCAATCTTCTTTAACTCTTTCTTGTCATCATCCCATTCATAACCCGCTTCTTTCATCTTTTGGAATAACTGAGCGAGCAAATCGTTTATATCTTTTATAATTCTTTCTTCCATATAAACCCTCCTGCTGATTTTTTCTTCCCTGTAAAGCATTGACAAATACTTGAATGATGAATACCTGTATCTTCTGATGCTTCAGTTACACTATTGTACGAACATATCAAAGTACCGTCTTGTGAATATTTGTTTATCATTGGCAAATTTAATATTTGCTTATCACTACTTTTATATTTCCATTGATACCCACCAATTATAGAATACTTTTTGCTACCATTACAGCATCGTGTAATACTGCTTGTTGGAAATCCCAAGAGCCTTGACACTTCTGCGACAGACGGAAACTCTTTTACAAAATTTCCTTTTCTGTCATACTGTTCTACAACCTTACTTCTTAGACCATTTGTTAGCTTTAAAGAAATGCGTTGCCCATTTGTACCATAGTTACTATTATACTTTTGGTCGCACCACTCCAAATTATCCATACAATTATTTGACGGGTTTTCATCTTTATGATTAACTTGTGGCAAATTTTGTGGATTAGGTATAAACGCCATTGCTACTAATCTGTGGACAAGCATTAAGTGTACCTTACCTTTGTAATGAAAGGTAATGTGATAGTATCCGTCTTTCCTTAATTGAGGCTTTACTATGTGAGCTTTTCTAAATGAATTTACCCATTAAAAATTGTATGGTTAAATGCTTTGCGTTTAACTCTTCCAATGTTACTTATTTGAAGCACATTTTCAAAGCCAACAGCATCTTTCCATTTTTCATTGGAGAAGTCCGTCATGTCCATCCACCTAACCATGTCTGTCTGTGGCAAAAACATATTATTCATATCTTTTCTAATTTAAGTTCTTCTTTATTCCATCTGTAACCAGCATTAGTCATAGCCCTCTCAAGAGTATCACGCTGTTCTTTGGTTGCTGGGGTAATATCATCTTGTCTGGCACTTAATACATAAGGTATATCAACACCAAACCCATTCAAAGAGTTATATCTAAAATAGGAATCTATATTACCATATATATTAACACCTTTGCTCATAACAATAAATTCGATACCGCTACTTTCACAGTATAGCACATCACCATCCTTTGCATCTTGAATAGTAAAGGCTGACGCTGATTTGTCAACATCTTGTATTGGGCGTGTAATTACACTACCGTCACAGCCAACAAGAGTATATTCATGCCCTGTGACATTTTTAATCTGATAGAATTTACTTTGTTCCATAATGAATTACTTTCTTTTTATAGTTAGGACAATCATCGTATTCCCATGTAAAACCAAAAGTTTGTTTGTATGTGCCGTTTAAGCATTTCTTTATCCCAGAATAATCAAAGCCAGTCTTTGTACTTGCTTCCTTTATGCTACCATAAGTTGCAACAACAACACCATCTTTTAGTTGTTTTATTGGTCGGGAACAACATAAAGATTGATTTACATTCTTTACGTAGGCATCAATTTTGTGAGGATAAGTAGTATCTGTTTTGTATTTCCATTGGAAACCACTTGCCTGTGCCGTCTTACCGCTAAGACAATCTTGTACCCTGCTGCTATATTTTTCTCTTGCTTCTTTTACACTTTCAAATTCACGAATAAAGTTACCATCAAGGTCATATTGAAGTACAGGAGCAACCATATTTCCTTGGTAATCAGAACCATCAAAGCATTTACCTGTTCTTACTCTTTCTTTTGCGGCTTTACTAACTTTCTTTGGATGCCTACCATAACTATTATTATAGCTTGCAGTACACCATTCCAAGTTCCACGACGTATCATTGTGAGTATTCTCGTCAATATGGTTTACTTGTGGTAGGTTGGAAGGATTGTCTATAAATGCATTTGCAACCAATCTGCATACACGCTTTGTGAATTTTGCTCCGTCTTTTTGCAAGACTACAATATAGTAATCATTCTTAGGTGCTTTGCCAAGATATAACTTTATGATTTTAGCAGGATATACAAAACTGCTGCCTCTTTTTGTTCTTGGCAGGCTTTTTATTCTGCCATAACAACTTACTTGATACACACCTTCATAACCTTGAATATCTTTCCATATTTCATTTGGTAAGTCAGACAAATCAAGCCATCTTTGGCTATTAACCTCTGGGCGAAATTGATATAAATTTTCCATATATTCATTCTTTAATTGTTATCCAATCACCTTTATGAAACTTTGGTTTAATCTTATCAGTAGGGTTCTGCTTTACGTTTATTGGTGGAAATTCATAGTCATCTTGGTCTTTAATAGCAATTAACTCATTGGTGCAGTGATAATATTCGTTATCAATAGATACGACTATAGGCATACCATCTGTATAACCATCATTAGCCTCTTGCAATGTTCTCATCGTATCACCAACCTTAAACTTTGGTTTAACTTTATCAGTAGGGTTTTGTTCAACAAGTTCTTTCTCAAAGACAGCACCACCTTCTTTATCTTCATACATTGGGTTGTCTGTACCATCTGTAATCACATTAGCCACAATCATACTTTTAATTTTTCCGAATGAGTTATAGTAAATAGTGTCGCCAACTTTATATTTAGGAGTATGCTTTTGTTCACCTTGCTTTCTAAGATTCAATGTGGCTATAGCATCGGTTAGACCTTGACGATATGCTCTTATCATACAATTAACAGGTTTGCCAAATCCCTCGTTATTGCACTCTTTATTATTTGCGTAGTCTTTAACCATTTTATTAATATTGATAGTAACGGGATCAACTTGCTTTTCAAGCCAAGCAATCATATCCTTAATAGAGTACTCACCTTTTGGGGCAAAGTCTTTCCTGCCGTCAAGCCAGTCGAGGTAGATGTGTATAGCTTTCCTTATCTTTTTATCCTCAGACTCTTTAAGCTCTGGCACAATATCAGTAATGACACAGCAATATCTTTCATCGTTAACATTATTGTCCTCTATTGCTTTTCTCAACCGATCTATAAGGTCATTATATTTCTTCTTGTAATCTCCCATAATTCTGTTTTTAAATTAAAATTTTGGGGTACTCACGCAACCGCTTTCCCCCGTTGGTCGTTTGGCGACGGCTCTTTTAAATGATTAACCGGCCAGGGTTGTCTTGGTCAACTTCCTCTTTCGTGGAGCGTCAGGGAATCGAACCCTGTGACGGGCAACAACTAAAATTATACACATTATAATAAATTTCATGAGCATGAGAAAAATCAATAAATCTAATAATATTAACACATCCCGTCAGTTCCTGCTCTACGCTCCTAATAAACCACCGCTATCCTCACAGACCACGGAGGTGAAAGTTTTATGAAAAATAATCGCAAAAAATCTTATACAATAAGCATTTTGTAAGGTAAATCCGCGTGTATCACTACATGACGGTGCGAAAAAAGGTGATAATTCTCCGCCGCTGCGGATAAAATTCAAACATATTATGAAGTACTGTCTTCTTATTAATTAATTATGGTTGCAAAAATAACACTAAAAGGGTTAATTGCCAAGAAAATCCTTAATTAAATCACCCTTTTAGTGCTATTTTTATATACTTTTCGTGCTTTTTCAATACCGATAGTGAATTTTGCTATTTCCGAGATAGCAAAACAAGGGTGCCGTTATTATCTCCCCGCCCCTTCAGGGGAGGGGTCAGGGGTGGGGCTTGTTCCCGTTCCCGTTAACGTTCCCGTTATTATCTGTTCCCGTTCCCGTTAACGTTCCCGTTGGACTACCATCGCTTCACCAGCCTGGTCTTAGGCTCAAAGCCCCAGTGGATACGTATCTTGTCAAGCCGGATGGTTCTGTTGCGTGTTGTCCTTGCCTTGGCGATCCGGGCTGCCTTTCCCTCCGGTGTCTCACGCTCTCCCAGCCGGCGGGCGTTCTCCTCACGGCTGATTATCTCAAGGTTGCTGATGTCACAGTTCTGGCGGTTTCCGTCCCGGAATGCTATCAGCATATCATCTGGTATCTCACCGTGGTGCTGCTGCCAGACAAGACGATGCTTGGGTATGCAGCCGTCCTCAGTGCTAACATACACATACCCGTCTCCATGTACCACCTCGCTGCCGATGTCACGCTTGTTGTGTGGGCGGTGCCCTGGCTTAAACCGTGTCCGGCTACTGCGCTCTATACCCTCGGCACTCATATATTCCTCAATGCTCTTACCCTTGTTGTGCGACGTATGCCCCATTATAAACCTGTGAGCCTTTGCCGCATCACTCGCAGCCATGCGCCTCCCCTGCTCTGCAAGATACTCGCTGCTCTTCCTGATCCCCAGGGATGCCGCCTTGCGCCACACGCTGCCTATGCTGACCTTCAACCTTGCCGCAATCTCCTCAGCCGGAGTGTCGGCATAGTGCTGCCGGAGGTATGCCACCTGCCTGACCGTCCACCGGTGACGCTTCACCGTCTTACGCCTTAGCCCTAACTTCACTGCCCTGCTCTTCACGGCTATCACCGTCACGCCCAGCCTGCGTGCAATCCACGCCAGTTCACGCTTCGGGTAGTGCCGTCTGAGCAGCCGGTCCCGATCCTCATCCCATACCCTTATCTTACGGTTCTCTTTTCTTTCCATGTCGAGATTATAAAAAAAAGAGAGGCAGACCACAATGGTCTGTCTCTCGATGTTGTTAATGATGTATTATAATGTCACTTCAGTTTCTTCAGCGGTGCCAGGTCTGCCAGTGCCGGGTCTATGATGTCAACCGTCATGCCCAGGGCTTCCGCCAATGACTGCATGGTCTCCAGCGTCATGGCGTACCTGCCTGCCTCTATACGGCTGATGTGTGTACGTCCAAGACCGGCACGCTCTGCCAGCTCTGCCTGGCTCCATCCCCTCAGTTTCCGCAGGGTCACAATCCTCAGCCCTATCCGGTCACGTGTCTGTTGTCTCTGTTCGTCTGTCATTGTTTGCCATAGTTTACGCATTTATCCAAAATATATAATCGGTTGCGGGCATATCCTCGTCATCAATCTCATATTCTGGAAACTCTTGCATCATCCAATCTACGTTCATTTCAGAGTCATCCCATGCCATAGCTTCATCAAGTGCCTGGTGTATGTCCCAATCATCCCAGTCGTCTTTACGCTTTATGTCGTATTCCTCAAAAAGAGCGTTGGCGTTCTGAAGAATGAACTCACCGCGAAGTTTGGAAATACAATCATTGATGTTCCATCCAATCCTGTCAGCCACGCGCAACCATTTAAGTCCGCAGCCGCTTGTATGGGTTGCCTCGCTGTCGCCCGTGTAGGCTTTCAGTACCTCGATGTCAGTCCTTGCGATGTCGCCTATTTTCTTGTCTCCGTTCATGTGACAATGGCCTGAATAGTCACCTGGGGCGTTATCGTCCGGTTCATAGTAGTAGGCTTGCTGCTGCTTCCACTCGTTGATGTCATGCTCGATGATGGCCTGTACCTTTTGCTTCGCTCCGTGCTTTGCAAGGAAATCGAAATATGATTGCTTGACGTTCATAGTTACTTCTTGTTTTTTTTATAACTCGCAGTCATGGGAAAGAGCGATAACCAAAATCATTGCATCCTTACTGCCAAACATTTCCTCAAAATCGTAGTCGTTCTGAGCGAAATCGCCGTAGCGTTCCTCATTCATAAACTCGAAATCACATTTAAACTCAGCAGGAAGTACATCCAGGTCTGTGCCAATAAACCTCATATAATCTGTATGGAAAGGGCTCTTTCCGTCGATGTACTTATTTATCTCAACTTGAGCTGCCGACTCTGCTTGCTTTCGCATCCATTCCTTAGTGTAAGATAATTGTGCCATAGTTCCTCATAATTTAGTTCTTGTTAAGTTCTTGTTTGGTGGGGAGGGTTGCCCCTCCCCTGATATTCTGTTTAGGACACAGCCCCATCATAGATTACTACGTGGTAGCCATTGCGGATAATTTTGGGGAGGTATTCTTCAAGTCTGCTGGCTGAAAAGGCAGCGAAGGTGAAGCCTTCTGCGGGTGCCACCTTTCCGCTTGCTCCGAATAACTGTCCGATGATTTCAGCATCCTCATTATACGTAAAGTAGAAGTCCATGTCGCGGAAAAGTATGATTGGTTTGCCACTGTACTTTGTTTTATAGTCGTTCTGGATGCCGATTCTCTTTGCAACTATTGTATTCATAACATTGTGCCGCTGTTTCCCGTTGCCGCCGGTGTTCTAATTGGTTAATATTTTATTTTCTGATGCAAAGATAAAGCATTATTCAGAATTGTGCAAGCATTTACACAATTATTTTACGTAAATGTGTCGTTTTTTACACATTTTCTTTCAATTTTGTACAACACCACCCGATTTTGCAATGTCAGAGATAGCAAAATCAGGGTGCTGAGACTGCCGCTGCATGGATAAAACCTGGGTGTCCGGCGATTCCGTCGCCGGGGCTGCTGCCGCAGGGCGCGCCCTTCGTCTGTTCCCTTGTTGAAGTTGTGCGTATCCTGCGCCAACTCCTCAATGTTGATTACTTTTTCTTCTGCCATAGTTTACTTCTTTTTCATTATCTTTGCCCTCATCTGTAGGTTCTGGATGTAGGATGCTGCTTTCACGTCTCATTTCATAGCCTGGTTCAGGATATTGGTTGCTATCGCTTCCTGCTTGGTCATCGGAGTACCATCCTCCTTAAGTGCCACGCTGCCGTCCTTCAACTTCACCGGAGTCTCCAGCTGTGACAGCAGATACTCCTCCATTGTCATTTATTCTTTTGCCATTGTGATATTTTTTAAAATTGGTTTTAATGTGTCAACTTTCAGACTCTCTAATCCCAGCCGTCCGTATATGTATCGCTTATATCGTTCTTTCTTTTCCCATGTCTCGCTCCAGCCTATGACCATTGCGATTAACAGGATGACTACACAAAGTATCTCCATTATTTATATTCCGTTCCCGTTAAAAGAATTATTAATTTCTAAATATTAATCGCCGCAGGCGATAACTATTAACTCTTAACTTTTAATTCTTAACTAACAACCGTTCCCGTTAACGTTAACGTTGGAAAAATCAATGATTTTTTCCTTCATACTCCGTCATCAGTCCGAGAGCCACACAGATACACTGTATCGGGTCAACCTTACAACTGTCGCTGCCGGGGTTGCGCTTCACCGGTTTCTTGTTGCCGAGGTCCATATCTACTGCGGCACCTGCCTTGCCATCGATGGAAAGCACGCAGTTACCAAACAGCCAAGGCCACATCGGATTTGCGCTGAAGGTGATGTAAGGAATTGGTGACTTGATAGCCTTCGCAAGATCATCCGTCGGAGCGTTAAACCATGCGTTCCTCTGCGATACGGGCAGAACATACTTGTCTGGCTGTGCCACACCCTTCTCCTGGAGGTAGGCTTTCAGCGTATTGATGGGGTCTTTGCTCTGGTAGGGATCATAACCGAAATACTGGAACTGACACCCCCTTTGAAGCAGCTTATCAAAGCGGATTACAAACAGCGACGGCTGGAACACCGCCCCAGGGGATACGTGGAGCCATCCCTTCTGAATCCATTCCTCATACAGCGGACGGATGCTTGATTTCTCCAACACATCCTGCTTGATCCACGCGTCGAAGTCCGCGAATAACTCATAGCCATGGCCGCTGTGGTGCTTCCGTGCCGCAAGATAGCCGGCGGTGTGGAGGTCATCGCCCTGACTGAAGTCCAGACCAGTGAATATCACCCAGCCGTCTTCCCTCCTATAGTCGTCAATGGTCTTGTCATTTTGTAGCCCTCGTATCACCTCCGGCTTAATCCATTCCTGGACGGTGCCGACTTGATACACATTCATCAGCTTTGTTATCACCTCGTTCATCTTCTCAGGGTTCTGCCGTCCCTTGGCTACCTCATCATCATAGAAGCTGTGCTGTACGATGATACCGAGCATGGGGTTCACCTTGCGCCGTACCTCCTTTGATGTCAGCAGCAGGTCGTGGTCCGTCTTCTCCCAGTCGTCAGGCTCCAGCAGCAGGCACGACTGGCGGTCTTCGCTGATGGTGTGTTCTGCCGTTGGGTCGAGCTCTTTCTTCAGCAGCTGCTTGATGTTTTCCAGCTTGTCGATAAACGGCCCTGCCTGTATGATGCCGGCTGTGGTGCTGATGAAGGTCATCGGTTCACGCCTCGGACCCATTGACGACTCCACCACGCTCACCAGCTTACCCATATCACTTGAACCATTGACGTAGGTAGCACTGCCATACTCATCTGCTGAACAGAGCTGCGCATATAGTCCGTCTTTTGTCTTGCCTCCGGCTGAGAGAGCCGTCAGCGATGCCGAGCGGAACTGCCCGGGCTTCCAGTTCACCTGCGAGGCAGTAAAGCGGATGCGCTTCTCTCGCGGGTCCATCTGATGTATCAGGTCTTTTGTACGGCTGAAGAGTATCTTTGCCTGGTCAGCAGCATTGGCGCAACAGTAACACTCTGCATTCTGGTCGCCACTCATGAAATACCAGAACTGTATGAATGCCGAGAGCTGCGTCTTGGCAGTCTTTCGGGGCGTGTAGAGCGTGAACTCGGTACATAGCCGGCGGAAGTCGTAGATGTAGCCATCGTCAAAGGCTTTCTCGGTCGGTAGGAGGTCACGGCTTGTCGCCTCCGCCTCCGTGCTGATCCACACCTTCAGCAGGAACATCGAAGCCAACACATAGACCTGGAAGGGCTGGAGGCGGTAATAGGTGGGGGCGGGGATGCCGGGGTGCCTGAGCCCTCCGCCTATGTGTCGCCATACGCCATCCTTGAGGTCCCATGTTCCTTCATATTTATATACCACATCGCGGAAAGTGTGGATGTCTAACTCATAGGTGTCGAGCAGCCGGATAAATTTCAAGGCACCTAATATCTCATAGGCGTTATGGTACTCCGGTTGCGTGCATAGACCGTGGAGATACGTCTGTAACCGCTGGTCTATTATGTCTATCTCCTGCCATTTGGCATTAAGCCGGTCATTGAGCATATTGACGGCTGTCTGTTTCTCTTTCTGTGTCATTGCTTACCTTTGTAATAGTTCACCATAGGGTCATCATCTTTCGCGGTGTCGGGTGGGTCTATCTTCACGGCTGCCTTCGTCGCCGTCAGTCCAAGCATCTTGGCATAGGTCTGACAAAGACCCTCCTGTTGGTAGAGCAGGTTGCACAGTGGGTTTTGTTTCCGGATGTCATAGCCCATTGTGTTTCGCTCCAAGAACCACGGCTCTTTGATGACCTCCTCGCGGTACACGTCGCGCATTTCCAAAGCCTTAGCATAGTTCTGAATGGTCAGTTCCAGGTTCTTCGGTATCTCACCGCCATGGTCAGCCTTCACCTGCGCCCTGATACTCGTTAGGTATGTATTTGCTTTTGCCATAGTATAATATATTTAAACACGAATTTCCACTAATTACTCGTTAATTATGAATGGAATTTAATGGTCATTATTAAGTCTTAACTTTTAACTTTTAATTCCTCAACCGTTAACGTTGAAACAACTCACTTATGAAATTTGATTTGCAACTGCCGCCCCTGCTCGAAAGGGATGCGGCACTGGATGTAACTCATGTTTGAAATTCCTATCTTACGCCCAGGCATGGTCATCCAAGCATTCCAACGGTTATCACAAGGCCGACGCAGGGGATGGTTGCTGTCGCGGTTACTTGCCCGCACATCTATGCCACGCCCTGTTAGAGCCTCCATCGTTCCGAGACAGACATGTGTCTCCTTGCTCCGATACTGCCGGAGGTGCTTGGGTATCAGTCCGACAAGCGGACACGTTGCGCAACAGTCTGGCTTCTCTGCCGGCAGCTGGATTTGTACTACATTTCGTTTAGGCATTGGAGTAAAAATTTAAATTTTATTTAAGTGGTAAAATGTTTTCAATAGGTTTTTCGGTCGTTATCATAAATCCACGTAACATGATATATTGACCTAAGTGGTCTGATAAAAACTACTCCTCCCGAAAGTTAGGATATCGGGAGAAGGA
>Ga0247610_10004626_pt1 | contig 14678 bp, 6 predicted proteins | sample 174DNAGHGhighgp2_FD_193483 | JGI IMG/M metagenome (GOLD analysis project Ga0247610, IMG submission 193483) | Sheep rumen microbial communities from Palmerston North, Manawatu-Wanganui, New Zealand - 1742 DNA GHGhigh gp2 | ecosystem: Host-associated > Mammals > Digestive system > Stomach > Rumen ... | reverse complement strand
TACGTTTGTTCTTGTAACTCGGGTTTTCGGCTACAAAGTTACGAATCCAATTTGAAATTGTCCAATCTGAAACAGGAATAATTTTCGAAATCCTTGTCTTTCCCATGTGCTTGTCACGATAAAGTGCGATCACTTTGTCGTAATAAAGTCTTTGCTTTTCTGTTCGATAATACTTCATAATGTTGACTTCTTATGAGTCAACTTTTTCCAGGGTAAGACATTTAAAAAAATCTCTCATCCCTCCCTTCATCCGCTTGAAACCCGCATAAACAGGGACTTTTTGAAAAATCATCCCTCACTTAATCCCTCACCTCATCCCTCCCTAATCTCTCACTTCATCTCTCATAACTCAGTTTTATAGTAGACTGTAAAAAGTGAGGGATGATGTGAGGGATAAGGGAGAGATAAGTGAGGGATAAAAATCATCTCTCACATCCTGAAACGCCTGTGTTTATGCGGCTTTTGAGAGATTATGTGAGAGATGAGGGATTTTTCTCGATGTAGTCGTAAAAATACGAAAAAGATAATCCCCGCGCTCCGATGATGGAGGCGGGGATTGATAATATTGATTCTGTTCTGAATCAGAATCTTTGAGAAGATTCAATTAGCGTACAACGAACTTCTTACCCTGCTTTACATATACACCCTTCTTCAGGTTCTTAGCATCAACCTGTACACCATTGAGGTTGTAGATAGGAGCATTGTGGTCAGAAACAATCTTGTTGTAAGGAAGCTCTACGATACCAGTTATCTTTGATTTCTCACGAAGAATCAGTACGCGTGCCAATGAAGTGTCAACGCGATAGAGCAGGAATGTGCTAGTTCCAGGATAAACCTCAGATGTCAGATACTTATGCTCTTTTGCATAAGCTGCTGCTGCTGTTTCCTCGTTGTAACCTTCGGTGACTTTGTATTCTGGGTTGTAGCTTGTACCATAGCTGGTGATCTTACCTACAACGATAAAGTCCTCATCTGTCAGACCATCAACTCCCAGTGTAGCATTCTGAACCCATGCACCAGAATTGTCATCTCCCTTGCGTCCTGGAGAAATCAGACCAACACCAGTCTTCATGTGCAGATTGACAGTATCGAACCATACATATACTGGACTAAAGATAGAATGTGCTTTCTCTTCGTCAACAGTTGAGCCAAGCATTTCATACTCCTCGAAAGTGTTATTTTCAAGTGTTTCACCATAAGGATATACTTTCAAAGTATCACCTACCTCTGTGCCCTTGATGTAGCTGTAATACAAACGTCCACGAGTATTCCACTGATCATTTACATTGCTTTCGCTTGTTGTGAAACCACGTTCCTGAATCTCAGCACCAGTCATGTGCTCAAAATCGATGTCATAAAGAACACCAAACTCAATATCATTCTTTAAAGTAGTGGTAGAAGAAGCATAACCTGTTGCCTTTGTAACGATTGTAAGAACTCCCTTTGAAGGAAGAGTAACTTTTGCACCATTGTTCTGATTAGGAGTTTCGAAGCTGTCGGTACCATTATCGGCAGCGAAAGAGAAGTCGAAGAATACATCTGGCTGCAAGTCAATTTTGCTCTTATCTACATTGAACTGATAGGTCTTAGAGAAACCCTCTGAGGCAGAAACAATTGTTAGAGATGGTTCAGGGAGGGTGATAGGTTCGCAAACAACCTCCATAGTAACAGGCTCAGATGTCATTGTTCCAGCAGTTGTATAAGCTGTCAGTGTACCAGAAGTAGTTGTTGTGTAGACATAAGTTCCCTGTGGATCTCCATCGAAGTAGCTAATTGTATTCTCTGTTCCATCAGTTCCAGTAACATGAAGTGTCTCACCTTGCATGAATGAAATTGTATATGTACGCTCTGCCATATTGATGCCAGTTAGAGCGATAACGGGCTTATTGGCAAAATCACCAGGGATACTTACATTAATATTATCTACGTTGGTTACTGACCAATAACGTGCACCGAGCAGGAACAAACCACTTGCAAAAACACTTGCATCCTCTGCCATTGTCTTTGAACCTGTCTTCTTAAATGTGCCATCAAGGTCTTTTAATACATAAGAAACCTCACGTGTAGCGACATTAACAGTCAGGGTAAGGTTATACCATGTTCCTGCAGTTGGAGCTACAACATCGGTAGAATCCCCATTAACAAACCAATGAGTTGGATCGTCCTTTGTTGCAACTTTACTATCTTGAGCAATGGCAAAAAGACAATTGTTAGTAAGAAGACTGTAGTTTGCCCAAGTTGATTTGTTGTCACCAGCAAAATCATTGCCTTGACCGTTTGTCGAAGCACATCCCTCTCCAGAGAAAATGGCAAATTCACCATTTACCTGATTGTTGCCAAAAGCCTGAATCTGAAAGTCTACACTAACAGAGTATTCTGACAGACCCTGTTTTACCTCGTCAAAGATGCTTTCTCCCCAAAAACAGTGTGCAGAACGACCATTATCGGTGTTTGTGAAAGACAAATACTTTCCTTCTGTGTCTCCTGCAATGGTTGCATATGTCTTTGATGCATTTCCATTTACAGTCCATGTAGTAGGTATACCACCTGTTTCATAGTTCTCTGAATAGAGAATTCTGTCTGCATGTGCAGTCGTTGTGAACAAGGCTAATAAAGCCGTTAATAAGAAGTTGAATTTCCTCATAATTTTAAGTTTAAATTAATAAATGTTTTATTTGATTATAGATTTCGTTGCAAAATTACAAAATTACTTGGATAGTTATTATATAAATCGTTCATTTTTTAGTAATTTAATACAAGAGTGGGGTGTACTGCTGTTTATGTACACCACACTCATTGAATAATTTATATTCTACCATCTAGGATTCTGTGATAATTGTCCACCTGATTTGAGAATTTCACTCTGTGCAATGGGGAACAAAAGCATCTTATCATCCCAGTAGCTACGAGTTGAATCATCGGTTTTTACTGTCTCTGTGAATGTATCGTCAGCATTCTTGATGATTTCAACAGACTTAATAGTACGATATTTAGCTTCGCCTGCCTTTTTCCAACGACGTAAATCGTAGAAACGATGACCTTCAAATGCCAGTTCTACAAATCTTTCGTTCTCAAGTCGCTCTGCAAACTGGTCTGCTGAAAGGCCTGTGCTTATCGCATTCAATTTTGCACGACTACGAACCACATTTAATGCAGCTGCAGCTGTCATATTCAGACCTTGTGCAGTCTCGTAGCCACTACCAGTGTAGTTGAGCATAGCCTCTGCATAGTTCAAATAGAATTCTCCCAAACGGAATGTAACCCAATGGTGCTGTTCTGTTGTCGCATTTGATGCTCCGATAGTGAGGCTCTTGTTCACATACTTCTTTAAATAATAACCTGTTGGGGTAGCATAAGCAATAGGCTGTCCGTTAGCTCCTCCTACATAGGTTTCAAGTATATTATTTGGCCACTGTTCGCCATTCATAGCTACGGTTGCTGCTAAACGGATGTCACCATCTTCGTAAGCTTCAACAAGGTTATGGGTTGGGCAATTACCTCCTCCAGCATTCTCAAGTCCAATTGGGAAGTTATACTTCTCGAAAGAGTTTGACTTGGCTACAATACGGCGAACGAAGATGCACTCCTCGCTATTCTTCCAGTTGTCCTTTTGGAACAAACTTCCATAGTCTGCTGTTAGTTTCATGCCTCGATCCTTACAAGCATCTATAAGTTCTTTGTTAGCAAGGGCAGCCTGATGCCAGCGTTCTTTGTCATTGCTTGTGTTGAAAAGAGGACTTGCATAATATAGTGCTGCACGAGCCTTAAGGGCAAGCACAGCAAGGTCGTTTGCACGACCAGTTTCATTCTTGCTCTTTAGCTGCATGTTGCCAAGATTGCTGTAGTCCTTTACAATGCTGTCCTTAATTGCTTCGCATTCTGAATTTATAAACTGGAAGACTTCATCAGAAGTGGCGCGAGGCTGAGAATTGGTTTCATTGGCATCCATGCTCTTAGTAATGAGGGGCACTCCGCCAAACGAACGAACTAGCAGGAAATAATAATATGCACGAAGGAATCTTGCCTCATATTGCAGATTCTGATATTGATGTAACTCTTGTTTATAGTCGAGATCCATCAGATACTCTTCAAATTTCTCATCTTTGAACGTATTAAGGTAGAGGTTGGCGTAGCTGATTCCACGCCAGCACTTGGTCCAAAGTGAAGCATCATTGTTGTTCGATGCGCTCCATCCTCCATTATAGAATGTCTCAATGGCATTACCTGCATGACTATATACTGCTTCATCAGTGGCTGATGCCAAGAGGGCACCATTATAGTTGCCAAAATCGTAATCAAGGTCATTGTATATTGAGGTTACAAGACCAGCAGAGCGAGCAAAGGTCTTTTTTACATAGTCCTCATCATACACGCTATACTCTTTGTAGTCCATTTTGTCACCACAAGAGGCCATTATGAAAGAAATGGCAGCTAAGCTCAATATATTTCTAATTTTCATATTCTTCTACTTTTTTGAAATATGTGTCATTAAAGTGTTACAGAAACTCCTAGTGCTACACTTCTGGTAAGTGGAGACGCTATACCATACGAAGCTGCATCCACTTCGTCTAGATGATCAAAAGTGAAGAGATCAACACCACGCAGATAAACCTTTGCGGCTTTAATAATCTTAGTTGGCTGCAACAACGACTTGGGCAGATGGTAATAGAGTTCTACATTACGGAGCTTAAGATAAGAACGGTCGCGGAGCCAGAATGAACTTGTCTGATAGTTGTTCGCATTGCTCTCAGAGCTCAGACGAGGATATTCGGCATTCGCATTGTTGTTAGTTGGACTCCAACGATTGTCGTATACCTGCTGTGCCAGACTGCTGTTGTTGATAAGTCCCCAGTAGTAACCTTGAGTGTTGAGGACTGCACTGTAGCGACCAACACCTTGGAACATGGCATCAATACCAAATCCCTGATACTCGGCTCCAATATGGAATGAATAGTAGAGTTCTGGAGCTGTCGTGCTGTATCCCAAGCGTACCTTGTCGTTTGCATCAATTACATTATCATTGTTGACATCCTTGTACTTGATATCACCTGGATGTACTGTGGTAAATGTTTGGCGTGGAGCAGCATCAATTTCTGCCTGACTTGTAAATAGGCCTTCTGCAATAAGTCCATAAGTAGATTTAAGTGGATTGCCAGTCTGAACAAGATTCTCATATGCACGTGGCTCTTCTGCCATGTCCTTTATCTTGTTTTTTGCAAAGGTCATGTTTCCACCCAGATTCAGAGTAATTCCTCCGAAGTCGTGAGTAAAGTCAACAGCAGCTTCGATGCCTTTTTGATCAACTACTCCTGCATTGACATAAGGTGCGCCAAAGCCGATTAGTGCAGTATAAGCACCTGCTCCTGAACACCAGATGTCATAACGGTGATTATAGAAATAGTCAAATTCTATGTTTAACCCCTTGAAGAGAGAGGCTTCAATACCGACATTTAGTTTGTTAGCTTTCTCGTGGCTTGGGGCTACAGTTGCCATAGTACCCAATGTAGTAGTACCATAAATGTCTTGAGCAGCAGTTGCATCTACAAAGTAGTAGGCAGAAGCACCACTAATGGAGTAGCTCTGGGTATAATAGGTCCAAATGTTCATGTCATCACCTGGCAGATAGTCTGCGTTCAACTTTCCAAATGATGCACGCAGCTTAAGCATGTCTAGCCAATTGATGTCCTTTAAAAAATCTTCGTTAGAAATAACCCATGCAGCTGATACTGTTGGAGAGAATGCCCACTTAGTATTAGGAGCGAGTCGACTGGAACCACTATATACCAATGAAAGATCAAGTAGGTATTTACCTTTGAAACCATAGTGTGTCCACCAAGAATAGTTTTGGCGGTATATGGTGCCATTTCCACCGTTTACATGTTGATAATCGTAATCCCACTTCAGTTGACTGTATAAAGCGTGGTCGCCAAAGGTGCGATCAAACGTCAAACCTCCAGCAGCAGTCAGACGACGTGCAAATGTTTTTGTTGCTGCTCCTTTACCCATTTCTGTACGTTCACCACCTGTAAAATAGGTACCTTTGGTTAATGAACCGTCAGTCCATACTGCAGGATAGCTACCATAAACGAATGTCTTGCTATGGTCTTCATATAGAGTACTATATGTGTCGTAGCCGAGTTTTAAGAAAAAACCTAGGCCATCAACCCATGAAGAAAGATCCTGTGTCAGTGTCAAGTCTGAAAACAAACCTCTTTCATGAGTCTTATAGTAGGCAGCATCAGTAGAAAGGGCTACAGGGTTGAGTGTTCCTGCCCATGTAGAGTTTCCACCCCAGTCTCCTTCTTCACTTTTAATAGGAAATGCAGCCGATGGGAGATTGTAAATATTGCTCCAAAGATTAGCTTGGCTTCCTGGTTGAGATACTTCACTCAGCAAACCTCCAATATTAACCTTTAGCATGGTAGTTGGAGTTAAGTCGATATCCAAATTTACGCGCAGGTTTCCCCTAACATATTTATCTTGTGTAGAATATCCTGCTGTTTCATTTGGATTCTTAATGAAGCCTTTGTCAGAGAGAAGATTCAGAGCTGTATAATATCTGAAACGTTCTCCACCTCCAGTAAAATCCACACCAACCTTGTTGGTAACACCATGATTGCGAAATGTTTCGTCAACCCAATTAACGTTGGGATACTGGTACGGATATTGTCCGCTGTTAAATGCTGCTATAGCATTTGCATCGTAACGTGGAGATTTTCCTTCATTTGCTAAGGCTTCATTTATAGCAGAAGCATATGTCGCACCATCAATAAATTTAGGACGATTGGTCTGGTAATTAATGAGGTGATCATAGTGTACAGACATCTCGCTAGTATTATATTTACCGCGTTTTGTCGTTATAAGCACTGCTCCATTGGCTCCTTTGTAGCCATAAAGAGCAGTTGCTGCTGCATCTTTTAATATGGTTACACTCTCCACTTCCTCTGGTGCGACAACAGAAATCTCTCGTTCGATGCCATCAACCAATATCAATGGAGTACTTGTGCTTAGACTCTGCAAACCACGTACATAAAAGGTAGGATTCTTCGCATAGTAAGTGCCAGTACCATCAAGAGATATTAGTCCATTGCCTTGGCCAATAATTGAATTGCCTATATTTTTAGCTGAACGCTTATCAAGATTGTCTTGTGTAATCACTGAGACAGAAGCCGTGGATTGCTCACGGGTAAACGTCTTTTGTGCACCAATATCAATAGTCTGATCGACAAAGCTTTTGCTCATTAGTGCAGTACTGTCCTGTTGGGCTGATACAGGCATACAAATGCCAGCAAACAGCGACAATACAATTATACTTTTTTTCTTCATAACTATCATTTTTTCAATTCTTCATATAATTGGAATTATTACCATCCTGGGTTCTGAACAAGTCCATAACCCTTGTTTATTTCTGTAATTGGCAATGGGAATAAGAACCATTTTTTGACTTCATTAGAATTTGGATCCATATCCCACATTACACGACGGCGATTCTGGAGCACAAATTTCTCATATTTGAAGTGATCGGGTTCTGCCACTCCATTATCTTTATCAGTACCAAAATAGGGATTGTAATTCTCTACATATTCACCCATTACGTTCTGAAGTCGGGTAATCTTCAAGCCGTGAAGCTCTTTGGTCATCCAATCAGTGCGCTTGTAACGAATCATGTCATAGTAGCGGTTGTTGCTCATACCAAGCTCACAAGCACGTTCACGTAGAATTTCTTCTATCAACTTATCCTTATCTGTTTTGAGTTCAGGCATAAACTTCTCCATTGGATCTAAACCAACTCGAGCACGTACACGATTAACACAATTAAGTGCTTCATTTAATTTGCCTGTTTGTGCCAGAGCCTCAGCCCACATAAGTAGCATTTCGTCATAACTCAGATAAACCCAATGCATAAACTTTCTGTGATACTCTTCACCAAGATAATACTTGATGGTGCCGAAGCCGGTAGAGTATCTGAATGTTAACTGCTCTACTATTTCACCTGTAGTCTTTGCGATGTTCTGACCAGCATCATTACCGCCTGTCCAAAGCTCATAGATGTCTCCAGAAGATTTGCCTGTTGTCCAATCGAGTGTTATTTGTTGTCCATTAACAATAGCATTCTCATATAAGCGTGGGTCGCGGATTGCATATTTTTGAATGGTACGACGTCCTGACTTCTTAACTGGACTAAAGAATAATTGTCCATCTGCATCAAGTTTCTGATTAGCATTATTAACCAAAGAGTATTCTGGAGCTTTCTCCCATACAAAAGGCTCGCCGGATGACCATGGAAACATCTCAATATATTCTGTCGTAGGACAATAAGAATTACGTCCAATTCCTACCCAGTTCCACCAAGAGTATGTACCCTGCGAACCATATACGGTTGCCACACGAGTGCTGTGTATAACCTCTTTACTACCTTGATAAATATAACCCATACGGTAAGCTTGTCTGTATGCATCAGCAGACTGCTCTGTTGCCTGGGTTAACTCATAGAAAGTACCACCAGTTCCTAAAGAAGGGCTAGAGGGATCTGACTCGCCGTTAGATGTGAAGAAATCGCGGCAAGCCTGTTCTGCCCGTTCCCAGCGGCTCTGCTTGAAGTCGCCATACCATACCAAACTGTCTTTTTCTGCCTGGGTCGTACCTCCGTAATATCCCTGTTCCGCATTGAACAATGGAGATGCAGCAAAGAGCAGAATCTTTGCTTTTAGAGCACGGGCACCAGCAGCTGTCCAGCGACCAGTGTTGTTGTATGCATCTGTATCTGTGGTGTTGCCGTCCCATGCCCAGCGAAGGTCGGGAATAGCTTCATCCAGCAATCTTACCATATATTCTACAGTAGTATTTATTGAACTACGTTTCAGATTGGTATAATCACCTTCTGCTCCTGTATATACCTTATCAATAATAGGTAGACCGCCGTATACGCTGAAAAGGTCAAAATAACGAGCGGCAATCAGACATTTGGCTTGTGCAACATAACTTTTTCTTTCGCTATCAGACAAGTCTGGAACACGATCAATGTTCTCAATTAACAGGTATGCCTGACGAACAGCAGTCCATACTTTGTCGTTAAGGAATGAAATTAGCGCATCATCATTAGCAGAAAGAGTATTGCTATAGTAGTTGTTAAAAATAGCCATACCATTCCAATGAACTTGATAGATGTCGGTTATTCCATCCAATTTGCCTTGATATGCATGTTGGCTAGTAGGAATACCAGATGCACTAGAAAATGGTAATCCATAGTATTGCATACCATAAATGCCTGTTAAGAATTGACGCGTATATTCAGCACTGTTGAAAACGGTATCTATGGTAACCGTTCCACCAGGTGCTTTCTCCACAAAACTATTGCCAAATTTCACATCGTCCGTACATGCAGTAAAAGCAGCTATAGACATCAGCGTGATGGCAGAAGCGTAAAATATATTTTGAAGTTTCATGTTTTTACTATTATTTACATTTAACCATTTACACAATTAGAATGCTACTTTTAGACTGGCTGTGTAAGTACGCTGCAAAGGATATGATGGTGCGTTACTTGCACGTGTTTCTGGATCTCCCCAAAGATATGGTGATACAGTCAGGAGATTATATCCACTGAGAGCAAGTTGGAATTGGTGTAGTCCCATACTATCCATCCATGGGAAATGGAAATCATAAGCTATTTGAACAGTCTTTATGCGGAAGTATTTAGCATCTTTCTCATAAAGTGTGCTGTTCGCATAGTTTTGATCGCCATTGAGCCATGTAGCACGTGGATATTCTGCGCTTTGAGAAGGATTCTCTTTTGTCCAAGTGTGGTCAAGATGATATTTCAACAATCCACCATCAGTATTAGTACTTGCAGCTTGGAAAGGACGACGGAAGACATCTGAAATCACACGGCTTACATTCCATGCTCCAGTCATTTGGGTGTTAAATGATAGACCTTTCCACTGGAAACCTATAGTTAAACCTGCTATATACTCTGGGTCATCTGTAAATGCATTGCCACGGAACATATCATTGCCATCAATTTTACCATCTTGATTCAGGTCTACGAAAACGGCATCACCTGGTTCTAGATTTCCAACCAACTGTTTGGGGAATGGACTACCGAATTCCTTTTCGTAATCAGCTTCAGCTCCCTGATAATAATATTTCCAGAATTTATATAGTGAGCGCGAACCGATTCGCTTACCACGTTCATACATATATTCATAAGCTTGAGGGGCTTCGTATTTATTGACAATCTCGTTTTGATTGTATGAAAGATTAAGCTTTGCCCAATAGCGGAAGTCCTTACCAATCTTATCATTCCAGTTAAGTGAAACTTCCCAACCCCAACTATTAACCTCGCCAAGATTGCTGTAAGGTACGGTAAAACCAAGAATCGTTGGTGCTGTTAGGTCTTGAAGTAGAATGTCTTTTCGCTTCTCACGGAAGTAGTCAAAGACACCGCGAAGACGATCGTTGAGGAAGTTTACATCAATACCATAGTCTTGCTTAAAGGCAGTTTCCCATGAAACTTCTGGATTATTCTTTGCAGCTTCAACAGCACCTTTTGATACTGTTCCATTTTCAACGCCAAAGTCGTATGCATATGGATTGGTGTCTTTTCCAAGTCGCTCGGCAAGAGCTGTCGTATTAACAAAATAAGGGTCGGGTACATACATAAAGCGGCTTCCACCAATCTTGTCATTACCAACTAAACCCCAAGAAGCACGGAATTTAACAAAACTGAATACCTTCTTTAAAGGCTTGAAGAATGGTTCGTCGCTGATAACCCAACCTACAGAACCTGCAGGGAATACTCCAAAGCGATTTCCTGGAGCAAAGTTTTCTGAACCATTGTAACCAATATTGAATTCTGCAATATAGCGATTGTTCCAGTCATAAGTCAAACGTCCAACAAGACCTACGTATGTTCGAGGAATGTCTGAATAAGCTCCGCTGATATAGTATTCTTTACTTTGGTTGTAAAGAGCAAGAGCAGAAATAGTATGTAAACCGAATGCCCTGTTGTAGTTCAGTGATCCTTCAACATACCAGTTTCGGCCATAGCCACTAACATCTGATGAATATGTTGGAGGCGTTGTTTCTGCATTCTTGCGGTATAGAATCGTTTCACCGTCAGCTTGAAGGACAGGAGTGTAGTTTGCTACTTCTCTTCTGATAGTGCGACGTGATGCAAACGAACTATTATATGATCCTTTGATTTTTGCTGATAGACCTTTGGTTATAAAATCCAGTTTTTGGTCAAGAATCAGATCGAAGCTTAATTTGTTTGCATTGTCCTGATATGCACCAGGCTGGTATGCGTAATAAGTCATAGGTGATGAGCCTATAAAAGGAAGCATATTTTCAGCATTGCCTGAGAGATTATCAGTCATTGATGCAGAATTGATAATGTAGCGTCCGTCTACAATACCTGGACTTACGAATGGTGTTGCCTGATATATAGCCTTGATCATACCGCCAGATCCCTGACCTGTTACTGGTGAAGCTTTGTCATCGACTTTACCAGCAGCATTTAGACTAAGCAATGTTGTCTTTGTTACGTTCAAGTCAATATTAGCACGATAGTTGAAGCGCTGATACTGATAACCATAATCGAAGTCGGCATCAAACTGCTCAAAAAGACCATCCTGTGTAAACATACCAGCAGAGATGAAGTATTTTACTTTTTTGTTTCCACCTGATATGTTTATATTGTGCTGTTGTTGCAGCGTAACATTCTTCATAATGTAGTCTGCCCAATTAATGCTTGGGAAACGGATGGGATCGCTGCCATCGGCAAATTTGTTGATTACATAATCTGAGAACGTTGGTACCTGTCCATCGTTTGCACGCATTTGATTATAGAAAGTGGCATATTCGTAAGAGTTAGCCATTTCAACCATCTTTGTTGGAGTCATGGCAGAGAAAGAAACGTTTCCTGTAATCTTTGCTTTGCCTTCCGAACCACGTTTGGTGGTAATAAGGATAACACCGTTTGCACCACGTACACCAAATACTGCTGTTGCAGATGCATCCTTCAGCACTGTGATACTCTCAATTTCATTAGGGTCGATATCCCACATGTCACGTTCTACGCCATCCACCTGAATTAATGGGTTTGCATCTACCCATGTGGCTTTACCACGAACGAAAATACTTGCGGCATCGCTACCTGGCTCGCCTGAATACTGTACTGTCGTCACGCCTGAAAGCTGACCTGCAAGCACATTATTTACGGAAGATACTGGCGTGCGTACCAAATCTTCTGATTTTACAGACGACAATGCTCCTGTAACGGTAACCTTCTTCTGCACACCGTAAGCTACAACTTCTACACCTTGCAGCATGGTTGACTCCTCTTCGAGGGTTACTTTCATACCGTTGGTGGCTTTCACCAGCTTGTCTTTGTAGCCTACGAACGAGATTTTTAACTGAGTGCCCGACTTAACTTTCAGAACAAAGTTTCCGTCGAAGTCAGTAACTGTTCCCGTTGTGGTTTGTGCACCTACAACTAAGACACTTGCTCCGATAACAGCCTCACCCGACTGATCGACCACCGTACCCTTGATGGTTTCCTGTTGCTGTACGTTCTGTACGGCTGCATGCACGGAAAGCATCTCGGTAGATGGCACGAACAACATAGCCGATACAAGAGCGGCTATAGGTAGGGCATTACCTTTGATTAACTTTAATTTAGTCATACATTTGTTATTATTAGTAAAAAAATATTTTGTTAGCGTTAATACTTTAATGTAGTTTCGGATGCAAAAGTACTAAAATCTTTTAATATATTAATTAATTTATATCCTTTTTTGCGAGCACAATTCCTAATATTCTTTAAAAATGAACTATTTTGATAGTTTTCGAATTTACGGAAGCACCTCCAAAATGTAAATTGCATCGAGACTCCATAGTGCTGCATTGTTGGTACTTACGCCCAGTAGCTCGTTAATTGGGGCGGGTACCTCTGGCGGAAGTACAAGATTTGATTTGTCTCCTAACAGAAGGTCGTTGTCAGCCTGTCCCCATAATGCGTCCCAAACGGACTTCATTCTGACGGCATCACGATCGCTTAATGCTGCGTAGGCTTCAAGACGACGAACTGGGAAATTGCTCTTCCGTATGGTGGCTGCCATCTGTTTATATCGACGGGCAAAGTCGAGCCAAGTGTCATTGAACTTGGGACATCTGAACATTGGCATCAGTTCGTTCATAATCTCAAAGCCTCCCATGATGGTCATCAGGTGATTGGTGAATTTAATAGATGGATCGCCATCGTAGGTTATCCGGCCTGTCGCAGGATCGTAGCCTTTTGCCAGGTTACCAGTGAAAATACCATCCTCAAGTGCTGCGATGGATTCCAGACCAGTTACAATCTTTTCTTGATATTTCTTTGTGCCGAATCGCTCCCATTCTGTCATCCAGTTGCCTGCGTATGCCAACCAGTCTGGTCCGATTCTTAGTCGGGCTGGAGCATTGCAAGGGTATTGCGAACGTGGTTCTGCCAGTCGCATTGGGTCGAGATGGTAGAGTAGTGTGTCGGCATCGGTCTGTTCGGCCATCAGGTCGCCAGTTCGTTCGTCTGTTGTAAGATAATAGTAGAATCTGTCGAAAGCCGACTGGCTGATGCGTGCTTCTTTGGCTCCACAGCCCCAATGGGTCACGTTGTGACGACTGCCAAGTGGTGCAAACGGGCCAATATGATAGGTGTCAACCTCGCTGCAATGGCGCGTCATAGCTTCTGCCATTGTCCAGATATCACTTCGTCCTGTACGTAGGAAGTTATACCATAACCACATTGGGGTGGCCAGTTCTGTATTGTCCCAGGCAAAGCCGCCCACATCATATCGCCACGAATGACGCTCTGGATCGTAGGCATGCATCATGTCGCCATAGTTCCACAGACCGTACCACTTGTTCTGTTCTATAGCCTCACGATAGAAATCTATGTATTGTGCGAGGCGTCGCTCAACTGCTATGGCTTTCTGATCGGCAGTAGTTGTATCTTTTGGCAGCGACCAGATGCCAAAGGCACGTTTCTCGTGTAAATATTCAGGTGTAGGTAGCAGATGTGCATCAGCCGATAATGTGTTGGCTGTTGCCGATATATCAGCTTTTCCCTGATAGCTGTCTTTGGCTGTCAACCATAGCACATTGGTTCGCGCAATACCGTAAGGTGTGCTCATTCCTTCCTGCACGTCTTCGTAACTGGCCATGAGGTTGTGAGCAATAGTATCATAGTGGCATAGGTTCATGGGCTCTGCTTCAGGACTCCAGATCCACATGGTGAGCTCTGCTTTCTCGCTGCGAGCCTTGGCCACCTCGATAGTTGAAGGGTACGACTGCCAGAAGTCTTTCAAACCGATTCCGATGCCACCGCTTACATCGCCTACAAAAGCATAGCCAGGAGCACTTACGCCTGTGAAAGTGCCTATCCAAGGAGATTCTGCTGTTGCACGCTTTCGAACAGAGAAAGAGTTGTCTGTAAGCTGAGAGAGTCGAAATCCATCCCACTTAGCCCAGTTGTCAAGTAGCATCTGGTTAATATGGTCGAATTCCGTCTTGTCGGGTATTCGCTTACCTTCCATCTGCTCTTTCTGCAGATTGCGGTGATCTCTACGATCGCCAATTTGGATATCGCGTCTACCATCGAGTGGTTGTACAGGTTCTGCCCATACACCACCTTGGTCTGT
>Ga0247610_10004624_pt1 | contig 14679 bp, 8 predicted proteins | sample 174DNAGHGhighgp2_FD_193483 | JGI IMG/M metagenome (GOLD analysis project Ga0247610, IMG submission 193483) | Sheep rumen microbial communities from Palmerston North, Manawatu-Wanganui, New Zealand - 1742 DNA GHGhigh gp2 | ecosystem: Host-associated > Mammals > Digestive system > Stomach > Rumen ... | reverse complement strand
CAACAAAAGTCTGGTCAACAACAAAGGCAACATAGGTCCCGGCATTTTCCTCTGGGAAAATACGTTCATCTACAAACTTGCAGAACTCCCTAAATATGTTGCCAAATTTCCCCATACAAGTGTAATGATATTATTCAGTCTTATCAAGCTCTTCAAACCTAATGAGATCTTTAATGTCCACATCAAGCAGTTTTGTTATTTTCAACAGCGTTTCCAATGGGGGCTGTGACGAGTTGGTACACCACTTCGACACGGTTGTAGGAGAGCAGCCCAACTCTCTGGATAGCCAAAGATTGGACTTCTTCTTTTCCGCCAATATTACTTTTAAGCGATTGAGATCTTTGTTAGCAGCCATATCATACTATTATATAATCGCCACAAAGTTAAACATTTTATTTGATATAACAGTCAAAAACCTAAATAATTTGAGAAATTTAATGAATTTAGTTCATTTTGCGGGTCAGATATTGCAAAAAAAGGACTGACAGCTCATTACTGCCAGTCCTCGATGATGAGAGGGCTATGCTCTATTAATCACCTCCATTTATGGGACCGTCACCAGCGTCATCGCCAGAGTTGTCACCTCCGGTGTTGGTTCCACCACCAGATGTGTTGCCGCTATCGTTCTCGCCTGTAGTGTCCTCAGCGTTGGTGTCCTCAACGATACCGTCATCGGCACTGGTCACACGCTTCACCTCCTTGCCATTACGGTCATAACAGGTGATGATGATGGCCGTCTGGCTCAGCTCCGTTTTGAGGTCGGTGCTGGGGGTGAACACGATGCGACGCGTCTTGATGAGCGAGGTCTTCACATCGTTAACGTCAGCCACACTCTTGGCCGAAAGACCGAAACGCATGGTTCCCAGTCCTGGTAAAGCTACGGAGTGGCCTTCCGTAGCCCAAGCTTTGATGACGGATCCAGCAGCATCCCAGCACGCCTGCATGACCCCCTGGCTCACGCCTGAGCGCAGAGCGGCCTCACGGATGACCTTCTCCTGAGTGAGCTGTGAGTAGAGCTCTGGCATCATCACGTAGCGATACGTGCCCGCGTAGAGACCCACCTTCATCTCACGTTCCTTTGCTTTAACTTTTAAAGACATAATCCTGAAACAATCTTTTTACGTTAAAACCTAATCTGCGACCAGCTACTTCGGGTGGCCGCTTCCCGCTGTGTTGTTATCCTTATTACCCTACAAAATTACTAAAAATAATCGAGAATACCAAAACTTAAAGCATTTATTTTCAGCCATTTGTGTTAAAAGATCATATATTCACAAGCATTGCTTCATCTTCGTTTTTGACCTCACATTTCTACTCTTCGGAGCAGTATTTTTTCCTCCGAAGAGTAGAAATATTTTGAGTTAAGTCGAGGAAAAAGGGTATTCCCATCCATGACTATTTGTATGCAATGCCTTTTTTAATAATTTCTTGAATAAAAACACCCTTTTCTCCCTTTATAGTATGACAGGCAATTGACTATCAACAGGATAGCAATTATCCGCTATCTAATATCGCCCTAAGAACTCCCTAAGAATGCCCCTCGCGCTCAAAAAACGCCCTGAGCCGGTTGCCGATAATATAGTCGGCAATATCATACTTTGGCTGATCATCTGGAGCCACATGTTCACAATAATTGCTCACAGTAAAGATGGCCATATCATTCATAGACTGTATGTTCTTTCGCCAAAGTTCAATGGCATCACGGTCAGGTATGACAATGACATTACGCTCTCTCAGAGGCTCTAATAGCTTTCGCTGAAGTGCAGTTTTATTGCCAGTAGCTAGCCATAGCAATTCTGGGTGCTCCAATGCACCAACAATGGCATTTTTAGGACTTTCGACAAGGGCGATTGTCTGATCTGGATATTGATTGAGCAAGTGCTCACCAAACAGTCCCTTGCTGTTATACTCAGTATTTTTAGGCAGCAGGCCGTTACGAACCCACATTTTGCCGAGCCAATAGGCATTCTTTACACTCTTAGCAAAGCGAGGAGCCGTGATGTCAGTTTCATAGAGTTGCACCTTCAGATTCTTTACACGCCCTTGTATATCGATGGTAGGGAATACGGTATAGATGTCGGAACCAAAGAGCGAATAGCATCCAAGACGGTATTCCTCGACGACTGACTTAACAGCTTCTGGGTGAAACAGTCGCATCATACATTGACAGAGTGAGTTCTCTGTAGATACTAGCTTGTCGACCATCTCTGTTGGAATAAAAGCGTATTTTGGTTCTTCGATTTCGTGCTGTTTGCGGCATGGCTTAGGTTTGAGTACAGGCTGTGGCCCTTGAATTGTACTAATCCCAAACTCTTTCGATAGCCACTGACAAGCATCTTGAAACGACCAATCTTCATGTTGCATCACATATTTGATAACATCGCCGCCCTTACCACAACTAAAACACTTGCAGAAGTTTTTATCTGTTCCTTCAACTAGCCACAGCGAAGGGTCATGATCGTCATGCCAGGGGCAGAGGGTTACATGGTTGGTACCAACCCGATGTAGGTCATCACCAAGTTTCCGTGCCACCGCCGTAATGGAGATGGCACGGATTCTATCTGTATCAAACTGATAATGTTCATTAGTCTTCATAGCGTACTACCTTAATGTTAAACGTTGGCTGATGGCCGTCCTGTGGAATCTCATGTCCCAGTTCTCTAAGACGATTATAGAAAGCTTGGTTCGATATGATACTGTACCCATTTTCAGCTAAGTAATCTTTGAGAGCCTTATGAAGTTCGGAACCTTTGCATGAGATAGAAGGTCCCGTCTCACAGCGCATTCTAATGAACTGCAGAACAGGATCGTTGTGGACTTCCAGTTCTCTTAAAGCAGCATCCAGAGCTTCATTCTTACTGAACTTCTTTCTCTCCAGCAAGCCTGGTAGCACTTCCAGAACCATGTTGAGAATGCCGGGCAACTCAGCACCCAGTTTCTCGTCCAAATCCATGTCGGCATCCTCTTCCGAAATAGTCACATCGAACTTAACGAGCATCCAACGGCGCTTGTTGGCTAACAGACTCTTCACCTTCGGCATCTCGTTGAAAGAGAAGATTAGTTTGGCGTACTCGTTCATTTCGTATGGCTGCGAATAATACTTTCTACAAGTGACAGGCTCGCCCGATGCAAGTGCTCTGAATATAGCATCGTTTATCTTTCCATCGTTCTCTGTAGCCATGTTCACCAGCTTTCGTTCGATGTTGGCGCGGTGTGTCTCGTTGGTTGTCAGGTCGTGCATATTCTCGTGAGATACGGCTTCTTTACCAAACAATCCCTCGATAACACGAATCAGAACAGACTTACCATTCGAACCGCCTCCAAGCAAAGCCAGTATCTTCTCGATGTGGAGCCATGGAACGAAGCATGAGGCAATGTACTCAATTACAGCCGTTCCTTTACCAGTCTCAGGAAGTACCTCGCCCAAATATTGACGGAAGCGTGGACAGTCGGCTTGAGGAATATATTTGTAGGGTAACACATATCGGAAATAGTCTTCACGGCGGTGAGGGCGAAGTCTGGGCTGCCCGTCAGCAGAGATTTCCAGTGTTCCGTTTAGGCAATTCAGGAGAGCCACACGTTCCTTGCGCTCTTGGTAAGGGTATTTGCTGAGCATGTGTTCAACCTGCTTTCTCAGTTTGTCGATGAAAGCGTCATCGTTGATGAACATATTATCGAGACCCATTTTATGACAGCAGTCGCAGATGAAGTCACGCGTGATTTGAGGATTAGGAATTTCAGACCAATATGTTCCCACAAACACCCATACAGGTGACGATTTGAGCGGGCTTGGTGAGAAATGAGGCACTATCATACGACCTTTCGTTGCTTCAACAAGTATGTCTGCCGTCAGGTTGCGAATCGCCTTTGTCTGAATCTTCCCAATCATCAGCTTGGTAAACTCGTCCTGATGAGACTCTATACTCTCCACAATGTCGTTCAGCGTAACTCTCACTCCGTCTTTGAGAAGTTCATCACGCTTGTTCTCCAACTCGATGTTCTTAGCGTTCAGCTCGTCATTGAAGGATATTGTTTGCATGTCGTTTTCGTTCATATCTTTACCTTTTAATATTAACTATCATTCCTAATTGTCCCGGTATAATTCGGGAATTTCCCCATGTCGCACAATATAATGCATTTGCTTTCCAAAAGCAAGGGCATTCTATGCACTGTCGTTTGTGGGTACAAATTTAGGAACAAATTTTTGAATTACAAAAGGTTTTAGCGTGAACGTAACTAACTTATTTTCAGATATGTAGGAAATGTAGGAGCTAAGAAAAAATAGCTAAACAAAATGTGGGAGATCGTAGGAGGTAAAATGTGGGAGGTTGAAATTATGACTCGCTATTATCTGCAATAACCTGATTGTATTTTATCTTTCCGGGTTCATAGTATTTCTTTAAGTCATCAAGTTTTCCATTAATAATTCTGGTAAAGGTATTCCTTACAATATTGGCAAATAATCGATAATTTTCACCTAAGTTACTGTCAGGTGTTAGGTGGCTGCCCCACTGCAGCGTTGGATTCTTTTTGAATGGTTCAAGATCATCATCTTGGAAACTCTTGGCTTTAAAATCCACGACTTCTCTGTATTTCATAAGGCCGACATATCGAGTACTTACTTTATATCTTAGCCAGCCAATTTCGTTAAGGACTTTGTGAATGACAAAGTGTCTTTTAACTTCACCCACTACATATTTGTGAGGAATTGACTTAATGGCATCAATGACCTTATCCTTTAGAATCCAATCTTTGAACAAATTCCAGTCTTTGACATTCATATCTTCCTCAATGTCTTCATCTGTTTCAACTTCATTACTTTCAGATTCATACGGCCAGTGCTCGTCAGAGCCAGTTGCTTTACTTTTAATGAAATTAATGTAGTTTTCTGTCAGAGCGTGAATCCTCTTCCTGTCTGATTCTATCAAATATGGTAATATGGCCTGCGAAGTTTCTATTCTTTCCAATTCACCCTTAAGATGCACTCCATTGTCAAATTCATTTTTCAATTTCTCTTCTCCTTCCCAGGTGTCTGGTCGCGCACTTTCTTGGATGTTGATATACGATCTTAGCATCTTCTTATAATATGAATTGAATATTTTGGGATAATTTCTATTACCACAGTTAAATTGCTTTATCCAATAGGCTACAATGCCAGATGCTACAATTGGGAACACCTTCACCTGTTCTTCTGTTAACTCTATACCCATATCATTTAGAATGGAGGATTCCCTATCAACAAATCTCAATATGTCATATACAGGAAAATCGGGAAATTCCTCACTCCACGAATCATCAATATCTTGAAAATCTGCTATAGCGCCATGAGCACCATTAGCCCACTCGCAAACTGTACATTGAAATAAATCTCCCATTGCATAGCTAACATCGAAATATCTCCCAAAGTTATTTCTATCTTCTGGGAAAAATAGCGATACTTGTTTCTTCTTTTGCCAACTAAACATAATTTTTCGTGAAATAATTACCCATCTAGATTTTTGCTTGCAAATTTACGAAAAAAACATCATTTTTCGTACTTTTTTGCCTTTTCAACCATTTTTTAGACATCTTTTTAACTATAAGGGAGATATTTACAAATAAAAATTTGTACCTTTGTAGCCAGTTCGGATAGAAATTTGTGCCCATGCAACAAAACAGCGAGAAGGACAGCAAAAGTCCTATATTGAACAATCCGTACGAGGAACCACGACTGTACTATGATACAGATGCTGATGGCAACCTCGACTATTCGCGTATCGTACAAGGTAGGCGTCCTTATACCTCGAATATCGATATTATGCCTTCTCGGCAAGGCCAGCAGAGTCTATTTGGAGGTTCAGATTATGAGAACAATGACCCTAATGCCAAATTCATCAATGACATTAGAATTCAAGTGCGTCAATGGCGTGAAAGCAACTATCCTGGTGTAACACGTATTACTCATGAACTACTCTGTTATTGGTTTAAAAACCCCGAGAGACAATGGCATCATCGTCTTTTCTTCTGCCAACGTGAGGCTGTTGAAACTGCTATCTATCTTAATGAGGTTGCAGATCAAGATCCGAATATTGGCCGCGATTTGTTGCGCCAGTTGGGCGAACGCCGTAACACTGTATCTGATAATCCTCTGTATGTTCTGCCTCGTACGGCTTTCAAGATGGCAACTGGCACGGGTAAAACGGTTGTCATGGCCATGCTCATTCTATATAATTACTTGAACAAACGAGATAGTCTGATAGACACTCGCTTCGTTGATACTTTTCTTATTATTGCTCCTGGTATCACAATTCGCGAAAGACTAAACTCGTTGATGGTTGATAACAGCCATCGATCACGTTTCGATTTGAAAGACGACTACCATCGGCGCGACCTTGTTCCTCGCCAATTTGAACCACTCCTTGGCGGTCTTAATGCCAGTATTACTATTATCAACTATCAGCAACTTGAGCCTAAGATGTTTACGGGCAAACATATCTCTCCTTTTGATGGAAAGATGGAATATGTTGATGGCAAGATGCGTAAGCCACAAGGAGATAAGCAGGGCAAACAGGATTATAACGTAATGTTTCACAAACTGCTCCGCAATATAAACAAGGGCAAGCGTATGATGGTTATCAATGACGAAGCGCATCACTGCTATTATCCCAAAAGTCAAAAATCGAAAAGTAAAAACGATGAAGAAACGGCTGCTGCAGAGGCTGAAAATGAGAAGGCAATGGTTTGGTATGAGGGCTTGCGTCAGATGAAACTATGTGGCTATCGCCTTCAACACGTATATGATTTGTCTGCTACTCCCTATTATCTGAAAGGATCTGGGTATGATGCATATAGTTTGTTCCCTTGGGTTGTTAGTGATTTTGGATTGGTGGATGCTATTGAGAGCGGTTTGGTGAAAATACCATTTCTTCCTTCCTTCGATAACACTCACGATTTAGAAGAGCCAAAGTTCCGTAACATCTATAAGCACGTTAGCGATGAACTTTCTAGGATGGGCGTACGTGCTACAAGAAAGAAAGCAAAAGAAGAAGGTGAGGATATCCATCATGAAGCTCCTCCCCAGTTGCCTACATTAGTTAATACCGCTCTGGATCAGTTTGTGAAAGACTATGAAGCCTATGAACGAGGTGTCCGGCCAGAAGGCGAAGAGCGGGCAGACCTATATACGACACCACCAGTATTCATTATCGTCTGCAGTAATACAATGGTGTCACATGAGGTGTTCAAATACATCGCTGGCTATCAGACAACCGATGAGAACGGCAAGACGATTACTCGTGAAGGTCATTTCCCTGTATTTAGTAATTATAACCACCTGCTGCAACCTAAAAAGGAAGCACCGACATTATTGGTTGACAGCATAGCCGTAGACGATGCCTCTAATGTCATCACCGATGACTTCAAACAGCTTTATGCAAACGAGATAGAAGCCTTCAAACGCGATTATGCTGTGCGAAAAGGGCAAGGTGACGCCAATAAAATCAGCGATGAAGACATTTTACGTGAGGTAATTAACACAGTTGGCAAGCGTGGCACACTAGGCGAACATATTCGTTGTGTTGTTAGTGTATCGATGTTATCAGAAGGATGGGATGCTAATACCGTTACCCATGTCATGGGTATTCGTGCTTTCGGCTCGCAACTACTCTGCGAGCAGGTGGTGGGTCGCGCCCTACGTCGCCGAAACTATGATTTGCAAGCATATGACCTTGAAGGCAATGAACTCGATCCAAAGACAGCCAAACTTCGGAAGAAAAATGTTATCTTCAAATTTCCACCTGAGTATGCGCATGTTATTGGCGTACCCTTCAAAACCTTCAAGGCTGGTAAGGGTGGCGTACCTAAACCTCCTAAGCCTACAACAGATATAGAGGCAATAAAAGAGCGAGACCGCTTCGAAATACGCTTCCCCAATATCGAAGGTTACCGCAGTGAGTCCCCCGACGGTGATATACGTGCTGACTATGAGGGCGTGGAGAAACTGCGTATGCCATTTACAGAAATACCAACTCAAACAGTTCTCCAAAGTCCTATTAGTGGGAAAAAAGAGATACTTAAAACCGACTGTGCCGAATATAGAGACGCACAAGTCGTATATTATCTTACATGGCAACTTCTTCGTACCTACTATAGCAGTCGTGAAAGTGGACATCAATTTCAACTATTTGGCCAACTAAGGGCCGTAGTGGAGAAATGGTATAACGAACAGATAGAGATTGTTGGTGGAGATGAAACCCCAGATATTATGCGACGCTTGGTACTACTTTGGAATACAGAAGAGGTGTTGGCAAGCATATACTCCGGCATACGTCAAGCTAACCGCAAGGACGAGCGAATCACAGCTATCCTTAACTACTACAATCCCGAAGGTTCTACAGCCAATGTGAATGGTAAGACCACTAAGCCTGTATGGCCTACTGTTAAAAGTCACGTAAACTATGTGGTAGCTGATACCAAATCATGGGAACAAATTGCAGCTAAGACAATGGAGGAGATGGACGAGGTCGTTTGCTACGTGAAAAACCATTTCCTCGGCTTCCGCATTCCATATATGGCTGGTGTAGAGGAACATCCATATATCCCTGATTTTATTGCTCGTGTCAATACGCCACGAGGCGAACAAGTGAATCTCATCATTGAGGTTTCTGGCTTTAGTGATGATTCAAAAGGACATAAAGATGCAAAAAGGCACTATACCAACGACTATTGGTTGCCTGCTGCCAACAATATGCAAAAGTATGGTCGGTGGGAGTTCGTTGAAGTGTCCGACATCGACAACATTAAGCAGATACTCATTAAAAAGATACAGACATTATGAGCAAATACGACCCTAAGCATCCCGTTGATCATATAGAGCATGAACAAGACAAGCGGGCCTCAATTCCCACCACTGAACGTCAAGGCGAGGAAAGTGTAATGATTGAAGGTCAACCACAACAGTCGCTCTACGATATGTTTCATCACAAGTTCCGTCGTGGCGATGACCCGGAACTCTTTTGGTTGAACAAATACAAGAATGACAGTGAGGATACCCAAGAGTCATGGCTACGAACAGATATCCGCAGTCTCTACGTTCATGAAGAGATAAACCCCGAACAACTCATTAACAGGCTCTATCGGATTCGCGAAGAGAAGAAAGCTGGTTTTGAGCAACAGACGGAATTGTTTGAAGAGATATTCCGTGAACAGGAGGAAGTTGATGAATTAGATAAAATTGCTGGTTATTACCGCCATAGTGAGAATTGGCGGAACAGGCTAATTCTTGGTGATTCGTTACTTGTAATGAATTCTCTTTTGAACCGTGAGGGCATGAAGGGACAAGTACAGTGTATCTATTTTGATCCTCCGTACGGAATCAAATACAGCGGTAACTGGCAGCAGAGGATCAACAGCACAAATGTGAAAGAGAACGATAATGGATTATCAGGGGAACCGGAAACTATCAAGGCATATCGTGACACGTGGGAGTTGGGTATCAATAGTTATCTTAGCTATCTACGTGACCGACTAGTTATGGCGCGGGAACTATTAACTGAAAGTGGATCTTGTTTTGTTCAGATTTCTGATGATAACGTGCATCTTGTTAGAATCTTAATGGATGAGGTATTTGGGAGTGAAAACTTTGTTAGTCAGATTGTTTTCACAAAGACCTCTGGTTTTACATCTAAAACTATTGGTAATGTTGCGGATTTCATAATCTGGTATGCAAAAGACTCAGAAAAAATCAAGTTCCGCCCATTGTTTGCAAAGAAAGATTTTACAGAAGATGCACACTATAATCAGGTAGAGTTAGCAGATGGAACAATTCGTCCGTTGACAAAAGAGGAAAACGAAAAGAAAGAACCACTTCCTCCAGGTTCAAAAGTCTTTCGCTATGGTGACCTTTCTTCACAAGGAAGTGCATCCGAAGAGCAACCATTCGAATTTGAAGGAAAGATTTATTATCCACCAAAAGGACGTCACTGGTCGGTTACTATTGATGGATTAACACAATTAAAAAATATAGGTAGAATCGTAAAAACAGAAAATAATCTTCAATATAAACGATATTTTGAAGATTTCCCATATATGGAAGAAAACAATGTATGGGACGATGTACATGGAATTCAAAGTCGTAAAGACCCCAAGGTCTATGTTGTTCAAACATCTACAAAGGCAATTCAGCGATGTATTTTGATGACTACAGACCCAGGTGATCTGGTTTTAGACCCAACTTGTGGAAGTGGAACAACTGCTTTTGTCTCGGAGCAATGGGGACGCAGGTGGATAACCATGGATACGAGTCGAATAGCTTTGAATATTGCCAAAAGAAGAATAACAACAGCCAAGTTCCCATATTACAAACTCCATGACAACTCTGAGAGGCCGAATGTTCGATTAGGATTCAAATATCAAGAGGTTGAAAGAAAAACTCAAAAAGGGCTAGCATATAATGAAGGGATGACAAAAGAATATCTCTACGACCAGCCTGATATTGATAAAAAACGTATTCGAGTAAGTGGCCCACTTACGGTTGAGACTCTTCAAAACTATAACGTACAGTCTCCTGAATCACTGACAGAACGGAAGAACGAAACAGAGGAAAATCAACAATTTGTGGAGCGAATATTTAATCATCTTCGTTCGAGTGGTATTCGAAATGGGCAAAAAGGTCATGCAGCACTTTTCTATGGTTTACAGCAGGTGGCTAACCCATACCTTAATGCCCGCGGTATGTACAAGGATGAGCAGGATCAAGAACGCCTGGCTTATTTAATGATTGGTCCAAAATTTGGCACGGTGAGCAAACAGGCCGTGTCTTGTGCAATTCAGGAATTCCGTCCCAAGGTATCAGCTGAAGCAGCTTCAACATTATATATTTTAGGGTTCTCTTTTGAGGATGACATTAGAAACCAGGACGTGCAAGTGTACAATGTAGGAACCTTCCATGTGGTGAAAGTTCGTATGAACGACGATTTGTTACAGGAGGGACTCACTAATAAGGATAAAGCTGCTGGCTCGTTCATTATAATCGGGGAACCAGATATCCAGTTAATAAAAGATAGTACTACGGATTGCCACATAGAGATACGTGGAATGGATATGTACGACCCGATTCAAGACCGTGTGACAGAACGCAACGTTGCCGATATTGCCTATTGGGAACTGGACGATCACTACAATGGTCGTGAATTTAACGTGCGTAGTATTCATTTCTGTGGTGGTGATAAAAAGGAGTTCGCTGAATGGAAAAAAGGGCTCACAAGTGTTGCTCCTAAATGCTCCAAAAGTAAGAAAACAGTTCGCGAGGCCATTAGCCACCAGCTACACATGTCGTTCCCAGACGAGATATGGGACACTTTATATTCCTATCGTTCTGCTCCTATCAAGGTTGAAAAGGGTAGAAGGATTGCAGTCCGTGTTGTATCCCAATTTGGTGAGGAATGTACAAAAGTAATACCCTTAGATTAAATTAGCGGAACTGATTTCTTTTAATAGACGATAATCTAGGAAAAGAATAGCACCACCTGTGCCAAGAGCAGACGGCAAGGGTGGGGTACTATGATTGTCTCAGTTGAGAACAACCAGTCTGTTGTAGGGTAGGGGACAGCTCACTGGATGGGCGAAGGAGATGGCCTTGCCATCGTAAACGGATGTGGTATCAATGCCGCGACGTTGGAACTCGTCGATGAGTGCCTGGTCGTGGAAGGCTCGCATAGAGGACCAGCCTCGGTTCTGCACCTGGGCGTTGAAAATGGTTACTAACTCGGGAATCTGCATGTCTGCGAAGCGCAGAGCAAACTTGATGTAATAAATGTGCTGTTGCATAACTTTTTGTTTTTGAAGTTTATAAATGTTGCTTCCGCATCGTACTGACCACCGTGGCTAAGTTATCTTATAAGCTCGGTTGGCGAGTCACCCTTTCGGGCACTGCTCTTGATGCTTCGGGTGCAAAGGTACGTATATTTTTTGGTAAGAGAAACTAAAATGGCGAAATTTTTACGATTATAACCTATAATAAATGTAAAAAGCCAGTTCGATAAGTGTTAATATAGATGCTCTTTCTGCTGAGCACCACTGAAATTCAGCGAAATTTTGTACCTTTGTGCCTGTATTTATCAATAAACAACAGAAGTTATGGAAACAAGGAAACAATCGCCGCGTGAAGCCTATAAGGTGGATGGCATTTATGAGTTCAGAGTCAGGAAACAGTTCCCCACCTATTGTGAGGTAATAGATGAATCGACAGACATCACTACTTATCTGAGGGGAACGGCAAACCTCAAACTCTTTAAAGGCCAAACGGTCAAGTGCAGGATTCTGTCTATCAAGGAGAAACATCCTAGGATAGAACTGGTGGACATCAGCGAGTTTGAACAGAATAAGGCAAACCTGGACGAAGAGAAACTGACGGAGCTGCTTTCTAAAAGGGAACTGACTTGGAATACCAAAGAATTCATTCGCTTGCTGCTGTCGGAGGAAAACGAGAAATCATTTGAGTCGCAATGCCATAGGTGGATTCAGAACCTTATCAACAAGAAGATAGACCTGACTACGGTGAGGATGGACTGTTCTGACATACTGGAACTTTCTGAGCTGCTCGATCTTTGCAGTGACGCTGAAAGGGAATACTACCAGGAAAGGCTTACGACGGTCATCGAACAGCTGGGCTACTATGTGAAAGCCGCAGAACTGATAGCCAACGAAGCTGACAAAAACTCAACCGACACACCTACTTACTTTATCAACGGCCTGTTCAACAAACTCCAGATATCAGGTTTCGTCTATCACCCCACAAAGAACTTCAACATCCTCGCCAGTCTGTTCCTTCGCAGGCCGGAGCTGATGAACAGCCGTATCAAGGAACTGCTCGACATCATCTGCCAGAGGAACATCGACAGCTGGAAGAAAGAACCATTCAATAGTGCCATCATCAAACTGCTGGAGCTATACATCCGCGAATGTGACGGACGAATCGACAAAACCAAAGACAACCTTGAACTCATCAAAAACAACATGCAGGCACTGGCCCTGCAACTGCTCCTGCATCAGAATCCAAACGACAACACGATAGCAGACTACAGGCTGAATACAGCCCGACTGTGCATCATATCCTCTTATCTCTATCCGCTACACCCTGACTGGCTGGTGGACATGGCTTACTTCTACCTGTTCCACTCTAATGCCCATCTGATGAACTATACGATGGATAACATCGGGTTGATACCACACTATATCGCCAGTCTCTATCCGGGCAGCAAGATTGATACCGTCAATTCGTTTTCGCAGAATAAGATCAAGCTGATGGTGTCTGCAGAAGGTATTCAGCTGTTCTCATCAGGTGCTGATAACACCATGAAGCCCGTTTTCCCAAAGGAACTTGGGCTATGGCAGGGGTTGCAGGTGTTCTTAAGCGGGAAGACAAGCATCAATCTGAATACAGCGAAGCCCAATGATATTACGCCTTATCAGAAGGTATGGGAGGAAATTGAGGATGACTTGTTCAATAGCGGTTCGACCGTAACGACTACCATTGCCAAGACAAAAAAGCAGCATCGCGCCAATGAGATTGTGCGCATATCGTTTATCCGTCAAGATGCATCGAACCACAATAAGTACTGGTGTAAGATTGAGGATGAGATCGGCGGTGACGGCTATATCTGCATTAACGACATCGTACCATATACCATCAACACTTCATTGCGTCATTTCCTGGCTCCCGATGGTAGCCGCTATGTATTCGAGGCAAGGATTATCGACGACGAGAACGGCGTATTCCACTTCTCTATGCTGAAGGAGATGAAAGACGCAGCCCTGGATTATTATACTTACGACGAGGACATCATCTGTTCTGTGGGTGGCACATCCATTCAGGGTGGTCTGGCTCCTGCTGTTTCCAAGGAAGGTATAAGCGTCAGTCTGAAGAATGCCAGTGACTTTGAGGGGATAGGCAAGAACACCATCGTTAAATGCCGCCTCCTGGGTCGTGGCACAGGTACTTTCCATATCCAATGCGAAATAACGGAAATAGCAGCGTATGACTTCGATATGACAAGTGCTTTCCGTAACCTAATGGAAGACTATTCGGTGGGGAAAATTTCTGAAAACATCAGCAGTCAGGAGGAAGAGGATATTCTGGAGAGCGACCGCGTGCTGGATGAGTCGTATGTCCGTGAGGTCATTTTCTTGATTGACCGTATGGCTATTATCGACAAGGACTATGTGAAGTCATACAACTATCTGGCCTTTGCCCGCACACTCTGCATGCTTATCGGATGGGAGTCGCAGGCTGCCTACTACAAGGGAAGGATGGATATTATCACCATGCTTCACTACTTTGCCCGTAACTCTAAGGTGGAGGAAGAGAAGCTGGAACAGTTGGAGAATGTCAATGCTGAACTGTTCAGCAACAATGTTATTCTGAGAGACCGCTTCCTTCAGCTCCAGGCAGTCAGTTTCCTCGATAGGCCAGAGCATAATGAAGATCTCTTTGAGGTTGCTAAGAATAATCCTTCATTGAAGGAACTGGCATCCTTGGTGCTGGCCTATAACATCACCAAAGAAAGCAAGATGGAGAGTACGGCAACCGACATCCACAACCGCATCAAGCAGCAGCTGAACCTGAAAGGCTTCGAGACGGGTCTGAAACTCTATGGCACTGGTGAGGAAACCATCGACACGGAATACAAGACGAGTCTGGTA
>Ga0247610_10004622_pt1 | contig 14683 bp, 14 predicted proteins | sample 174DNAGHGhighgp2_FD_193483 | JGI IMG/M metagenome (GOLD analysis project Ga0247610, IMG submission 193483) | Sheep rumen microbial communities from Palmerston North, Manawatu-Wanganui, New Zealand - 1742 DNA GHGhigh gp2 | ecosystem: Host-associated > Mammals > Digestive system > Stomach > Rumen... | reverse complement strand
GCGATCTTGCCGAAGAACTCATTGCGGATCGTCTCTTCGATCGCGATGTGGTCGGAATATGTGCCCAAAAGCTCCAGATATTCGGAAGAAGTGAAGACGCGCTCGCGGTGGAACAAGGCGTGCCTGATGTCGGTAAAGCCGTACTTGGCGGCAATAGCAGCTCTCTCGGCCGCGCGCTCTTCGTTGAACTCGATCTTCGGCTTGCTCTTCCTGTTGTGGAAGCGGTTATAGTATTTCTCGTAATATGAATCGATCTCTGCGGCGAGTGCAGGGTCGTTCTTTGCCGTAAAAGGGTTGTTGGCAAAGCGCGCGAAAGCACCTCCGCTCTTTAAGATCCGGTACACCTTCTTATAGCCGGCATCTTCCGGAACCCAGTGAAAAGCAGTCGCGGAGAATACAAGGTCGAAGCTGTCAGACGGGAGTTCAACATCTTCGAACTTGCCGGTGATGACAGAAAACTTATAATCCTTGAACTTCTCCGCAAGGAGCTTTGAGAAGTTCTCTCCGTACTCGACGCTGACGATCTCGCAGCCCTTCTCCAACACGGGCAAAGTAGCCTGGCCGCTTCCGCTGCCGACTTCGACTGCTCTTGAAGTGCCGCCGATATTCACGTAGTCGAAGATCATCTGATAGAGCTCAGGTGCGTAACCCGGGCGCATCTTCTCGTACCTGTTCACAACGGTGTCGAATGTGCCTTCCAAACCTTCAAAACTTGGCATTTTCAGATCCTCCTTTTATCCCCTAAGATCAGATCAGTTAAATACGATCTCTTTGTTCCTTATATGCTGTTTGATTGCTTCTGCTATGAGCCTGTGGCCTTCTTCGTTCGGATGGATGCCGTCTTCGCAAAGGAACCTCGAATAGTTTTTCTTCTCCAGAAAGCTCGAGGTGATGTCGATCACAGGGACCTGGTTTGCGATCGCGAGCTTGAAGATCTCAATGTTGTAGCGCTCGTGCCAGTTGGTTATGTGCTGCTGGTCGTTGCGCATCCACTTCATGATGTTACCGGCATTGAGGCCGGCTGAGATGTGCTCGAAATATCTTTTCGAATCAATGGGCGGCAAGGAAAGGAGCACGGGCGTTTTGCCCATATCCTTGATCTCGTTGATGATGTTCGTATATGTGGTAACGAAGTTCGAGATGGTGCTGAGCGGCAGGTGCTCCCTGTCGGGATCCTCGGACACCTCTTTCCAGTTGTAGGCGCAGTCGTTGCCGCCAAACTCGAGGACAACGTACTCGCTCTTGGTCTCTCTGATCATGTCGAGGTTCCTGTCGAAAACGCTCTCGCCCTTGGTGATCGTGCTTCCGAACTTAGCCTTGTTCTCTATGGTGATGCCGAAATACTCCTCGCAGATTTTCTGGAAGGACGCATCAGACACCCTGTAGTGCTCATCTTCGTAGATGACACCTTTCAAAACCGAATCGCCGAATGCAGCAATAGTATCCATAATCTTTTCCCTTTAAACGTGCGTTTGCCTGTCCGGTTCCGTCAATTATAGCACTGCCGTCTGCTCTTTTTACACAAAACCCCTCTAAACTTGCAGGTAATGTTTAAGCAAGAAATATACGGTATTTTAATATATTTCGGAAGGTCGTCGTAGTACATTATTACGTGCGGAGCCGAGATGGGGGAATTTATGGAAAGCGCAATGAGAAAGAGAAACACAGTCGTGATCGACGAGAAGACGCCATTGATGTTACTGGCGGGACCGATGTTTCTCGAGCTGTTCCTGAACACAATGGTCAACAATGTTGACACTTTAATGCTGAGCCACTACGACGAATATGCCGTAGGTGCCGTCGGCAATGCAAACACAATCATGTTCATGATGAATATCCTGTTCAACGTAATCGCGACAGCTACAAGCGTCGTCGTTGCGCAGTATCTTGGCGCGAAGAGATTTGACAAGATGAACATGATCTACACGCTTTCAGTCATCGTGAACTTCGTTATCGGAGTCTTCTTCAGCGCAGCCTTCTGCGCGGCAAATCCCTTTATCATGAAGTTCCTTCATGTATCTCCCGAGATGCGCCCCTACTCAATGATCTATCTTTATATCGTCGGCGGCGGCGGATTCCTGCTGGCCTTATATAATGTAATGCTCCAGATTTTAAGATGCAACGGCTATCCGAAGATCGGCATGTACGTAACACTTGCGATAAACGTTATTAATATCGGCGGCAACTACCTGTTCCTCTATGGTCCTCTTGCGCCGCTCAACATCGGCGTTGCCGGTGTAGCGATCTCAACAGTTGTCTCAAGACTTATCGCTGTTATCGCTGTTTTCGCATTCTTCTTCGTAAAGAAGATCGGAAAGATCTCGCTCAAATACATGAAGCCTTTCCCCGGAAAGCTCTTAGGCAAGATGATCAAGATCGGTCTTCCTACCGCAGGAGAGAACCTCACATATAATCTCTATCAGACAACGCTCCTCTCATTCGTTAATGCAATGGGAAATGACGCGGTCAACGCGAGGGCTTACTGCAACATGCTCATTTCATTCGCGATGATATTCTCGAATGCATGCGCTATGTCAACGCAGATCATCACGGGACACCTCGTAGGCGCAGGCAAAGAGGAAACAGCTTATAAGAGAGTATTCAGGACGCTTTTAACATCTATGCCTATCACGATCATGCTTGCTTCTATAAATGCGGTCTTCTGCAGATATACCCTGCAGATCTTCACGCAGAACGAGAACATCATTGCTCTGGGACAGATGATCATGATCGTTGATATCTTCGTCGAGATCGGCAGATGCCTTAACATGACATTCGTCTGCAGCCTCAAAGCTGCCGGCGCATATATATTCCCGCTTATCATGGGTCTTTTGTGCAACTGGGGCCTTGGCCTTACGACGGGCTGGCTCGTCGGCGTTTACATGGGCGTCGGCGTTGCGGGAATCTTCGCAGGCACCGCCACGGACGAATGCATAAGAGGACTCATAGTCATGTACTACTGGTACAAGAAGAAATGGTTCGGCAAATCCGTCGTCGATAAACAGAAGAAAAACGTTTTGGAAGAAGAAGCAGGCGCGTAAAAAGCCTGCTTTTTTATTCCTCGCTTTTCGCGAAATTGATCAGCATCATCACCAGAAGGAATATGACCGATACGATCAGGAGATAATATCCGGCGCCGTTTTTGATCTCCGTTATGGTGTTGTACTCAAGTGCCGCAAAAGGCGAAAAGAACTGGCCGGGAATCTCTATATTTCCGGCATCGGTTATCCGGTAGTTCATCATGTTGAAAAATCCGATTATCGAGAAAACCGCATTGGCAACCACAGCACCGGCGTACAGGTACTTCTTTCCCATCAGAAGAAATACGACGGCCATGCAGGCCGCGGCAAGGATCCCGATGCCGTAATAACAGTGAAAGAGCGATATCGCCGTCTCGTCTATAACAGGGAAACCGTTAAAAGTCATACCTTCATGACAGACGATATAATATGGCAGAAGCGCCGAGATTACTGAGAAAAAAGCCGCAATAATGAAAAGGATCTTTTTTGCCTTCATATGATCACCTGCAAAATTACAAAAACCTATTTCCGCCACCAACAATATAAGTATACTCCTTGGCTTCAAAATAGCGCGCGAAAAAATAAAACATGTGAGAAATAATCAATTTGTTCTGATATAATGAGTGAGGTTTTTAAGGAATAAGGTCACTGCCCGCAAAGGGCATCAGTTCCAAGGAAGTTTCCGGAAATGGCAGACATTAAGAGGAAATCATCTTTCGCAATCAAATCGAATACTAAGCGCCAGGCCTGGGAGTTTGGTGCCGGCACTGACATGGAGCAGAAAATGATCCATTCAGGCAAGATCATCGCCCACCCCGACGGGACCTACGAAGTCTTCTCCAAGGAGGCTACAGAAGGCAAGGGCCAGATGGCAAACACCGGCGACTACTTCAAGGTCGACAGCACGGGCTTCCCTTCACCGTGCGAGCGAGACTGGTTCAGGAAAAATCACGAGCATCTTGAAGATGACTGGTACCGGCAGATCGCAGAGCCCCTCATGATCTGGCGCAAGGACGATCCCGAGATCGAAGAGATCAGATTCCTCATAGACAACGGTGCTCTCAACATCAACAAAGATGATCCCGGGAAATATTTTTCCGCCCTCCTGTGGGGCACGATGGAGACTGCTCCGGACAACGCCGTTATCGTCTTCTATGCCGTCAACAGAGATGAGGACGGAAAAATCACTTCTATCAGATTTAACTTCGTAGACGCCGACTACTTCAAGGCAAACTACAAGATCATTGAGTCACCTGAAGAGTAAGTTTTTGTGCTCAGCCGGCCGCCTGAACTGCGCCATGGCTCATCATTTCGAGCAGTGCAGGAAACGTCCGAACGTAGCGACTAAAAGCTCGCCGTTCTCATCAAACTTTGACTCAAAATACGCCTTAAGCTTCTGTCCGTTGCATGCGAAGAACTTCGCCTGACCGTCGTACATATCCTTCATCTTTTCGATGATATCGTCAGCAGACTCATAACGGAATGTGCTCGGAAGATCAACGATCCTGATGTTGGAGAAATACCTGCCGGCAATGGCGCGGAAAGCATCCCTCTTTGCTTCCTGTTCCCTGATCTTCTCATCGATAAACGGCGCGTTTATACCTGCCTCCTTCATGGCATCTCTGAAATAAAGATCCCACGATGCAACGTCAGGTCCGTTAACCGAGAGATATCCGCCCTTGCCAAGAACCTCCGAAGCCTTGGCAATAACTGCTTCAGGGTTCTTAAGCTCACTATATACATAGTGCATTATGATGCGGTCATAAGTCTTCTCTTTGGCGATCTTCTCCCACGCCTGATCCTTCTCAAGATCTGCAAAAGTCAGGTTGATATCAACACCCTGAGGGAGCTTATCTTTATTCTCATCTAAGAACTTCTCAAAATCATCAGCCCAGCTGCCGCGGACATCGTAAGCATAGATCTTCGTGCCGCCCGGAATGATGTCCCAGTTATTTCTCCAGAGCTTCGAATAGCCGCACCCGAGATCCAGCACCTTCCCGCCTTCAGCAAAATCCAGCGAACGGAAGACCTGCACATACCAGTCTTCGCCGGCATTGTGCTTAACATATTTCCAGTGATTGAGGTCCGCCGTCTGGTCCATCGTAACGCTCTGAACGATTCCCGCCACGTCGTCCCAGTCGAGGCCTTCATCCTTGCGTGCAAGCGTCCTTTTGATCGCGTCAATCACCATGTCGATGCGGTAACGCTTCTCTTCCATTGCTGCCAGCTGCATTCTCAAAGCCTCTTCGATATCCTGCGCCTCGCCGGCTTTCAGGTTGTCACGGATCTCCTCTAAAGAGAAACCGATCTGCTTCAATGCCACGATCTTCTCTAAGACCTGCAGCGCTTCCTTGTCGTAAAGACGGTAATTGCCTTCGGAATAATCCGTGGGCTTCAAGAGTCCCTTCTCGTCATACAGACGGACTGCTTTTTGCGATACTCCGGCCTTCCTGGCGATCTCACCTGATGTCATTTTGTCGTCCATTTTTTGGTCTCCTTTGTGTTTGATGACCTCATCCTAAAGGGTTCCCCAAGGGAAGAGTCAAGCAGCAAAAAGCAAATTTTTTCCGCGGGCTGATTTTGCCTGAATGAATACTATCTTACACCTTGTTTGTGTATGTCTGACCTGCCCGGTTACGTACTAAAAACGTGCTTTCGAAAATTAGCACGTAAAAAATACCCTCCCCATCCAGGTTAATGAGGAAGAATTACGTACTAAAGAACAGTTTTCGAGAATTAGTACGTAATTTGGAATTCAGAAGCATCTTTCCAGCCCAAAAATTACGTACTAAAAAAGCATTTTGCAGATTTAGTACGTAATCACCACCCACAAAATAAAAAGAACCGGCCCCACTAAGGAAGCCGGTTCTCAAACCCATATTCCAAAGATGTTATTTATTCTTGTAGTACACCTCAATAAGGCCTTTGAGGAGCAGATCCTTGTCGTGGATTATCTTATGCCTGCAAAGGGGCGTCACGATTGAAGCATACCTGCCGGTCGCGACGAGGACACATTCAGAACCGTATTCTTCTTCGATGCGGTCGATCATGCCGTCGACCAGGGCGGCATTCTGGTAGATGAGGCCGCTCTTCATGCTGTCGATGGTGTTTGTGCCGATGACCTTTTCGGGCGTCTCAAAAGCAATGTCAGGGAGCTGGGCAGTCTTGCTGCTTAAAGCCTCAGCCTCAATGCCCATGCCGGCGCCGATCGAAGTGCCGGCGTAGTTCTTGTCCTTGTCGATCAGGGAGAAAGCGGTCGCGGTACCCATGTAGATATTGATCTGAGGGACGCCGTATTCCTTGATGCCAGCTACGGCGGAGACGACCAGGTCGCTGCCTAACTGGGCGGGGTTATCTATCCTGATCTTAAGGCCTGTCTTGACACCCGGGCCTACGATGACGGGGTCGACTGAAGTGAGCCTTCTTACGGCTGACTTTATCGTGCCTGTGACCCGCGGAACGACTGATGAGATAATGGCACCTTCAACGCTTCCGAAGCTTTGGCCGTTGAATTCAAGCGCGGACTTTAAAAGCGTTGCATACTCGAGATCCGTGCAGGTCTTATTGGTCGAGATGAGCTCGGTAAAAAGGAGCTTCCTGTCTTCAAAACAGCCCAGAACGATATGAGTGTTTCCGACATCGATTGCAAGTACCATATGAGGTTCCTCCGGTTTGGATTTGAAAAGTCTTAAGCTTCAATAAGTTTTGCCTTGAAAAGCGCGACTCCGATACCGCCTGTAAGAATGAATGCGGCGATAGCTTCGAGAACCGCATTGATGCCTACGATGGTCGCGAAAAGAGCGATGATGCCAAGTGACGGATCTATGCCTGTTGCTTCGCTTACAGTTGCCTTGCCGAAGAGAAGGATGAGCGCGCCAACGAACAGGACAGTATTAAATATTGCTGCAGAAAGGCCTGTGAGGGATGATCTGACAAAGGAATTTTTCGTAAGCTTGGAAATGCCCTTGAAAACAAGACCTGCCAGGAATCCTGCCAAAGCTCTGCAGATAACGCACATTATGAATGTGAATACCACGTTCTTGCTTGCGAGGTATGTTCCGAAAAGATCCATTCCGAAGCACTGTACAAAGCTCGTAATGCCGAACACTGTTCCGAGAAGAGCACCTGCCCAGGGACCCTTTGCAAGTGCGCCTATTGCTACGGGGATCATGAGGAATGAGATCGATACTGCGCTGGTCCTTAAATAGCCGAGCGGAGTAAATGCCATAAGGACAATAAGTCCAATGAGAATTCCCAAGACCGCAATGGTCTTGTTGTTAAGTTTTTGTTTAGCCATGACTAAACCTCCTTGTTATTATTCCTCTTGCCGAGGATATAGTTACTTTGCAAGCACGCTTCTCATCTCCGGACCCTCCGTCAGATTCTTCAAAGAAAAGATATCTGCGTTATGAGGCATCCTTATGGGAGGATACGCATACTTACAAGAAGAGATTATACATCAAATATCAGCGGACGGTACGTGCGCCGTAAAGATTTCCCTCGCCGTCGGTTACGAGGTGCGCAAAACGGAGTTCAGTCTCTTTGACATCGATATCCGCAGGCTTTGTGGAATCAAGATATGAATCCAGGCCGGGATCCTTGTCGAAGTCGTTGGACAGATCGGCTCCCGTCCGGACTTTTTTCGAGATGTGCCTGCATACATATATGGTTACGAAAAAAGCCACCGTCAGAGCCACCAGTATTGGCTCTATCACGGAAAGCACCCGTACTAACGGCGCGAGTTCCGTTGAACCGGTGAACATGCCGTTAAATGAGATCACATACATTATCACAGGCAGCAATAGACAGAGCGCCACGGGAATGAATTTCCACATGCTGTATGTGATTCTTCCGATTGCGGCGAGCTTATCCGTAGTGCTTGCCGTGGGCACCTGGCCGCTCGCTTCGCCTGTCTGGCCGTTTATCGCGAACTGATATGTGCTGCCTTCGAACTCGACGGTCATGAACCACACAGGAAGCAGGCAGTACTTGACTGAAGCATCACTCATCCATGTGAGGTTCTTCTCTGATCTTACTTCGAATTCCTGATATCTGTGGGAGATTATGCCTATCTCATCTCTTGAGAACTTGTCGATCCTTCGTACGATCCTGTTCGTGATGTCAGTCGGAACCTGGTCGTACTTATCCGCGTAAAAGCCCTGCAGGTACTTGCTCTCGAACCTGACCATGTCCTTGTAGTCATATGGTTCGACCGCCTCCATGAGCTTGTTTGCGATCTTTACCGAGGCGTCGAAAGGAACACCCTTTACATGGTAGGCCATCTTTGCAGTTACTTCGAGGGCACGGCCTCCGATCTTGCCGGTACCGCCCTGCTCGGAGTGAACGACGCAGTCCAAAAGCCAGAACGGCACATAGAGCGCTGTCATGGTAGTAAGGCGGCACTTATTCTTAAAGCCCCACGGGACGTATTGACGGCTGTCGAGCCATTTTTTGGCAATGTCCTTAGCCTGATCCTTGTCGATCTTGAAAGGGATGATGTAATCAGGCTTGAATTCGCGCGTCATTCTTCTCGTGATAAGAGCGGGCGAGCCGCAGAAAGGACACATGGTGGACATCGTGTTCTCATCGGCAATGAGCGTCGCACCGCAGCTGTTGCAGACGATCTCATGACGGTTCTTATCGTCCCCTGTGATATCGCTGTCGCCCATGTAATCGTGCTCTTTGCTGACGCCGAGAGAACCTCTGGATTCCATCGTATCAGGTGAATACATATTTCCGCAGTTGCGGCACATCATGGAGCCCAGTTCAGGCTCGAAAACGATATTCGAACCACATGTCGGGCATTTTACGGATTCGGCTGAGAGCGTGCTCCCGCCGGTCTTTTTAGATGCAAGACCAAAAGGATCCGGTCCTGCTGTATTTAACGGTCTCTGATTCCACATATTATTTTGCTGCCCCTTATTTCCGTGCGGGATCCGGCCAAAATGAAGCCCTCCCCGCTTATGTAAGAATTATATCACTAGCTTTGGAGGGCTTGCACCTTAAGAGGCGTTGTAAGACGGACCTCAATCAAGATCTTCGTATACCAGGATATTCTTGCCGTGCTGTTTGCCGTAGTACATGCGCTCGTCAGCCTTCTTGATAAGGGCTTCCGGAGCTTTGTATCCGGGATTGTACTGCTCAAGACCTATGGTGATCGTAACAAATATCTGCTTGCCGAAGAACGCTGTCGGATTGGACTCAATGGTCTTTCTTAATCTTTCCACTTTGCCCTTTGCGGCAGCCAGATCACAATCTTTGAGCAGGATAACGAATTCCTCGCCGCCCCATCTGCAGATATCGCTCCCCGGGAGCTCCTGCCTGATCATCATGGTGGTGTGCTTCAGGACTTCGTCGCCCGCTTCGTGGCCGTATGAATCGTTTACGCGCTTGAAATCATCAAGGTCGCAGAAAGCAATGCAGAACCTATTCTCCTTGCCCTCCATGAGAGACTTAACGAGCGGCATGAAGCCTCTTCTGTTAAGAAGGCTTGTGAGCTCGTCCTCATGAGCATCCATGGAGAGCTGCTGGTTCTTCATTTCGAGATTTATAACCGTATTCTCACTCGTAAAGATATACATTCCGTTGTAGAAGATGGTCGAGAAGACCATCGCAAACGCCGAGAAGATCACCAGTACCAGGGCAATTGGGGAAGACACCATATAGACCGGCTCCTGGAAATAGAAGCTGAAGTAAACGATGACGAAGGCCGCGAAGTTCAGTGCGAGCATTACGACGACGCCCCACCTCTGCTTGCCCTTAAAGAGATTGCATCCGAAATAGATAATGATCGGAACTATCGAGAACAGGAAAAAGAATGTTCCGCAGCGCGTTCCGACAAAGTAAGTGGATATGATCGAATAGAGCGTTACTTCAAGGATAATGCTTACGTAAACAGGAAGGATATGTCCGAACCGGCAGAGCAGGAAACAGAAAATGTATACGACGACGCTCATCAGATTGAACTGCACGAGCGGACTGACGCCTGCTATCCAGTAGATGAACATCAGCACCAGATGGACCAGACCCATTACTCCGACCGTAAATGAAAAGGCATTCTCGACAAAGAAATGAAGTGACCTGTTGAGCGGATCCATCTTGCTGCTTTCAGTATGTTTTCTGTCCGTTGTAGCTTCCATCTTAGTGCGTTCCTTGTTTCCGGTTCTCAAAACCCGCAAATTTAACAGATTTGATATTTATATTTTTGCATGCAAAAATAACAAACCATTAAGGAAAGTATGAATATTTTGTGAGGAATGGATTTTGCTCTCATAGGGCGATCCGGGCACATCCCCCCAGATCACGACAGCAGCGGCAGTGCCCTTTTTGTCATATATTGCGGCATATGTAACATTGTTACACGACTTTAATTCCTTACATGTGACCTCAGAAGGATCCTGAAACGGACCGGCCTTCCCGACCGCGTCGGGAGACATGAACAAGCGCCGATGACCATAGCCAGAGTCAGTACGCATGCTTTTTTCTGCCAAATCTTCTGAAGTTCATATTCAAACTATTGCTTACTGATTTCTTTTCTTAAGTTCAAGGATTCCCAAAATGAGCAGGGCGATGCTGCAGATCACACCGATAATTCCGGTTACTATTTTAATGACCGGACTAAAAGACCTCATGCCGGCACTGATCGAGACAGCGCATATTACAACGAGTATAACAGTTAACAAAGATCCTGATTTCATAAGTTATTATCCCCCAAAAGAATCAGCTTTACTCATTATCCTCAAGTACAGTTACATTATAGTACGCGTTGTTGTAGTCGTCATTTTCGAAATCATTGACGAACTCGGGCTTGACCCTGAACGTCTTGCCGTTGAAGGTGTGAAGCTTGGCAGTGCCCTTGAAGACGATTCCCTGGCCGCCGTAGAAGACCATCTGGTCTATGACCTGCTTATAGTCTTCGAGCTTGTTCTCAGGAACATTGCTGATGCCGTAATCAGGTCTGCCGAACTCGGCCATGCCTCTGGTGTGGATCCAGTAGCCGTTATCTTCCTTGGAGAACATGATGAGCACGTGATTCTGCGCGTTTACTTCCTCCTGCTCGAAAAATCTCTTATTCCATTCCGAAGGCGAATAAAGAGTAAATGTCATGAGGTCCAAGACGCCGGCGGAGCCCTTGTCCATGAACGCCTGGATGATGCCGATGACATTTCTCATATAATCGAGCGTGCTGTCCTTCTGGATCTCGCCCTTTAAGATCACGACCTTCTCCGTCTTCACGCATGTCTCATAAAGATCGCTGTTGGCTTTCTTTAAGACTCTTCCGATATCTCCGCCAAGAAGCCCGTCAAGATAATCCGAATGCTCAGGACGGGATAACGCCACGACATCAAGTCCTTCAGGGATCTCATCGACCTTGTGCTTTGAGCGTGATATCTCAAGGTCATCAGCGGAAACGCCGAAAACAACGTAGAACAAAAACGGCTTATAACCGATATCTTCGTAGAACTTTCTTTCCATGGTGTTATCCTCCATATCTTTTATTGCGGTTGTCTCTATCTATGATGTCAAAGGCCTCAGAGCGGCTTGGGTGTACCACAGCGGCCGCAGAAATTATATGCAGAGAGCGTGCCGCATGTAGGGCACGTCCAGACGATGTTCATAGGACGCTGTCTGCCGCAGCGGCCGCAGAAATTAAGCTGGTTAACTGAACCGCAGCTGCAGTTCCACGCACCGAGGATCGCCGGGCTGTATACAGTCTGTGTCTGGTCAGGCAAGGTAACGAAGCAGAAATCATGCCTTGAAGTCCTTACGATGAGGATGATCGATACGACGAACATCGCGATGACGAAAAGTATCCATACGACAATGCTGAGGCCCGTTGCGAGGATCTCGCCTGCAGCGCCGCCGCCCATTAAGATCGCGTCGTAAATGCCGTGAACAACGATCGGCACGAACATTGCAAGCAAGGTGAACATTGCGGTCTTTCCTTTGTTCTTCGTGATGCTCGCAAACTTCGCCTTGCTGTAGAAGAAGCCCATGAATACCGCAAAGCACGCATGGCCCGGAACTGCCGTGAACATACGCATGATCGCTGCACTCCAGCCGCTCATGAATACGTATTCGATATTTTCGAGAGCTGCAAATCCGAGTGAGACAAAAACGGCATAGACGATGGCGTCATAGTTGTAATTGAAGTTTTTGTTCTTCCATGTGATAAGTCTTAACACAAGGAATTTTCCGAGTTCTTCCGCCGGCGCGACGATCAGGCATGCGACCAGCACCTGTCCGATCACCGATTCACTTGAGAAGATGGCTCCGACGATCGCTCCTCCGATAAGCTCTCCAATGATCGCCGTAATGACTGTACCCATTCCGGCAAAGAACAGGCCGATCAGAAGTCCGAACGGCTCTTTCTCTTTCTTGTCATTGAAGTAGATGAAACATAAAAGTCCGATTACAGGTATCAAGGCTAAAGCAAATAACATGGTGCTCTCCTTAGTGTTTATTTCTCATTTTTTCTTGCGTTTTAGAATAACATTAACCGGTATCACTTGTCACTTTCCCGAGGGCTTCATAAGTTCCCAGAAAGCGACCGCGCTCGCCGCTGCAACGTTTAAAGAATCGACACCGTGATACATCGGGATCATGACGCGGTAATCACTTGCGGCAATCACTTCCTTAGGAAGGCCGGGTCCCTCTGTGCCCATGAAGACAGCAAGCCTCTCATTAGCTCTTATCTCCTCATTATCGACGCTCGTCGAATCTTCGGTAAGCGCCATCGCGACCGTCTTAAAGCCATGTGAATGAAGGATATCTATAAGCGTAAGTCCGTCCGATTCTTCCGGTGCCGCCTTGGTCCACGGGATCTGGAAACACGTGCCCATGCTGACTCTTGCAGAACGCCTCGTAAGCGGATCCACAGATGCATGCGTCAGCAGAACGCCGTCCATTCCGAGAGCTGCGGCCGACCTTATTATCGCGCCGACATTCGTGGGATTTACAACGTCCATAAGGACCGTGATGCGCTTCTTATCCTTTAAGAATTCTTCTAGTAGGATCTCCGGCCTTCTTCTCAGGGTCATCCAGAGGCCGCGCACGAGAGTATATCCGGTGAGCCGGGTAACGATCTCCCTTCCCGCAATGTAGACAGGAATAGAATCGAGTTTTTCTTTGCCCCATAACTTTTCGATGGCCTCGAAAACAGGCCCTGCTTCAGCCTCAAGCCTCTCAGTCTCAACGAGCATCGCCAAAGGCTCATAGCCTGCTTCTAAAGCGCGCAGGATGACGTTCGCGGTCTCTGCCAGAAACATTCCCGGTTCAGGCTCGAAATAAGTCCGAAGCTGCGGCTCTGTTATCCTTGAGAACACATCGAGTTCCGGCGCATTAATGTCTGTTATCTCAATCAGATTCATATCAAAACCATCTTCTCACTTAAGCGACATTATAACCCTTGCATACAGCAAGATTATAACCCGAACATTATATCAAGATTTAATGATATAATGACAGCGGTCTTGAACTTTCAGGCCGCACCATAACGACGCAAGACGCGATAAAGGAGTCTCTATGTCACAGTTATTAAGAATTAAATGCCCTTCATGCGGAACAGTTCAGGATATCGCTGCTAACGGCCCCTGCCAGAAGTGCAGCACTTCACTCGTCCTTCCTGAAGACGGCGTAATCCAGATCTACCGTATGGGTTCACCTCTCGGCGTTGCAGTAGGCATGAGCATCTACTTGAACGAAGTTCCTCTCGGACATCTCGCAAACGCAGAATCCATCAGGATCCCCGTTGCTTACGGCCACTACAAGGTCCACATGACACACGGTATGAACAGAAAGTGCAAGGACGCCGAGTTCGACGTAACACCTCAGGAGAGGATCGTTTGCCTTAAGGCACACCTCAAGATGGGTATCATCACAAATACAGTCGTAATCGAGAAGGTTGCAGCTGAAACAATGCCCCCGCTCTGATTTTATTTGAGAATTAATAGTATAAGGGCTGTCTCTTCATGAGGCAGCCTTTTTTAGTGGCCGTGCCTTTTCGCGCTGTTGCCAAAAATGGTACCAAAACTCCACCTAAATTGGCACCAAAAACGGCAAAAAGGAGACTGTTGCCAAAAATGGTGCCAAAACAGGCGTCGATTTGGCACCAACCCGTATTTTTTCGCGTCCCGAAAAGATTCAGTCACTAAAAAAGCGGCACCTTCATCAAGGCGCCGCCCAATTGCAAATTACTTATTTACGCTTCTGAAGAAGTGATCTTCACCTCGGCCTTCTCTCCGCCTGCCTTCTTATCCGTAAGAATGCCTGCGATGTAGACTGCTACGAGGATGCCGCCTGCTATCGTAAGCGCATACATAGCGGGTGTTGTAATGTTATCAAGTACAGGATAGTAAGAAGTGATCGTAGCAAATGTGTTCATGATGATGTGGATTACGATACCCGGGATGATGGAGCCTGACTTCATTCTGACGACGCAGATCAGCATGCCCATGCAGAATGCCCATATTGCCCATACAATGCCGCCATGGCAGATACCGAAAACTGCTGAGGAGATAAGCGCTGCAACGATTGCAGGCATAGCCTTTCCGAGTCTGTTATAGATATATCCTCTGAATAAGACCTCTTCTGTAATGGGTACGATAATTGCGTTTCCGAGCATCGCCATCCAGAACGGATAAGATGAGAGCTTGCTCATGCCG
>Ga0247610_10004621_pt1 | contig 14684 bp, 17 predicted proteins | sample 174DNAGHGhighgp2_FD_193483 | JGI IMG/M metagenome (GOLD analysis project Ga0247610, IMG submission 193483) | Sheep rumen microbial communities from Palmerston North, Manawatu-Wanganui, New Zealand - 1742 DNA GHGhigh gp2 | ecosystem: Host-associated > Mammals > Digestive system > Stomach > Rumen... | reverse complement strand
ACTGCGGGATGGATCCCCGTCGTATTCAGCAGCGCGGCACGAAACGCTTCCAAAAGTGCATAAGCGTTCAGGACGATCTTCAGATTCTTCCTGTCTCTGTCCGCAAAACGCAATACTCCGAAAAAAACGATCAGGAGGCAGGCGATCGCCTGTCCCCCGTATATGATCGTTCGTTGCAGATTCGTATTTCTGAGGATACCGATCACCGTGATCGCAAACGCAGCCACCATCAATACCAGATGGACATTAAGTGCGATCCCCAGTTTTTTCCCGATCCCGTATTTTTCCCTGATCTGTTCTTCTTTCACTGCCTTTTCCTCCCTCGATCCAGCGATATCGGCTTTTGGACAGTATTCTATCAGAAAACAGATCTTTTTTCCAGTCCGTACGGGATCACTCCCAGCGTTTCAGTTTCAGCACCGCCTTAAACATGTCTCCGTCCACCAGGATCACCAGATCTCCGCCCATCAGCTCCATCAGGCTCTTTGCGATGGACAGTCCAAGACCCGATCCTTCCGTATTTCGGGAACGGTCTCCCCGGACAAAGCGCTCCATCAGTTCGTCTCCCGTAACGCCGAGTTCCGTATTGGAGATGTTGGAAACGGTAAACAGCACGGTTCCGGCCTCTTCTTTTGTTTCAATATATACACGGGTCCCCGGCATCGCATACTTCAGGACGTTGGTAAAAAGGTTGTCCATCACGCGCCACAGAAGATTCCCGTCCGCACTGACCTTGACCTCTTCGCCCATATTCCTGGTGATCACGCTGAGGCCTGCCGCCTCCATCTTGTCCTGATATTCTCCCGTGATCTGTCCGACCATCGTGCACAGATCCGTTTCGGAAAGACTTACCTCTACGGCTCCGGAGGACGCCTTGGACGCGTCGATCAGATCCTGGATCAGTTTCTTCAGACGATCCGACTGGTGCGCCAGGATCCCCAGATACTCTTTCCGCTCCTCTTCCGTCGTGTTTTCCTTTTGCATCAGATCCACATAGTTGATGATGGAAGTCAGCGGTGTCTTGATATCATGCGAGACATTCGTGATAAGCTGCGTTTTCAGGTGCTCGCTCTTCATGCGTTCCTCTACGGCGACCTGGATACTCTGTCCCATACCGTTCAGATCCTTTGCAAAGGAGCGGTACTCCGGTGTCAGATAGGTTTCCCTGACCGGCTGTTCGAGATGCCCCGCTGCCATTCTTGACGCCCCGTCCCTGAGTCTTGCATATCCCCAGACCAGATACACGATCAGGGCGATCCCCCAGAGTCTTGCCAGGATGAAGAGCAGCGCCACCGCCGTCGAAGCATCCTGGATCAGGGCCGCCTCGATCAGAGTGATGATCCCGGCGACCGGCACCAGCACAAACAGTCTCACAGCCAGCGGTACATGCATGACCACCCAGTTTCCGGCTTTTAAAAAGATCTTCTTCACCAGGCGGTAACAATAGTATGCGAAAGTTGTCCGCAGAAACATCTTCGCCTTGATCCTTACGCAGATCGTGTGCAGCAGCGCAAATCCGATCACCGCCATGACAAACAGTGCTCCGCCGAGAAGCACAGCCGCATCGTTAAACCCGATCAGATCCGTTACCCTCGTACTGCCGAAAAACGATACCGTCAGTCCGATCAGTATAAGCTCCGCTCCGACAGTCACGCCCAAGAAGATCAGGAACGGGATACGGTCGAAAAATCCGAGTCGCACCTCTTCTTCCCCGTTACGGTATCCGGCATATTTGATGAATACCACCAGTCCGGCCAGGATCAGCAATGCAAGGAACGGCATCAGGATCACGGAGTGCTCCGTCGTGTAAAGTGCATGGATGAACGCCGTCTCATCCGCACTCAGGCAGCTTGCTCTGCCGCCATCCACAGCCTCCCCGCGCGAATACAGAACATACAGATAATAGGGCTTTCCGAGCGGCAGTTCCCCTTCAGACATCCCATAGCCCTCTCTCCAGGGACTGTAATACAACCTTTCGTACGAAGATGTTCCGACACTGTAATACTCCCTGAAATACTGCAGCTGCATATATCCTGCATAATCCGCATGTTCCGGGCTGCAATACAGGAACGCACCTGCGCTTTTCAGTTCGCCCAGATCCAGATCACTCTGTTCCGAGACAACGACCGCATAATCCATCGGCAGATCCTCCTCCGCCTCCGCCGCGGTCTCTGCCCAGATCGCTTTCATCTCTTCCAGTGTGCGCTCCGTTTCGATCCCCGTCGCAGGATCATACACCCGCACCGGAGTCTCGCTCAACCTGTTCAACAGGTAGCACGCATGATTCCTGAGCGCCGTTCCGTTTGCCTCTTCCAGCATCTGCTCATACTGCTTGCCGTGGAATCCGACGCCCACCGAAACCATCAGCATCCCCAATGCACACAACAGGAGCACCGCACACACGGAGCACACCAAAGCGCTGATCCACGTTATCGTTCTTTTCCCGAAGAATCTCCGGCAGTTCTCTTTCATATCATCCTCCATCGTTCGTTCCGCTTCATACCGATCCGCCTTCGATCTTGTATCCGTTTCCCCAGACGACTTTCAGGAATCTCGGCTTTGCCGGATCGATCTCGATCTTTTCCCGCAGCCTCCGGATGTGTACGGCCACCGTATTCTCCGTGCCGTAGGGATCTCCGCCCCAGACCTTTGCATAGATCTCATTCGGCGAAAACACGCGCCCCGGCTCCTGCATCAGGAGTTTCAGGATCCCGTACTCCGTCTTCGTGAGATTTACGATCTCTCCGTCCACACGGACCTCCTTGGCCGGATCGTTCAGGCAGATGCTGCCGATCGTGATCACATCTTTCTCCTTAGACACACTCCCGAGCATCGTATACCGCCGCAGGGAAGACCTTACCCGTGCAGTCAGTTCCGCCGGAAGGAACGGTTTGGTAATGTAATCGTCCGCGCCCAGATTCAATCCCAGGATCTTGTCCGCATCCTCCGACTTTGCCGTCAGAAAGATGACCGGCACATTCGACATCTCCCGGATCCGGGTCAGCGTTTCGATCCCGTCCATCTTCGGCATCATGATATCCAGAAGGACCAGGCGGATCTCAGACTCCCTCCCCAAAAGGTCGATCGCCTCCGCTCCGTTATACGCCTTCAGAGTTTCATACCCTTCCGCCGAAAGATAGATCTCCAGTGCCCGGACAATATCCTTTTCATCGTCACAGATCAGTATTTTGTTCATGATTTACCTGCTTTCTTAAGAGCTCTTGATCCGTATTATATTACGAAAAAAATGAAGAAAAAAGTAGACAAAAGATTAAGATTTTATGACAATTTATTCAGAGTCATACTTCCGTCCGGAAGATACACATCAAACTCGATCTCCCCACGCTCCCGGTCTGTCTTCACATAGATATCCCAGTATAGCTTCCTGGCGATCTCTCTCGCCTCAAAAAGACCGATCCCGCTCCCGGCGATACCGGCTGCATTGGAACCCCGCCAGAAACCGTGAAACAGATAAGGCAGTTCATTTTCCTCCGGCAAGCAGCCTTTGTTCCTCACGGTAAAATAATACCCGTCTCTTTCCCTCTCGAGACTTACCGTAATGCCCTCCCCGTTTCCGTACTTGACTGCATTCTCGATCAGCTGGGAGCCGGATGGCCCATTTTCTTTTTAAACTCCCGGTTGTTTTATCCTTCTTTTGCTGCACGTACGGGAAAAGGGATAAGCAAGATAGTCATCGATCCGGACCATGTCCCACGCATGGATCACTCGGCCGTTGCCAAAACTTATGCCGCAATGTCCCCGGTTGACCGGGCCGTTTTCGCTTGTACACAGGCAGTCATAGAATACAAATGCGCCTCGCTCCGGAACTCCGTCCTGCAATGCGATTATGTATCGTCAGATATAGCTCTTCACACGTTTCATAATATCCTGCAGTTTCTGCAGATCAGCCTGCGTGTCTCCGGTTTCGAGTGAATGATTTCCTCCCTCGATCCTGTACTTTTCGATCTTACGGCTGCCGCAGATCTTTTCAATTTCGCCCGCGTCTGCCAGAGGGTCCGCATCTCCGTAGAATGCGATCCCTCCTTCCTGCGCGTATGTGCCAAAGGAAACGACCGGGGAATAATAGATCTGTTTAGCCTTTATCTTCTTCTCCGCAGCGTAACATGCAGCGACGACTGTACCGATACTCTTGGAAATGAACAGTATCTCATCCCCTTCCCGGAACGCAGCTTCGTCAACAGTGCTGTAAACCTTTTCCATCGCCTCTGCAAAAAGTTCTTTCATACGACCCGGATCCCCGAGATCTCCCTTTTCCCACGGAATCCCGGAATAATCCACGCATGTAATTTCGTATCCGGCCTCTTTTGCCAGACGCATACTGTAATACAAAAGCGGCTTGTCCTTATGATATCCGATCCCCGGAAATAGAATCGCTCTCTTCATATTGCTGTCTTCCCCTTCTCGTTTCCGGATTCAGCTTGAATCCTTAAAACTCGTTTTTGATCTTTTCCACTGCTGCGATAACTCTGTCACAAAAAGCATCAAATTCCGGATCTTCTTCATATTGCTCCGGATGCGAGAGAACATAGTCTAATGCAATGCGCACTCCCTTATGGAAAGGGATGTTGGTAGTCATCTGCGGTACGATCTTTTTCAACTTACTGTTATCAAATACCACCGACACGGATTTATCACCGGTCAGGCTTCCCGTAAAGTCATATCCGAGAGGATCCCCCAGGGCGCTCAGAAGATCACTCGCCACATGATAAGCATTCAGCTTTACTCCAAGTGCCTCCGCGATCGTCTGATAGATCTGATCCCAGGTAAGCGTCTCATCCCCGGTGATCTGAAATGCTTCTCCAATCGCGTGCACATTTCCCATGAGTCCGGTATACCCGATCGCAAAATCGCTGTTAAAGGTCAACGTCCAAAGAGACGATCCGTCACCCTGAATGATCACCGGCTTACCCTGCTGCATCCGCCGGATGACCTGATAAAAGCCTTTTTTCCCATGAACACCCAACGGCACATTTCGCTCATCATAGGTGTGTGAAGGCCGGACGATCGTCACCGGAAATCCTTCCTCGCGATACTTTTTCAGCAGAAAATCTTCACAGGCGATCTTTTTCCGGGAATACTCCCAATACGGATTTGCGAGAGTCGTTCCCTCCGTGATGATATAGCCTGCCGCCGGCTTATGATAGGCAGATGCAGAGCTGATGAAAATGTACTGGTCCGCACAACCACGAAACAAACGATAGTCCCGCTCCACCGCAGCTACATCAAAGGCAATGAAATCACTCACGACATCGAATTTCATTCCGTCCAGTTTCTTTTCCACATCCGCTTCGTCGTTAATATCCGCGACGATCTGCCGGACATTTGCAGGTACTTCCGCCTTGCGGGATCCGCGATTTAAAAGCCAGACCTCCCACTGCGGATCCTCCGAAAGTCGTCTCACGATCCCCATACTGATCGTCCCTGTACCACCGATAAAAAGAGCCTTCATACTATGGTCCTCCTTACTCATTCCCGCAAACTCCGTTGCGTTTGTTTTTCATTGCTTCGTTTGGGCCAACGATGTCAGAAGTTCCGCGATCTCCGGATACTCCCGCTTCAGTCGGACAAGTTTTCCTTCACCGCTGATAAAACAATGCTCGGAACTCCCTTCAAACACGACCTTTCCGTCCGGCCCTGTCATCACATAGCAGAGTTTCAGGACCACTCCCGTAAACTCCGAAACCGTCACTTCAATGCTGATCTCATCCGGAAAAGTTGTACTTGCCTTGTATTTGCACTGTATCGTTGTCACCGGAGAGATGATCCCCTCCGCCTCCAGCTTCTCGTAGCTCCACCCGATCCGGTCAAAGAAATCGATCCTCGCCTCCTCCATCCACCTAATATAATTCGAATGGTGAGTGATCCCCATTTTATCCGTTTCATAATACCGGACGATATGTTTGTACGGCTCCATACGTTCCTGCCCCTCTCTTCCCGTATTCATCTTTCTTTTCCCGATTTCCTTTCGATAATATGCTCTCCAGGCGCTTTTCGCACCTTATTCTTTGTTTTCTGCCGTATCAGATCTTGTCGGATCCACTGCTTCATCAACAAACCGACTGATCTACTTCCCTTCCACGATCTGAATCGTCGATTCGAACATATTCTAACATAATTCTTGACGAAATCAACGGGATTAAGTATGGTAAAAAAGCATATCCGGTATGGTTTTCCTCAAAAATGTGGTAGAATACTCCGGAAGCGATAACCGGCGACAAGGAAAACGAAAGAAGACCATATGAAAGAAACGACATCCAAGAAGAGCCCGAAAACACTTGTTTTTGTGATCATTGCGGTGGTTGCACTGATCGCGATCGGGATATTTGTATACCTTAGGTTTTTTACATATCGATCGGTAAAGATCGAAACTTATGAAGGAGACGTGGCGCTGGAACGCGGCGGAAGTGAAAAGGATATTTTTGAAGGTATCAGACTGATCCCGGAGGATCGTGTAAGTACCGGAGAAGACGGTATTGCAGAGTTATTTATTGATTCTGACAAGCATGTTGTAGCTTCTGAAAATTCCTGTTTTACGGTGAATGCCGTAGGCAGCGCAAGCAGCGGAAAGGTTACGATCGACCTGGAATACGGAGGCTCTCTTATTACGATCGATAATAAGCTGTCCGAAGATTCCGAATTTGAAGTACAGACTCCGAACGCACTCTGCAGTGTCCGTGGTACGATCTTTCATGTTTCGTATGATCCCGCCACTCATACGACAAGGGTCGATGTTACTGAAGGTGTTGTTCGTGTAGAGGTCGAAGACCAGTTCTTAGATGTGAATGCGGGTGAATCTGTCGAGATAAAAGATACAACCATTTACACTGTAAAAAAAGCGGATGGCACTGAAACACTCGTTCCATATATCGAAGGAACCGGCGGAAACGGTATCGACGGAGATAATGCGCTATCGGAGTTTCCAGAAGGAATTACGGGAGAAATCCCCGAAAGAGTTGTTGATGGTGTGGTTCTGGCCGCCTATTACTATGTAAATATGACGGAAAGCGACAAAGCTACCCTCGACAACATCATTGATCTGTGTGAATCCGGTGACGAGAAATCCGCAGCATATACGCTTCCGGAAAGCCCGTTCCGCGAAATGTCTTCCGCCATGGGCGGAATTTGCCGTCCTATGATCGGAAACCAAAATATGTATCGGATCGTATACAGGGATTATAAGATCTGCGGAATCGCAATGGATGAAAATGAATATTACGAACTGTATATGATCCCGGTATCGGATGGTATGGGATATGCGATAGGCTATAGCGATCATTCTTATAGCGGCAGCACCCTTGATCCGGACATCTCGATATGCTATGGACATTGCGATTGCCGGGATGGTATGTTTAACGGGGCGTTTTCTACGGACACCTTCAATGAACTGCCATTCGATAACCCATATGATCAGTATTATCATGTGACCGGAAGTGTTATCAATGGTTACCTTGACGGAGAGTTGAAAATATCCACCTCCGGTTTTAACATTCACGGTGGGCCGACTCCGTCAGAACAGATTTCTGAATACGCAAAAGGAATTCCTCAGGTGATAGGCACCGATGCAAGCGGAGAGGCTGCTTACACTCTTGTTTCTAAAAACGGAGAGGAATCCTATACAGGACTGGGATTTTCGTGGGAACCGGGGTTTTACTACATTTTCTCAGCACTTGGCGGAGTTTCGTGTATCGGAAATATGGAAAGAGATGACGGAAACCTGAGGACATATCCGTATTAAGATTTATTTCTTCCTGTCAGAAGTTTTACAGTGACTCATATAATAACTGCGGCGATGGTCAACATCCCTCCGGCAAGGCTCCAGGGCGCCCAGGTTAACATGATTTCTGTCATTCCGGCGCCAAATATTCCCGGAAACAGTATAAGCACCAGCGCGAGAAGAACGATCAGTATTCCGTCCAATATAACAAGCACGGATTTCCTCTTAGCGGCAAGCATGACCGGAACAAGTAATAAACCGATCAAACGCAGACGCCGGTCTGCTTCTTTTCATCGAACACGATCCTCGAAGAATAATTCGGTGTACCTCCCGAGTGCCCCGTCACACCGTCTGCGAAAAGCTCCCAGCCGGAATAATAGTCCCCCTCTTCTTTCATTTGTCCCCTGATCTTTGATAATGCTTCTTTAAGATCCTCTGATGCGTTACCGCTCCCGGTCCAAATCTCTATCCAGCGCCCCATATCCTCAACGTTGGAATAAAAATATCCTGCGGGTATGCTCGCTTCCTTTACGGTTATCGGAAACTCAAACACATATCCGATTTTATAGAGATTTTTTCACAGACTCAGCATATATCTGCTTCAACTGTTATATTTATCGACATCAAGCAACTTTTCCTTTTTTGCGACGATAAGTGCTGTCATAACATCTCCTGTTGTATTGGACATGGTAACAACCATATCTATAATGGGATCGATCGCTATTATAAGTCCCATAGCTTCAATAGGAACGCCTATGGAAGCAAGGACAATGCCGATGCATACAAGTCCTGCCCCCGGCACTCCCGGACATCCGAGAGATAATAGGATAATAGTTACCGCAAGTTGCAAAAAGGATCCTGCAGGAACCTCTATACCGTAAGCCCTTGCCAGAAATAAGCCCGTCGTGACCAGAAAGATGCAGGTGCCATCCATATTGATCGTAGCTCCGAGAGGAATTGAAAAACTGCACACCTTAGAAGATATCCCAAGCTTGTCGGTGCAGGTGCGCATATTTGTCGGCATCGCCGCAGAACTTGAGGCAAGCGTAAGACTTGTCAGCATTCCTTCGCTGTTCTTTTTGAAAAAAGTGATCGGATTGAGACGTCCAAAGATAAGGATGATCAGTCCATATGACATGATCATACAAAAGAGGATAAATATCGTTGTTGCAGCAAAGCCGAGCACCGATATCAGAGATTCGCCTCCCAGCTCCCTTAGCATGATCGCAACGGAGCAGAATACCGCAAGAGGGATGATCTTTGTAATGAGCGTGGTTATCGTAAGGAACAGTGAATTGCAAGCGTCAAAGAAATTCTTCAAAAAGTCGGAATATTCCCCGATCATTCCGACAGCTATCCCGCACAAAAATGCAAGGAAAATAATCTGTAAGGTATCCGAATCCAGAAAAGGTTTTGCAAAATTTGACGGCACGATACCAATGATAGTCTGCAAAAGGGAAGTATTCACATTTGTTTCCACGCTGACCTCTGATATCTCCCCTGTCATAGATAGAGCAAATCCCCATGTTCCGGGCTTGATCAGTGTAAACATGAACATTGCGAGCAGTACCGCCAACACGGTTGTCGCAAAGTACATGGATATAACTTTTGTTCCGATCCTTCCCAGCTGTGACAGATCCTTGAACCCTGATACGCACGAGACGATTGAGAAAAAGACCATTGGAGCAATTATTATTTTCAGCGCATTCATAAATATAGTCTTAACAGGCTCCAGGGCATATTTAGAAACCATATCTCCGACAGGCTGAGGGACCACTGTCTTTAGTAAGACACCAAACAACAGACCGAGAAATAGCCCTATGAGTGTTCCCATGAGCATAGATTTCTCAGATTCTCCCGTGAGGATCCTTATTTTGTTTATTCCTCTTTTGTAGCTGTATTTATAGCTTTCTCCCTGAGCTTTTATATATATCGAACGTAAGGTAGCAAGAGCATCTCCTTCCTGCTCGTCCTCTATAATGGGATTCTCTGCAAGGATCTCGACATAAGGGTCATACTCTGTGCCCGCTGCGGAAATGGTAATCTCAGCCTCCCCAAAGGCTTTCCTTATACGAACACTCAAACGTTTATCGGTACGGGAATGTTTGAGAAGCCCCGCAATCGAATCCTCGGAGATAAGTACAGCTTTTGCGATAAGCTTTCTGTCAATTTTCGCTTCACTCAATGTATTCCTGATAAAGTCAACACTTGCCGCTAATGTGCCATCATCGGAAATATCAAAATACTCTTTTTTGTTTATAAGATTCATAATAGCCCTCCAAAAGTATAAGCGGTAGGTTATGCCATAGAGTTTACCTGTCACAATCTGATTTTACCATATTTTCAGACAAAATGATCAGAATTATGACGAATTTTCCGATTTTTGAAGAAATCGGATCGACTGATCCCAAGATGATCAAAAGTCCTGAAACCCTTGAAAATACAATAAAACCCCGATTTTTCATCGAGGTTTTCAGCAGCGCTACCTGGATTCGAACCAGGAGATGACGGAGTCAGAGTCCGATGACCTGACTCCCGAAGTGCCCGTGTTTACTGCGGTTGTACGGCTGCACCCCTCGAAAGTTACCATTGGAGTTACCAATTGGTTTTCATCCCTCTTTTGCTGTGCGCAAGGGAAAGGGGATAACATTCTTCGGTTCGTGCTGGTAGGCATTCCATAGGGTTAATTTCTGCTGCATATTCATCCAGCTTTCTACCGAAGTGTTGGTAGCTTTACTGATCCGTATTGCCATTCCGGGACTAAGCGCAGTCTTTTCGTTGATAAACTCCGATAAGGACTTCCGGCTTACTCCAAGCATACGGGCAGCCTCCGTTACGCTTAAGCCCAGTGGCTTCATTACATCTTCTAAAAATACTTCTCCCGGATGGGTGGGTTTTCTACTCATATCAGATTCTCCCTTCTTAATGATAGTCCAAATAATCTACCAGGTATGCGTCATGGTCCTCAAAGTAAAATGTTAATCTCCAATTTCCATTTACTCTTACAGACCACATATCTTCCTTATCACCTTTCAGTGGATGCAAAGCATATCCCGGCAGATTCATATCCTGAGCATTGGTGCTCGCATCCAAGCGGTCAAGCATTCTGCCAAGCTTCGCAGCATGATCAGGTTGTATTCCTTTTTTGGAGCCGGTTTCAAAGAAATCCTTAAGCCCCTTATGAGCGAACGATTTAATCATATCCCTATTGTAACCCGTAACGTTACGGGTGTCAATGGCTTCTTTCGAGTCAGATTGACAGAAAAAATGCAGAAAATAACGTACACAAATTTGTAATATAATTTTTTGTTTGGATTAACTTCCGGGTGTACGCACTTATATTCCAGAGGCTTTGTGTGATGTTATCAGATGTTACACGATTATCCGCAAGCCCTTGATAACACTGAGATTTAACGAAGTGTGTTTTCCCTTACACTTTCCCTTGTATTATATCATCCCATGTGATCATTTGATATTCATAAGGGCAAAAGCAAGGGAAAGATTACATGACAACACAGTATAACATGAAATGGCAAGCGGCTGCTGAAATGCTCATAGAAAAGCCCCGGCACATCTGACCTGATATGGTTTTCACGATGTGTCAGGGTTTTTTCTTATATGTTTCTAGGTTCTATTTTATAATTGGTTCCGATATGGACAGAATAGCATCAAAGCATCAATCCTTAAGTATCTGTCCCACAAGTATGAAGTCTCTATTCTTGATATCATTGAGGCTGACCAGACTCTCAACTGTGATGTTCAACTTTCCGGCTATTCCGATCAGAGTATCGCCTGGCAAAACTGTATATGTCCGTTCTCCCGTGGCAGTATCCGTCTTATTTGCCGGAGCGGTTTCACTTGATGATCCGTAGTGTTTGTAGAGATACAGCGGTCCGTACCATGGTATTTCAGTGTACGCCTTTGCATCCTTCCCGGAGATCGTCACCTTGTAATCAATTCCCTGATATGTATAGCTGAATATCAGAGTGACTCCCGGATTGTCCTGCAAGGTCTTCATGATGTCATAGGGAAGTGCCGTAGTTGTCTGCTCGTGGTACTCGTGTTCCTTCTTGTACTTATGCATCAACCTGACATATTTAAACTTATGATCCACAAAAGGAATACTGCACAAGTAGCAGACTCACATCAGAGGTGCAAGGAGTCGAAGTACCAGTTGTCCGAAACGAAGCACGGCTGAACGGCCACTTCGATATTGGTCAGTAACCTCTCTGCAGACAGGTAAAGTCTGGTCAAAATCGCTTTTGATTGCAGCAATTGTGTCACAGCCAATCATCAAGCACCCATCTTCAAAATGATGATAAAAGCTCCGATAATCCATATTGATTGTTCCGCATGTCGCAGCAATGTCGTCTGTTACACACAATTTTGCATGACAAAATCCCGGAGTGTATTCATAAATACGCACCCCATCAAAGACCAAACGGGCGTAATAGGATCTGGTCAGCTTATAAATGATCTTCTTATCCGGTATCCCCGGAGTAATGATTCTTACATCAACTCCCCTCTTTGCTGCTAGTCCAATCATGCGACTCATCTCATCGGTAATTATCAGATAAGGTGTCATGATATACAGGTATTTTTTTGCCTGACTGATTAACGATAAATATACATCCTCTCCGACAGGTTTCTTATCCATCGGATTGTCGGTGTAAAATTGGACAAATCCTTTTTTTGTATTATTGACCGGATTGTCCGAAAGATAGAAAGCAAACTGATTGTCATCACTGTCATCTGATCGAACAGCATTCCACATTTCAAGATATGCAACCGTCATGGCTCTGACTACATCTCCTGTAAGTCTCACACCGGCATCCTTCCAGTGCCCATAAGGTGATGTGACGTTAAAATATTCGTTAGCAATATTGTATCCACCTGTAAAACCGATCTTTCCGTCAATAATTGTCATTTTCCTGTGATCTCGATTATTTAGGAACAGATTGAATACAGGAATCATGGGATTGAAAATCCGACACCGGATGCCAAGTCCTTCCAGTTTTCTCGCAAAATCTTTATTAACGAATACGCTACTTCCTATATCGTCATAGAATACTCTGACTTCTACCCCTTGTTTCACCTTGTCAGCCAGAATATCTTGTATTTCCATCCAACTCTCGGCATCCTCAACAGCAAAATATTCCATAAAGATAAATGATTCCGCCTGTCGCATTGCCTGCTTTTGAGCTTCCAATGCTTCCGAAGCCTCTGAATAATATACCACTCCCTCATTACGGTACAGCGGATAACCGCTTTCTTCCAAAATATATCTGGAAATCCCGAAACATGAGGGTACTGTTTCCCAGAGCTCATCCTTTATCTCCGCATCCTGTACAAGATGCGGCATAAGAATGGCATCCATCTTTTCAAAACGTTTTCGCATTTTTGCCGTTGATCCGGAAAGCCCTATAAGGATATATAAGAACACTCCGAAAGCCGGAATTGCAAGAATGAGAGTGATCCATGTCATTTTGATAGAAGCTGTTTTATTCTGGCTGCAAATTCCCAACACTAGGAGTAACGCCAAAATCCTGCTTACAACAGCGATAACCTCTGCATAACGACCCAGACCGGTCAAAAACATTCCGAGCATTAGGACAACTTCAAGTAAAACCGCAACAGCAGTAAAAACGAGACGAATCATCCCGTTTTTCATATTTGCTTTACTTTCCATTGTCGTACCACTTCCTCGCATTGTCACAAGTTCTTCTCCTGCGGCAGTATCCTACTTTTAAGGATGCTGCTCCCTCTTCGTTCACTTAGTTGCTCATAATGTCTATACAGATTACCAAACCGAAAACGATATGATGAATTCCATGGCTTTTCCTTTCCGCAATAGTGAAGTATTGCTGTGTTCCGGATTACCCAGTATTCATTAAACATACCGGTGCTTTTCATCAAATACTGTGAGTTTTTTCTTGCATCATAATTCCATATTTCATCCGAAATCTGAATTGTCATCTCACCATATAACCCATTAAAAACGTCCTGATCAGGAAGGATAAACTTGTATCCATTATCTCTGATAAAAGAAAAAATATCAACCCTACGAACCAGTTCACGACACTTTGTAAGATCCATCAGCAAAACTCCAGTATTAAAATATACTGAAGAACTCCAATGATACCCTTAAGATAAAAGATCATTATAAGTGGCTGTTCATTTTCAGGAACTCCGAACCTTGTAAGTATGGGACCAAATATGTTCTTAAACCACGTCTCATAGGTTTTTTCGGCGCCCATCATTTCATTCTTTTCATACATCAGATAAAAGAGTTTCCTGTTCTCTTCTACAAAATTCAGATATGGCATCAGATATCCCGGGGTAACAAAAAACAGTTTCTCATCGTCTTTATCATCTATATCAATGTTTTCAGCTCCATCGGCACCGAAGCGGCCAAAGAAATCTTTATATACGGCTTCCACAGTTTCCTGCAGAAGATCATTTACATTATCATAGTGAAGATAGAATATTGATCTGTTTACTCCTGTCATAATCTCCATAAATGTAAAAAGCTGAGGCAATTGCCTCAGCTGGTCCCCAATGCCTTATGGCTCCGGGCAACTCTGTTAAACATATTATATATAACTACCTCGGTAATTTCAATACTTAATATCAAATTATATGGCATACGACAATGAGAACTCCGTATCTATACAAAAAATGAAAAAACCTCAGCATTTCTACTGAGGTTTTCAGCAGCGCTACCTGGATTCGAACCAGGAAAATGACGGAGTCAGAGTCCGATGACCTCGCGCCTGAAAACCCCGTATTTAGTGTGTTTGAGTAGCCGTACCCATCAAAAATTACCATTGAAGTTACCAATTGTATTTACGCCGGCGTCGATTCGGATTCTCGCGTGATAAAACGTTCTTTTTCCTCCAGAGAAAGATCAGAGATTCGTACCCCTTTCTGTTCAGCATATTCAACGGCT
>Ga0247610_10004618_pt1 | contig 14688 bp, 12 predicted proteins | sample 174DNAGHGhighgp2_FD_193483 | JGI IMG/M metagenome (GOLD analysis project Ga0247610, IMG submission 193483) | Sheep rumen microbial communities from Palmerston North, Manawatu-Wanganui, New Zealand - 1742 DNA GHGhigh gp2 | ecosystem: Host-associated > Mammals > Digestive system > Stomach > Rumen... | reverse complement strand
AGATGGTGCTTTGCTTGGTGGCTCCCGGCACGGAGCCGACCAACCATCTGGCCAAGGAATTAGCGGCGAAGAAAGCCGCTTACGAGGCTTGGGGCGGCAAGGTGCTGCTGTTGGCCAACAACGCCAACTGGAAGAAGGAGAAGAACCAGCCCGCCAACGTGGAAGTGCTCTCCTCGAAGGTCGGTGTTGTGAGCGAGGCGGTGCAGGCGGCCCTGAAGAACGCCGTGCACGACGGATCGCTGCCGCACACCACCGGCGAACGCCCGGTCTGCCTGATTATAGACGTGGACGGCAACATTTTCTTCGTCTCAGAAGGTTACCATATCGGTCTTGGGGATTTGCTGTTAGAGGGGGTGAAATAGCCTCTGCCGACAAAGCCTTCCCTTTTTCTCGCAGCAAGATAGCCCAAATCCGGAGGGAGTGTTTCCATCCGGCGGCTTCCCTGCCAGGCTTTGTGCGCAAGGTTATCGCCAGCGTTCGGCGTTTTCTGTGTCGCCAAGTGCCGTGTAAGCGTCGTGAAGCCCTTTGCGGATGCGTTGCGTCAGTGCGTCGTCGAAAGAAAACGCCTTAGCTTGTTTGTAGTATTCTACAGCCTTTTCCGGGTTTGCGGATTTCAGGAAGGCATTGGCTAAGTTGGCAAGCATTTCGGCCGATTGCGGGAACAAGGTGGCGAGGTCGTCTTCGCGTGCGGTAAGCATCTGCCATTGCTGCGACTTGTCAACCGCATCGGCGAAGGCTTTCCAGAGGTCGTAGTCCGTGTCATCCTCATTCAGCGCCTGATTCAGCGTGGAAACTGCCTCGGCATAGCGGCCTGCCTTCAGGGATGCCAACCCCATCTCCTTGCTGCTTCCGTTGCCGGCCGTTTCCGTCTGCCCTGCAGGGTCGGGAGTCGGCCTGCCTGTCAGCTGCTCCAGCCGCATCCGGGTTTCCGCTGCCTTGTCATCCATCTTGCAGGTGGAATAGCACATTTGCAGGTTGAGGAGATAGGCTTCGTTGTCGGGATACTTCTGACAGATTTTCTCCCAATAGGGTAGTGCGCTCTTGTAGTCGGCCACATGCTGGTAGAAGTCTGCAAGCCCGACCTGGTACCAGATGTTTTCCTTGTCAAGCTTGATGGCCTGCTTGAAGGCGTTTTCGGCCTCCGCGAACTGTTGGCGGCCGGAATAGACCCGTGCGAGCATGAAGTGGGAGGGCGCATGCTTCGGGGCTTCAGCGAGGATGCTGGAGAAGACCTGCATGGCCTCGTCGTACTGGGCGGTGTAGTAGGCTCGCAGCCCGCTGTTGAAACGGCTCGAAATCTGTCTCTCCGTCACGGCTTCCTTGGTGTTGGAGGCTGTTCGGCGGACTTTTTTCCCGCTTTGCGCCCACGAGGGCATCCATAGGGCAATGAGCAGCAATAGTATGGTTAACGGTTTCATTTTCAGATACGGCTTTGTTGCTTAATTTCTTCCGCTGTGCCCGAAACCGCCGGTGCCGCGCCCTGTGGAAGAGAGTTCGTCCAAAGAGGCGACTTCCTGCAGGGCCACTTGTTGGTATTTGGCGATTACCATTTGGGCGATGCGTTCGCCTGGGATGATCTCGAACGGTTCTTGCGACAAGTTCACTAAAAGCACCTGGACTTCACCCCGGTAGTCGGCGTCGATGGTGCCGGGGCTGTTGAGGACCGTGACGCCGTGCTTGAGCGCCAGCCCGCTCCTCGGCCGAATCTGCGCCTCACAGTCTTGCGGAAGTTCGATGAACAATCCTGTCGGAATCAGTTTCCGTTCCATCGGGTTCAATAGGACGGGTGCGGCGAGGTCCGCACGCAAATCCATGCCGGCGGAGTACTCTGAGGCATAGGCCGGCAGGGCGTTCTTTGATTTGTTGTATATTTTCAATGTAGCCATTTTCTGTTGTCGTTAGTTTTCCTTTCACCTCACCACTTTCCCGTCTTTGGCCGCTTTTTCGTAGAGTTCCTCGATGTAGCGGTTGATGAACTCTGTCCGGCGTTGGTTGGTGAGCAGCATAGCGGCCGCAGCGCGTTCCTCTTTTGTTTCGTTCACGGAACGTTGGGAACGGTAGTCGAGGATGACCAAGAGCACGTTGTTGTCGCCGACTTTTTTCTCGATGTGCAGGATTTCCTTTTGCCCGGCGGCCTTTTCGGCATCAATCTCAAAGGCGACTTCGTTCTGGAGGTCATCCAGATAGAGCCATGCGTCGTCGTCGAGCAGATATTCGATGGAGTCGCCCAATTGTTTTACAATACTCTCCTTTTCCGCGAGTCGCCGGTCCTCGTCGAACAAGATGTCGCGGACTTCGGAGAGGTTGTCGGCCGTGGAGGGCATCTTCACGTAGTTCACGCGCACGATTTCCTTCTCCACGGTGTAGCGGTTGTCCAATGAGTGGGCGAATGCGGAGATGTCCTTTTCGGAGATATGGGAGTTGTTGGTGTCCTGACGCCACAATTTCTCATAGTATCTGTTGATTAACAGAGAGTTGCGATACTCTGTCATCTCCTTGTCGAAGTTTTTCTCTTTTGGGGAAAGATTCTTCTCGGCTTCGTGGAGCAGCAGTTTTTCCTTCACCCATGTGGTGATGTAGTTACGGGCAAGTGCGGTGCTGTCCTCCTGATTGAGGCCCGACGGGATGCAAGCGCTCACTTCAGAGGAATAGAGGCGGTACTGGTAGACCTGGGCCACCACAGGGTCCTCCTGTCGGTGGCATGCGCAGGCCAGCAATAGGATAAGACAGGCTATAACACTGATCCTCTTCACGTTACTTTTTCAATATGGTGCGGAAAACCTCTTCGTTGACTCTTACGGGGTATTTTTCGCGGAGTTCGTTCAACCAATCTTTTTCGTATTTTTCCTGATACTGGCTGATGACCACGGCACGGACCTCGTCAAACGTCTTGTAGGGCTTGGCCGTGTCGCCGGTGGCAAACTGCGACTTGATTTCCTCGTAGAATTTCTCCGCGCCCACCGTGTCCTTTATGGCGGCATTCCACACTTTAAGGGCGTTGACCTCATAGATCATAAGACCGTCATACACCTCGTTCACCACATCGCGGTATTCGGGGTATTTGTCCATCAGCCGTGTGGATTCATATCGCAAGATGTTGTCACTCACAAAGTTGTTGAACACCTGATCCAGGAACGCGGCCATGTGGTCGTTGGGCTGGGCGATGCGGCCCAGGAAACGCACGAGGTAGCGTCCGAAGTCCTTGGCGGTCAGCTTCTGGTCGGCGTAAGTGCACATCGGCTTCAGCTTCTCGATGCCGGGGAATGAGTCTATCGCAATGTGCGCCGACTGGAAGTAGTTGTCGGGCATGTGCTTGCTGAGGAACTTGATGGCGGCTTTCTTGCCTTTCTCGTCGTAGTTGTACTCCGTCTTCAGCTTCGCGACCAGAGATTCTTTGCTTCGCTTGGAGCGGCTGTCGCGTTCGAGGCGGTTCTTGACCATGAATTTGAACTCGTCGTTGACCGTGGTGTAGACAATGGAGTCCAGGCGCAGGATGTGCCAACCGATGGAGGAGGGGACAGGCTGGGAAATCTCTCCCGCCTTCAGGTTGATGGCGGCAGAGATGAAGTTACCCGGGCGGCGGTTCGGGGAGCAGGGCTCCATGCGGCCGCCGTTGCGTTTGGTGGCTTCGTCGTCGGAGTATTCTGCCGCAAGGGCCTCAAAAGAGGCTCCCTGTTTGTACTTCTTGAGCAGTTCCGCATAACGGCTCATCTGGAGGCTGTGGTCCGCTTTACGGTCGCTTGCAAGGCTGTCCTTGAAGAATATCTGCGACACGAAAATCTTGGCGATGGCCGGAATCTTGTCCTGGACATAGACCAGGTGGTATCCGAACTGGGTACGGACGGGCTGCGACACTTGCCCGACCGGGGTGCTGTAGGCGGCGCTCTCGAACGGGTAAATCATCTCCAGCACCGAGAAGTAGCCCAGTTCACCTAAGTTGCCGGGCTGGCGGCGCTGGTTCTGCGGGTTGACGAAGTCGCGGGCCGACTCGTCGTCGGAGTAACGTTCTGCCGCCTCGTTGAAGTCCAAACCGTTCAGAACCTCCTCCCGGATTTTCATGATTTTGTGATAGGCGGCGAGGGTGTCCTTGGGGTCGGCGTTCTCCGGTACGCGAACCAGGATGTGCGAGGCACGGACCTGGTAGCGGGAACGGTCGACGGTCTCTTCCAGGAGCTGGTCACTTACCTCGGTATCAATGAGATATTGTTGCGCATATTGGTTCCTGTAGGCCGCCCACTCCTTTTGGAAAGCCTGTGCCGTGTCCAGCTTCAGAGACTTCGCCTCCTGGACTTTCATGCAGTATTCTGCGTACAGCCTCAAATAGTCGCGAAGCTCAGCCTCCGTGGCGTCGCTCAACAGACTGTTCTTCTGGTAGGACTTGACGAATTCGGACTTATGAACGGATTTTCCGCCTACCGTCATCAACACGGGGTCATTCTCCTGTGCCACCGCCGAGAAGCAAGACAACACTATAGCTGAAACCACCAAGCTAATAATTTTCTTCATAATTTTTTTTATATCAATAGGTTATAATAATGTTAGCCTTTGTTTCTTAGAGACCGCAAAAATAACATAAAAATTGGAAAGACAAAAATAAAAAAAAGCTGGAAAATCGAAAAAAAAAACTATTTTTGCAAAATTCATTTGTATGAATGGGTAAGTGTACGTAAAACATTTTCTTTTTTTATGCAACCTTTTAACAGGCAGATAGTTGTAACCACAAATAACGTAAACATATGGTAAATGCTTTTGACCGTTTGGCGAACAAAATATCCACATTCCTGGATGCAAGGCTGATTTTCATCCTTGACTTGCTCCTCTCCTTGGTGGCTTCCCTGCTGGCGTTGCTCACTCTGGGATTCCTGCGAGGAACCTTCTACGCCTCTGGGAGATTCGCTCTGGTCTGGATGCTGACCTCCCTTATCGCGACCTGCGTCGCCATGTTCATCTTCAAAGGTCATAAGCTGATTATCAGGCATATGAGTCTGCGCGACATGGTTGTCTTCCTCGCAGAAACCGTCTTCAAGGTGTTGGTGATGTTTGTGGTGATGACCATTGCCGATGGCGGTATCTTCAAAGGGGTGACTTTTACGTTGATGGCCGACTTCATCCTCACCCTGTTCCTGCTCGTCACCGTCCGCCTGATGATGGTGACCCTGTACAGCTACCTGATAGACAAGCGGAAAGCATCCCGAAACAACATGCGCGTGCTGGTGTATGGGGTCTCCGACAAATCATTGGCGGCCATCGTCCGTTTGGAGAACTCGACGCACTACAAGGTGGTGGGGCTGCTCACGGACGAGCCGCAGCCGGAAAACCTGCGCTTGTCCAACCTCCCCATGTACAGGTTCAACGACCCCGCACAGTTGGATCAGCTCATTTCGGAACACGAGGTGAATGCCGTGTTGTTCACTTCCGAGCGGGACGCCCAAAGCGAGCGCGACGGCCTTGTCAAAATCTGCAGCGACCTGCATGTGCGCATGCTAATCATCCCGAATATTGACGAGATGAAGAAAGGGTTGAACCACAACAAGATACGCGAGGTGAAGATTGAAGACCTCCTGGGGCGCGAGGAGATACAGATTTCCATGGAAGCCATCAAGGCGAATTTCAAGGACAAGGTGGTGATGGTGACAGGAGCCGCCGGCTCCATCGGCTCTGAGCTGTGCCGCCAGCTGGCCGGCTTCGGCATAAAGAAGCTTATCCTCTTCGACAATGCCGAAACCCCGATGCACAACATCCGCCTTGAACTGGAGGAGAAGTTCCCGAACCTCTCGTTCGTGCCGATCATCGGCGACGTGCGCCAGAGCCCCCGCGTGGATTTCGCCTTCCGCACCCACCATCCGCAAATCGTGTTCCATGCCGCTGCCTACAAGCATGTCCCCCTGATGGAGGAGAACCCCTGCGAGGCCGTCCGTGTCAACGTGCACGGCACCCATACGGTCGCCGACAAGTGCATCGAATATGATGTCGAGAAGATGGTGATGATCTCCACGGACAAGGCCGTGAACCCGACCAACGTGATGGGATGTTCCAAGCGCATAGCGGAGATTTACGTCCAGTCGCTGGGTCTTGCCGTGGAACGCGGTGAGGTGAAGGGCCGCACGAAGTTCGTCACCACGCGCTTCGGCAATGTGCTGGGATCCAACGGCTCCGTGATCCCGCGTTTCCGCGAGCAGATTGAAAAGGGCGGCCCGGTGACCGTCACCGACCCCAGAATCACCCGCTTCTTCATGACCATCCCGGAGGCGTGCCGACTGGTGATGGAGGCCGCAACCTTCAGCACCGGCAACCAGATTTTCGTCTTCGACATGGGTGAGTCCGTCAAAATCGACGACCTCGCGCGCCGCATGATCAGCCTGGCCGGTCTGAAACCCGGCGAGGACATCAAGATTGAATACACCGGACTGCGCCCCGGCGAGAAACTCTACGAAGAGGTTCTCTCGAACAAGGAGAACACCATAGAGACCCAGCATGACCGGATTTTCATCGCCAAGGTGCGCGAATACCCCTATTCGTCCGCACTGCCCGCCATTGACGAGATGGAAGAGCTTTCCATCTTTGTGAAAATCCCCGAAATGGTGAAGAAGATGAAGGCCTTCGTCCCCGAATTTATCAGTCAGAACTCCGCCTTCTCCCAATACGACCATCCCGAGGAAAAGTAACCCGGCCATCCGAAGCCTCACCAATCCCCGTCCTGCACACTGCCGAACAACAACGGTACCCTCATCCTATGGACAACCGGCTCAAGTCTGCGTGAGGTTGTCATTGCATCATTAATAAAAATTGTATATTTGCAGGTTAAAAAAATCAAGTATGAAAGATTATCAATTCGTTGGTATACAACAAATTGGAATAGGAACTGAAAATATGCTGGCATCCTGGAAATGGTATGCCGACATGTTCCAGATGAATATCCGTGTTCTGGAAGATGACACTGTGGCGGAACGCATGCTTCCCTATACGGGCGGGAAACCCGAGAAACGGCACGCGTGCGTGGCTGCCAATCTGCAGGGCGGCGGCGGTTTCGAGATTTGGCAGTATTCGGAACGAAAGCCGATTCCCATGGACTTTGAGGTGATGGTTGGCGACCTCGGGATCTTCTGTGCGAAGGTCAAGTCACACAACATCTCGTCATACCATGCCGAACTGGCCGCCAAACACGCGAACGTCTCCCAGATTTTCATCGACCCGCACGGGCTGCCGACCTTCTACCTCCATGATCCGAACGGGAATCTTTTCCAGGTGGTGGAGGACAATGATGTCTTCATTGACGAAAAACACTATTCCGGCGGCGTTGTGGGCGCCATGATCGGCGTCTCCGACATCGAGAAGTCCCTGCCGGTCTATCGGGACATCCTCGGCTACGACACGGTGGTCTATGACAAGACCGGAGTCTTCAGCGACTGGCAGACGATGCGCGGCGGCACCCAGCAGTATCGCCGCGTACTCCTCGCGCACTCCGAGCCTTTCACCGGCCCATTCTCGAAACTCTACGGCAGCAACACCAGCACCATAGAACTGGTTCAGGCCATGGAGCGCACCCCGAGGAAAATCTTCGAGAAACCCCGCCAGTGGGGCGATCCCGGATTCATCCAGATATGCTTTGACGTGGTGAACATGCGCGCTTTGGAGAAGCATTGCCAGGAACTCGGGTATCCTTTCACTGCCGACAGCTGCCCCGGAGACGGCGACTTCGACATGGGGCTCGCCTCCGGCCACTTCACTTATATCGAGGATCCGGACGACACCCTGATAGAATTTGTGGAAGTGCACAAGATCCCCGTGAGCAACCGCTTCAACCTCTGCATCAACCTGATGAACAGAGACCGATCCAAACCATTGCCTGCCTTCTTCTTCTGGCTCATGAAATTCAACAGAGTGAAATTCGACTGATATGGGAGAACTTGTTGAACGCCTACGTAAAGACCTGCGTTACGAGGAGGCACTCCATGCCTGCATGAACTGCGGCATGTGCACTGCAGTATGCCCCGCAGCGGAATTCTACGACTACGACCCGCGCCGTATCTGCGACATGGTGCAACGCAACGACGAGGCCACCTTAGAGAACCTCCTCCGAAGTGAAACCATCTGGTACTGTGGACAATGCATGTCGTGCAAACCCAGATGCCCACGCGGCAACGCCCCCGGGGAAGTCATCAACGTCCTCAGGAAAGTCTCCCAGGAGACCGGCTATTTCCGCGACAGTGAGATGGGACGGCAACAGACCCAGCTCATGAACACTATCGAACAGAACATCCTCGATATCGGGTATTGCGTCCATCCCGACCGCGTTGACCCCGCCTACCATGTGGAGCAAGGCCCTGTTTGGCGCTGGTATGTGGACAATATTGAAGAGGTCTCGCGTAAACTGGGCGCCAACTACCACGGGAACGGCCCCGGCGCACTCCGCACCATCCCCCACGAGGATATGGCGGAAGTGCACAAGATTTTCGAAGTGACCGGTGGGTTTGAACTTCGCGACAAAGTGAAGAGTTAACGTGATAATCCTGCAATATGAAAAAAGCATTGGTTTTGTGGCTATGTCTCCTGATCACCGCGCTGGCCTTCTCCCAGGATCGTATCAATGTGAAGGACAAAAACGGGAAAAGGCAGGGCGTGTGGAAAAAATACGAGCAAGGGACATTGGTCTACGAAGGGCAATTCAAGGACGACGTGCCCTACGGAACATTCAGATATTACCATAAGAACGGCAAACTGAAGAGCGTCACGGAATTTCTCCAGGGTGTCCACAAAGTGAAGACTGTCATTTTCCATGAAAACGGCCGAAAAGCTTCCGAAGGTGTTTACATCGATCAACTGAAGGATGGCGAATGGCGCTATTACGCTGACCATGAAACACTTATCAAAGTGGAGAACTATCAGATGGGCAAACGCAACGGACCGTGGAAGACCTACTCGACAGACGGGGTTCTTCTGGAAGAGTGTGACTATCTGAATGACAGGCTCAACGGAATTCACAAGACCTATTACTTGAACGGGAAAGTCAGTCTGGAAGAGAATTATGTGGCAGGGAAGACCAACGGGAAATACACCTCCTACTATCCAAACGGAAACATTTCATCCACAGGTGTTTATCATAACGGCTGGCGCGATGCAGAATGGAATTCCTACGATGTGAACGGCAAAATCCGCTCCACTATGGTCTATAAAAACCACACCCTGTTGACGACATATATATATATGTACCAGAAAGGGGTGGGGCAGAAGCTGAAACAGGACGTGGTGGCCTATTTCGTGAAAAACCGCGACAAGATGACCGTCGTGCTCAAGAACGGAAACAGGCTCTCTATTGACGAAACGATGGAAGAGGTGGAACAGTGGATCGACTACACGGCGTTTGTTCGGGTCAACCCACGCTACATCGTGGCGACTGACGCCTTGGTAAGCTACACGCCCGTGAAGGACAGCGACGATGTGGACGCCGTGACGGTTAAGATCCGTCCGACCCCCGATGAGGAGATATACGCCGAAGGCAATGACGCCAAACTCATCAAGTCATTCTTCCGGTCCGATATGCCGGAAGAGTAGGGATAAAAACCAGGTTGATTGTTTGTTATTAGAGGACAAGAAGAATCGTCAGTGAGACCGCTTAACCGAGAAATCCTAAGGATATCCATTCCCAGTATAGTGACCAACATCACGGTGCCGTTGTTAGGCATGGTGGATGTCGCCATTGTGGGCCACATCGGGGATGCAGGCTACATCGCGGCGATAGCGCTTGCGACCATGGTCTTTAACCTGATATACTGGAACTTCGGGTTTCTGAGGATGGGGACCTCCGGGTTGACGGCGCAGGCGTACGGCGCCAATAACAAGGAGGAGTTCCTGAGTGTGCTGGTGCGCGGAGTAGTCATCGCCCTGACAGTGGCTGCTGTCCTGCTTCTGCTTCAGTATCCCATCGCCTGTCTGTGCAAACAGTGGATACATACCTCTCCGAAGACATTAGACCTGATGCTCACCTACTTCTACATCCGCATTTGGGCGGCCCCAGCCACCGTCAGCCTGTATGTGCTGAAGGGCTGGTTCCTCGGGATGCAGAACGCGGCGTCGCCCATGTGGGTGGCCACGCTGCTCAACCTCGTGAACATCGTTTTCAGCTTGCTGTTCGTTTACGTCTTCGACGCGGGAATCGCAGGAGTGGCATGGGGTTCTGTGCTGGCGCAGTACAGCGGCCTGCTCCTGGCCATTGTCATCTGGGTGCGGCGTTATGGCCATTTCTGGCGCGATATTCCCTGGCGCACAGCCCTGCAATGGCGCAAGATGCTGCGATTCTTCCAGGTCAACGCCGACATTTTCCTGCGTTCCCTCTGTTTGATTGCAGTGTTCACCTTCATCCCATACATTTCCGCCAATTTCGGAGAGGAGATACTGGCAGCCAACACGTTACTCATGCAGCTGTTCACCCTCACCTCCTATGTCATGGACGGTTTTGCTTACGCCGGCGAGTCTCTCGTGGGCAAGTATGTGGGGGCGAGAGAGCCAAGGACCTTGCGGACAGTGATACTTTATCTGTTAGGGTGGGGGGCTGGACTGGCTGTGGCCTTCACCTTATTGTTCCTTTTCTTGGGAGAAGGGATTCTTCGCGTGCTTTCCAATGACGAGACGGTCATCCAAACGGCAATGCACTACATCCCGTGGACCTATTTGCTGCCCTTTGTGGGTTTTGCGGCCTTCATCTACGACGGCATCTACATCGGGGCAACGGCAACATCGGCAATGCGCAACGTGATGTTCGTGGCCACGGCGGTGTTTTTCGTACTTTATTACGCGCTGGTGAACCAGTGGAGTAACCACGCGCTATGGTTCGCCTTTATTTTCTTCCTGCTTTTCAGAGGAATACTGATGGCAATTGGACAAAAGCGCTACGTTGTTATACGGAATTGAGCGGTGCGTACCCATCCGTTTGTGCACAATCTTTCACTGACGATAAACGAACAAAGCCCGAACCATAGAGGAACGGGCCTTGAAAAAAGAAAGTGGAAAATACTCGGCAATTAGTTTTTCTCTTTCAGCAGGTCACGGATTTCGGTGAGCAGCTTTTCCTCTGCGCTGGGTTCCGGAGCGGGAGCGGGCGTCTCTTCCTCCTTTTTCTTCACTAAGCTTGTGGCTTTGTTGATCAGCTTGATGACAGCGAAGATACACAGGGCCACAATCAGGAAGTCAATGGTCACTTGAATGAAGTTTCCGTAGTTCAGGGTTACGGCTTCCTTCACGACCTCTCCCGCTTCGTTGAGCTTTGGGGCGCGCAGTGTCAACGACAATGTGGTGAAATTGACGTTGCCGATGAGTGCGCCGATGATTGGCATGAGCAGGTCGTTCACCAAAGAGGTGACGATTTTCCCGAAGGCACCGCCAATAATCACACCGATGGCCATGTCCATGACATTGCCTTTCATTGCAAATTCCTTGAATTCTTTAAAAAATCCCATAGTTTATAATTTTTGATGATGTTGAAAATGCAAAAGTAGTATTTTTTTTGTTGTAATATTCTTTATGGTAAGGTTTGGATGGCGAAAAGTCAGGAAGTCATGAGGCTATGCATCACGGCAAGTTTGTATAAATCCAAGAAAATCAAACTGTTGTATTCAGATGCGATGTTTCTCAACGGTTGTTTGGCTTTGGCCAACAAAGAAAGAGTGAACTTTCCTGTCAATTGCTGTCTCATTCGTTCGTAAGTCGAAAGTAGAGTGCTGACAGACAGAAACTTATCATCGACTTTATGGTTTGCTTTCAATTTCACGAGGTTGGCGACACCTGCGGCGACCTTGTTCAATAGCACCTCATTGGTGTCGATGCCTTCATGAAACAGTTCGTTGTCTATATGATAGATAGGGATACCGCATTTTTCGAGTTCGATGCCGAAGAAAGTGTCTTCATATCCATATTGCCTCAGGGATTCCTCGAATCTGCATTTTTGGAAGACAGACTTGGATGCCAACATGTTGAATGGGGTGAATGCGCGATAGGGTGCGCGGTTTCGTTCTGCCGCCGAATGGACTTCCCGCTTGATACCATACCGGTAGCGAAGCCGTTTTGCCTTTTCGGGACGCATCTCACGATAGCTCAGGCCCCCAAGGACAACAAAGTCTGTACCGACGAGATTGTTTTCCCGCATAAACCGAAGGTATTCCGCGATATAGTCGTTTTTTTTGACGCGGGCGTCGCAGTCCATGAAAAGCAGGTTAGGGTATATTGCCGTGTCTGCGAGACAGTTGCGGATTCTGGATCGACCGATATTGTCCTCATATTGGATGTATCGTACCTTGTCCTGTTCTGCCAGCAGGGAATTGTGATGACGGACCGACATGTCAGAGGAGGCGTCGTCGGAGATGATGATTTCATAGTCAATGGCGCAACTCTCGAGTTGCGTCTGCAATTCCGACACGAGCGGGTGGACATTCACGTTATATGTTGGGATTAATATTGAGAGCATTTCCTTACATTTAGGCGAGGCGCAAAATTACACCCCGACAAAACTAACCTAAAGCCAAAACAGCCAACCTTCATTCTCCGATAACCTTTTACACGTGTGAATCAATGAGTTTCCCGTCTTCGATACAGATAGCACGAGAGGGGAACTTGTCGATGAGGGAAAAGTTGTGGGTGGCCATCAGCACGGTGGTGCCCGTTTGGTTGATATGGTGGAAAACTTGGAATATTTCCTCTGCGGTGATTGGGTCGAGGTTGCCGGTAGGTTCGTCGGCCAGTATGAGGTCGGGGCTGTTGAGCAAGGCTCTGGCGATGCAGACGCGCTGCTGCTCCCCGCCAGAGAGTTGTGAAGGCAACTTGAAGTCCTTTGTTTCCAGACCCACCATCCCGAGCACCTCTTCGCAACGGTTGAGCATGGCATGTTTGTCTTTCCATCGGGTCGCGCGCAGCACGAACATCAGGTTGTCTATCACCGTTCGGTCTTGAAGCAATTGGTAGTCCTGGAACACCACGCCGATTTTCTTCCTCATTTCCGGGATCTGTTTCTTCTTCAGGTTCAGCAGGTCGTAGCCGATCATCGAGGCCTCTTCGCCTTCGGGTTTGAGTTCACCGATGAGTGTTTCCAGGATGGAGGATTTCCCAGTTCCTGTCTTGCCGATCAGATAGACGAACTCTCCCTGCTTGATGGTGAAGCTGATGTCGGTGAGGACACGCAGCTTGCGGTGGGAGATGTTCACGCCCTTAAAGGTGATGACGGGGGCCGGGATAGGCTGTTCCCGGCCTGCTTCGACGGTATTGTCTTGTTTCTCTTCCATGATGTTTCTTTTTTAGTCCCCGGGGTTCGCAGCCGCTCGCTCCGGGTTGACATATATCTGGCTTACATTCATTTAAGAAAACTCTGAATTCCCGATGCTGAATTAGGCTACGCGTCGATGTTGGCGTAGGTGGCGTTCTGTTCGATGAACTCGCGGCGCGGGGGCACCTCGTCGCCCATGAGCATGGAGAAGATGCGGTCGGCCTCGGCGGCGTTCTCGATGGTGACTTGGCGGAGCAGCCGTTGTGCGGGATCCATGGTGGTGTCCCACAGCTGGTCGTCCTTCATTTCACCGAGACCTTTGTAGCGTTGCACATGCACCTTGCGCCCGCCGGCGGAGGCTTCTGCGGTGAGTTTGTCGCGTTGTTCGTCAGTCCAGGCGTACTGCAGCTTGTCGCCTTTCTTCACGCCGTAAAGCGGCGGGGTGGCGAGATAGACATGCCCCTGCTCGATGAGCTCGCGCATATAGCGGAAGAAGAAGGTGAGGATAAGGGCGGCGATGTGGCTGCCGTCCACATCGGCATCGGTCATGATGATGACCTTGTGGTAACGCAGTTTGGAGATGTTGAGGGCTTTGCTGTCGTCCTCGGTTCCGATGGTGACGCCCAGGGCGGTGTAGATGTTCTTGATTTCCTCGCTCTCGAAGACGCGGTGCTGCATGGCCTTCTCCACATTGAGAATCTTTCCGCGCAAGGGCAGGATGGCCTGGAAGTGGCTGTCGCGGCCCTGTTTTGCGGTGCCGCCTGCGGAGTCACCCTCAACGAGGAAGAGCTCGCACTTGGTGGCGTCCTTGGAAGAGCAGTCGGCGAGCTTGCCGGGCAGCCCCGAGCCGCTGAATGCGGTCTTGCGCTGCACGAGTTCGCGGGCCTTGCGGGCGGCGTGGCGCGCCTGGGCGGCCAGGACCACCTTGTCGACGATGGACTTTGCGTCCTTCGGGTTCTCCTCCAGGTAGTTGGTGAGCATCTCGCCCACCATCTGGTTCACCACGCCGGCAATCTCACTGTTGCCGAGCTTGGTCTTGGTCTGCCCCTCGAACTGCGGTTCGGCCACTTTCACGGAGATGATGGCGGTGAGGCCCTCGCGGAAGTCGTCACCGGAAATCTCAATCTTGCTCTTTTCCAGCTTGTCGAGCAGCTTGTTGTCGTCGGCGTACTTCTTGAGGGTGCGGGTGAGCGCCTGCCGGAAACCGGTGAGGTGCGTGCCGCCCTCTATGGTGTTGATGTTGTTGACGTAGGAGTGTATGTTCTCAGTGAAGGAGTCGTTGTACTGCATGGCGACCTCCACGGGAACGCCCTGGCGTTCGCCCTCGATGTAGATGGGCTGCGAGGTGATCTTGGTGCGGCCCTCGTCGAGGTGCACGATGAAGTCGCGAAGGCCGTTCTCGGAGTAGTAGACCTCCTTGGGGTGGTTGCCGTTCTCTT
>Ga0247610_10004616_pt1 | contig 14691 bp, 15 predicted proteins | sample 174DNAGHGhighgp2_FD_193483 | JGI IMG/M metagenome (GOLD analysis project Ga0247610, IMG submission 193483) | Sheep rumen microbial communities from Palmerston North, Manawatu-Wanganui, New Zealand - 1742 DNA GHGhigh gp2 | ecosystem: Host-associated > Mammals > Digestive system > Stomach > Rumen... | reverse complement strand
AAATAAAAATTATTCCGAAAATACAAGATGCTGTATGTTACATAGGAAAAATTTCAGCAAATAATATAACTATTCTTCCGACATATACAGCTTTATTAAAACTGAATAAATTAAAATGTATTAAAAAAACAAAACAGGTTAACTAAAAATACAAGCATATAATATAAGAAACCCTTCGGGCCAAAGCCCTCTGTATGACGAAGTAAATATATAATGTCATTCAGAGGACAATAACCATTTTGGTCCGAAGAATCTCTTAAGTTTTTTAATGTAATTAGTTAGCGTAACAAGCTATTGTTAAATTGTTTCTTAGTTTGTTTAGTGCTCTGAGTTCTGTTTGACGAATACATTCTTTTGTTACACCGAATACTTTGCCGATTTCTTCAAGAGTTGTTTTTGCAAAATTTTCCAAACCAAATCTCATTTTAATAACAGCCTGTTCTCTTTCTTTAAGAGTTTCAACCACACTTACTAAATCTCTTTTTAATTGCTCGTATTCAATATTTTCTTCAACAGAAGTTTTTTCATCTTCCAATACATCTGCTACTGATAATTCGCTTCCATTATTAGCATCAAAACTTCCTTCTATAGAAACAGTTGTAGAATATGCAGATAAAAACGTATCAATTTTCTCCGGTTCTATATTCATTTTTTGAGCAACTTCCTTGTTATTTATCTGACAATTGTATGCTCTTTCCATTTCTGATTTAATTTTTGAAAATTTAGATAATGTTTCTTGGATGTAAACAGGTATTTTCATACAATATGACTGTTCTGAAATCGCCTTAAACATTGCTTGTTTAATCCACCAAGTTGCATAAGTTGAAAATCTGTATCCTAATTCTGGGTTAAATTTTTCAACAGCAACCATTAATCCTAAATTTCCTTCCTGAATTAAATCAACCATCGGAAGCTTTGAAACGTGTATAGCTTTTCTCGCAATTGTTAAAACTAATTTTAAATTAGATTGAACTAAAATTTTCTTTGCTTCCTTGTCACCATTCTTTGCTCTTAATGCAACATCCTTTTCTTCTTCTGCTGATAATGTTTTGTAACTGTTCGCTTTTCTCAGGTAAGCTCCCATATCATCTGATGCTGATGATATCGCCACGAAGCCTTCTCTTGCGGGGTTAGTAGTTCCAACTTTTTTCATTTTGATAACTTGATCTTTCATACTGTTAAACTCCTATAAATGTATATTTTTTTACAATCTTAAAGGATTAATACCAAGGACAGGGGGTAAGACGAAACACATAACAAATAATCCTTATATACTTATGATATATTAAATGTATATAAACTTCAATGGTTTTGTTAAGAAATATTACAAAGCTACCCTATTTTTCGGAATATTTTTACAAAACTTAACAATCCTAACCCCATTTTTTAAATATAAAAAACACCGCAAGTATAATAAATATAAAGCCTACAAGGTAATTCCATCTAAAATCTTCTTTTAAGTATAAAACAGAAAAGAATGCAAAAACGGTTAATGTAATAACTTCCTGAATTGTTTTGAGTTGAGTTGCATTGTATACTGAATATCCCATTCTGTTTGCCGGAACCTGAAAACAGTATTCAAAAAAGGCTATTCCCCAGCTTACAAGAATTACAATTAAATGCGGAAGGCTTCTGAATTTTAAATGCCCATACCAAGCAAATGTCATAAAGACATTTGATATTGTTAAAAGAATTATTGGCATTAAGTGTCTTAACATAGCCTTATTTTATCATAAATATAATCACTTTTTTGTCATAGATTTTGAACGCAAATCTCTATGGAAAGTTATTGCAAATCTGTGAGCTTCATCTCTTATTCTTTGAATCAGATAAAGAGCATTGGAATTTCTCGGAAGCAAAATAGAATCTGGGCGATTAGGAAGAAAAACTTCTTCTTCTCTTTTTGCCAGAGAAACAAAATCTATTCCGCCTTTTCCCACTGTTATTTCCATATCTTCCACTATTTGCATAACACTTGAAAGCTGACCTTTTCCGCCATCAATTATGATTAAATCCGGTTTTTCCCATTTTGGTTCACCAAGTCTGGATAACCTGCGAGAAAGAACTTCTTTCATAGATAAAAAGTCATCCGGTTTTCCTTCCGTCATTTTTATTTTAAATTTGCGATATGCCGTTTTTTTAGGAAGTCCGTTTTGGAAAACAACCATTGATGCAACAGTGTTCGTACCTTGAATATGTGAAATATCGTAGCATTCGATTCTGTTCGGAAAATTAGTAAGCTCCAGTTTTTCTGCTAAATATGAGCCGACTTCATTAAAATCATCTCTGATTTGTGCCATTTTCTTTATTTTTGCATTCTCAAGCTGATTTTGTGCATTCTTGTATGCCAACTCATACAACTCGCCGTATTTACCCCTTCCTCTGCCGTAATTTATCGTGACTTTTTTGCCCGACAGAACTTTTAGCCAATCTTCGTAAAGAGTTTTGTCACCAATTTCTTCCAAATCTTTGGAAATAATTTTATCCGGATATTCAAGCTTCAGTCCTGTATAATAATCTCTGAAAAAGGTTTCAAAATATTCTGTTTTATCAATATTATCAACAAAATACGTAAAATCTTTTTTATCAATCAATCTGCCTTCTCTAACCATCATTATGACTATTATAAGAATGCCTTCTTCATAAACAACCGCTAAAACATCTTCGTTCAGCTTTGTATTTTCATAAACTACTTTTTGACGCTCTAATGTTTTAAGAAGATCATTATAGCTATCTCTCATTTTTGCAGCTTTTTCAAACTGTTCTTCTTCAGAATATTTAACCATTTGATTCTGAATTTCTTTTAGAAGTTCTGTTTGTTTACCGCTTAGAAACAATTCAACCTGAGAAATAAGTTTTTGGTACTCTTTGGGTGTAACTTTTCCCTGACACGGTGCAAGACATTTGCCTATATGATAATACAGACACGGACGGTTAGAAAATTTTGGTGTTTTACACTGTTTTAAAGGAAAAAGTTTTTTAAGAAAATCCAGCGTTGCATACATTGCACCGACATCTGTATAAGGCCCGTAAAACCTGCCTTTATCAGGATTTAAGTTCTTTTTTCTTACAACCTGAATTCTCGGAAAATCCTCATCAGTAATTAAGAAATACGGATATTTTTTGTCATCTTTTAATAAAATATTGTATTTTGGCTTATGCTTCTTAATTAAATGAGATTCCAAAATCAAAGCTTCAACTTCAGAATCCGTAATTATATATTCCATCCTCTCAATTTGAGAAACAAGAACCGTAACTTTTACGCTATCATGCTGTTTGTGGAAATAACTATATACTCTTCTTTTAAGATTTTTTGCTTTTCCCACATAGATAATTTCATTATCTTTGTTGTAATAAAGATAACACCCCGGTTGAGTCGGAACAAGTTTTATTGTCTCTTTTAATTCTTCATTCATTAATGAATATTATAATATTTTATGACCTTACCATCAAGAAAATTATAATTAATTCTTTTTGTTAACTTTTGTAAATAAATTTTGATATAAAAGCAATTTTAAGAATTCATAGAATTTATATTGGGTAATAAAAATGTTACTAAATATGAAAGGACTAAAATGGACATAAAACAAAAAACAAGTTTGTGTATCCTTGGACCGTTACTTACGTATGCAGTCGGACATACAGTATTACAAAAAATAAATTTGGAAAAAGAAAAGAATAAGATTGAAATGACCGGCATAACAAGTTTGGATAATGATTTTAATAAACCAATAATAAATTTGAAACATGAATTATTAGAAGAGGTAAATCACAACCCAAAAGTATCAGAAGAGTTATATAACAACGGAATATATGAAATAAAACCTAAGTATCAAAGTTCTTTGTCCCAAAATAAAAAATAATGTGGCAAAAAATCACAAACATATTAAATTATAGGTTGGGGCAAAGCTTTAAAGCTTTGCCCCAACCTACTTTTATCTACTTTGAAATTACATTTTTGCAAATGAATTATTTGAGCGGGTTGAGATTTCTTCTTTTAACTTGCCTATGAAGTCATCTATACCCAATGTTCCTACTTGACCAATTCCTCTCGCACGAACTGCAACAGAGTTTGTTTCGATTTCTTTGTCACCAATTACGCATACATAATTAATTTTCTTATCTTGAAGAGATTCTCTGATTTTGTAGTTCATAGATTCCGAACGGTCATCAAGGTTTGCTCTTATTCCTGCTTCACGCATTTTCTTGTATACTTGTTCAGCAAAATCAACATGTTTTTCGTTAGAAATCGGAACAATAGATACCTGAGTAGGTGCAAGCCATGCAGGAAAACATCCGGCATAATGTTCTATCAAGATACCGTGGAATCTTTCCATTGAACCGAAGATTACTCTGTGAAGCATAAGAGGTGTTTTCATGCTGCCGTCTTTATCTTGGTACTTGATATCAAACCTTGCAGGAAGGTTGAAGTCAAGCTGTATTGTAGCACATTGCCAAGTTCTTCCGATTGCATCTTTAACTTTGAAGTCGATTTTCGGACCGTAGAATGCTCCGTCGCCTTCGTTGATATCGTATTTCATACCACGACGTTCCATAGCTTCTTTCAAACCTGCTTCAGCTTTGTTCCAGTTTTCAAGTTCACCAACATAGCTTTCCGGACGAGTTGAAAGTTCAACTTCAAATTCCATACCAAAGATTGCCATAGTATCAGCAACAAAATCAATAATTGAGTTGATTTCATCAACCAATTGTTCCGGCGTACAGAAAATGTGAGCATCATCTTGAGTGAACCCTTGAACGCGAGTTAAACCTGAAAGTGCTCCTGATTTTTCTTTTCTGTATACAGTACCGAGCTCTGCCATTCTTAAAGGAAGTGAACGGTAAGAATATCTGTTTGCCTGATAAATCAAGATATGGAACGGACAGTTCATAGGCTTAACTACAAATTGGTCATCACTGTCTTCATCTTTTTGTACAAAAAACATATTTTCTTTGTAGTGGTCCATGTGTCCTGAAATTTCCCAAAGAGTAGATTTAGCTATCTGAGGAGTGTTAACAATAACGTACCCCCTTTTTCTGTGCTCTTCTCTCCAATAGTTTTCAATTTGTTCACGAACACATGCTAAATTCGGATGCCACAAAACAAGACCTCCGCCCATTTCTTCACGAGTTGAGAAAAGGTCTAATTGCTTACCTAATTTTCTGTGGTCACGTTTTTCAGCTTCTTCAATAAATGTTAAATAAGCCTGCAAATCTTCTTTATTCCAATATGCAGTTGCATAAATTCTCTGCAACATCTTATTCTTTTCATTACCGCGCCAGTATGCTCCTGCAACTTTTAAAAGCTTAATAGCATTTCCTTTAATATAAGAAGTATTCGGAATATGCGGACCCGCACAAAGGTCGTTAAATAAAACTTTTCCGTCCTTATCCTTTGTTAAATAAAGAGTCGGATTGTCGTTTTTATGTTCTTCTAATAATTCTGCTTTATAAATTTCACCTTGTGATTTAAATTCAGCAATTTTAGCATCAACATCTTCAACATAATACTTTTCAAACGTTAAATTTTCTTTGATTATGTTTTTCATTTCAGCTTCGATTTTTTCAAGGTCATCTTGGGTAAAAGCATAACCGTCTGTTAAATCAAAATCATAATAAAAACCGTCATCTGTTGCCGGCCCGATAGCTAACTTTGCTTGTGGGAACAGCTTTTGAACGGCTTGCGCCATAATGTGAGAACAAGAGTGTCTTAGAGTTCTCAAAGTTTCATTGTTTTTTTCCATATTTCCTCTTTCTATCCTTTTGAAGCTACTTTTTGGTATATGACAACATTCATATTACCAGCGCATAGGTTTTGATTTTTATTGTGGTACGATTGAACTTATAACATACCTGTAATAAAGTCTTTGCACGCCAACTAAATCCTATTTGCGTAGCACGGTGGATCCCGTTAACTATGTATAAAGATAGTTTATCATGAATTTAGGTAAATTGTTAATTTTTATAAATTTATTTTATTAAAATAGCAAAAAAATTTTTTATGTTTTTTATAATATAAGAGTGTGTTATATTAAAGGGTTTTTATATGAGGATATCTCCGATTTATTTCAATTCTGTTACTTATAATCAGCAAAATACATCGTTTGGCGGTCTTACCGACAGAATGGGAAAGAAAATTTATAACGGTTTTTATGATATGGCTGTTCTTTTTCCGAGAGAAAGAACGAAAAACCCTATAGTGGGAAAACTTCCTAAATTTATGACTGACCGTATGAAATTCAGGACAGATAATATGCCGTCTGCTATTAAAGAGGTTTTGGATACTTTTAGTATTGTTAGTAATGAACTAAGAGAATTTGAACCAAATGCACTTAGTACTATTGCAGAAATGACCTACAGACGTAAAGATTCTACTGTTAAAAAATTAAGCGATATTTTGCAAAAATATGGAATCGTAGGAAGATTTGATGATTTTGACTTGAAATATATTGATAAAGGCGGCAAAGGCGCTGTTTGGAAACTTGATGGACTAAAATATGTAAAAGGTGCTGATGAAGATGAATTCGTAATAAAGGTTTTTCACACAAAATCTATTCAATCAAATACTTATCATGGTTGTTATCCGGAAATTAATGCTGCGGCATTTTGGATGAAAAAGCTAGGATACGATACAAACAGGGGTAAGTTTTATTGGGCAGATGTTAATGAAGCATATATGATTAATAAATTCATTGATGAAGACGTTAGATTACCTAAGCATGTTATTAATCCTTATGACTATGGTATTAAATTTACAGATGAAGATTTAATTCATATTCATAATGTATGTAAAGGGTACAGTTATGACTGGGGTGGCGCTGTTGTAATTAATCAGGTAATTAACTCTAATAAATTTGCAAGAAACCTGATGAATAAAATAAAAGATACAGAAGACCGATATAAAAGTCCTGTTTGGTACACATATTATCATAAAAAATTAAACGGTCACGATGATAATAAAATCGCAGGGCTTACATTAGCTATTAAATATATGAATGCTGATGAAAGAGTAAGGTGTTTTAAAGAATGTTTCAGAAAACGCGGAAAATATACAGATAGAGCTATGGGATACACTTTAAAATATCTTCCGCATGAAACAGCTATGAAGTTTTATAAAATTTTAATTACTAAAAACGAACCTGTACTAAACAAAATTTTAGCTAATGAAATACCTCTTCTTTCCTTCAAAGACGAGTATCAATCAGAATTAAAAGACGACTTGATAATATTAGACAGTATGCCTAAATCTTTTATTGACAAGTTCATTGATAAAGAACGTCTTATGGAGTATAACAAAATTGCTAAAGAAAATAAAATTATCTAATCAATTATCCTTGAAATACATGTCCGGACTTGATTACAGAATTTGTTTGTGTTTAATTAATCTTAGATGAATAGTTTCCTCTGACATTCATCTATAGTATAGATAAGCGGCTATATCTTTACAAGGGTACAAAGGCAATGGTTCAAGTTCCTGCGCCCGAAATATAAAAAGAAGGAAAATTAAAATGTTAAAAATCAGATTAAAAAGACTTGGTGCAAAAAAAGCTCCTACTTACAGAGTTATTGTTATCAATTCAACTACAAAACGTGAAGGTAAACCTATTGAAGAATTAGGTTACTACAATCCTAAGACAAAAGAAATGAAATTAAATAAAGAAAGTGCTCTTGCTTGGATTTCTAAAGGTGCACAACCTACAGATACAGTTAAGTACTTAATTACAAATTGTAATGCTGACGGAAGTTTGAACTACAAAAAACCTGAAACTGTTAAACTTTCTAAGAAAGCACAAGCTAAAAAGGCTGCAGAAGAAGAAGCTAAAAAAGCCGCTGAAGCAGCAGAAGCTGCACCTGCAGAAGAAGCTCCGGCAGAAGCTGCTACAGAAGCTTAGTTTTAAAAATAATACTATTAAAAAGCTTGCCTTAAAAAGCAAGCTTTTTTGTATTTTTTAATCTTATAAACTCAAATAATAATCTTTCATGAGCTTTGTATCCTCTTCAATGTTCGGACTTTCACAAATAATAGCACCTTTAATGCCAAATTTCTTAAATGCCCTTAAAAGCTCTTTATAATTAAAATCAGATTCTTCAAGATTTAAATGTTTCTTCTCACCTTTATCTCCGTAATCTATACCTGCAATATGTGCGTGAAAATTATTTAATGCCTCTTCGCCAAGCTCCTGACCGATTTTTTCAAAAATAGCGGAAAACTCGTCATATGTATTTGAAATTCCGTTGTATCTGGCATGAAGATGAGAAAAATCTACACAAGGCAGAACCGTAGGAAATTCTTTTGATAACCTTATGATTTCTTCTAAATCTCCCCATTGAGTTGCTTTTCCTGTTGTTTCCGGTCTAATCCAAATTTTATTTCCTGTTTTTTCTAAAGAATCTGTAATTATTTTTATCTGTGATTGAATTTGTTTATAAACAGTTTCTTTATCCATTCCCAAGTAAAATCCGGCATGAAAAGTTATGCTGTATCCTCCAAGTTCTTCAGCAACTTGAGCTGTTTCAATAATTCTTTGAATACTTGCCTCAATCTTATCTTCTTCTCTTGAGTTTAAATTTACATAAAAAGGTGCATGAGCTGTTATAACTTTCTTGGATTTTAAAACTGCTTCACGGCTTTTATCGCTGATTCTGACTCCTCGCACAAACTCAAGCTCTAAACCATCCAGTCCCATATTATTAAGTACTTCAAAACCGTCTTCATACCCTTTTGCCGAAAGAGGCACTCCTGCCGTTAAAAAGTATAAACTATCCAATATACTACCCCTTCTTTTCTGTCTGTTAATTTGTTTTTATTTAAACTCTTCACCGATTTTAGGATTAACAATTCTTATAAAGTCTTTGCTGTCACCTATAAAGAAACTTCCAAACTGCATAACAGTAGGTACAATCAATCCTTTAGAAGTTGCTATAAAAAACTTATCGTCTTCAATTTTTGCAACAGTTCCTGCCGGATGAGGAACGCAGAAAGCATCGGAAGCAACTTCTGCTTTCATAATTTTCATCATATTACCGCGGAACGTCGTACTTGCAAGGATAAACGGATTTAGTGACCTAATAAAACGTTCTATTTCTTCTGCTGTTTTGCTATAATTTATAAACAATTCCTGTTCGCTTAATCCTTTTCCTGAGACAAAATCACCACGAGGCTGCGCTATACGCACAAGCGGTTGTGCTTCATATGTCTGGAGCACCTGTAATAAAAGCTCAATTCCAAGAACATTTAATTCGTTAAAAAGAGTTCCCATTGTGGCTTTTGAATGTATATGATAAGGTTTTTGAGCAATTATGTCACCTGTGTCAAATCCTTCATCCATAAAGTGAACAGTAACTCCTGTTTCTGTTTCACCATTCATAATAACTCGTGAATAAGGATTGCCTCCTCTGTATTTTGGAAGCATTGAAGGATGAACATTTATAAAACCGTCTTTTGCTGTATTTAGCAAAATTTTAGGTATTTTATAATTAAACGAACAAACAACCGCTGCATCTATTTCTAATCCTCTTATTTTTTCAATTAATTCAGGCTCATCCAGTTCATTATATTCGATAAAATTCAATCTTCTAGAAAGTACAAAATTCTTAAAATCATAATACATATTATGATCTTTTTTCGGCCCCAAAACCCCTACAATATTTACTCCTGCCATCAAAAGTCCATCCAGCCCGATATAAGCCATATCAGGGATACCGACAAAAAGTATTCTTTTTTTAAACGGAGTTCTGTTAAACATATTTTACCACCACTCAAGTATACCCGAATTTTAGAAAATTGTAAAATATAGATTTAATTTGAGGTTAAATCATCAAGAGCATTTTTTGCTTCTATAAATTGAGGATCTTGTTCTAAAATTTCCATGTATAACTCTTTTGCTTTATCTTTACTGTTGTTTTCATATAACAAAGCCAAATGGTATTTTGCCTGAATTAAATCAGGATCTTGTTCTATAGCTCTTTTAAATGTTTCTTCCGCATTTTTTGTATCATTCTGAGCAGCATACATTACACCTAATCTAAGCAGACCGGCTGCGTTAGAATTATCTATTTTTAAAAGATCTGTTAATGCTTTCTTTTCTTCAAAGAAATTACCTAATTCATGATGCGCATCTGATAATAATATAAGATACTTCGATTTTGGTTCGTCTTCTTTAGAATATTCTATAGCTTTATTTGAATTTTCCACAGTTGCCGCATAATTTTTTTGATTAAAATTATTTTTTGCCCTATTATAATATATTTCCGGATTTATCAAATTATATTGAGCTGCATTATCAAGTTTAATAAATGATTCTTCATATAATCCTTTTTCTGCTTTCTCAACCGCCCATTTTATATACAATTCACATATTAACAAATTAACTTGTTTTGCTTCTTTAGGAAGAGCTTTATCCAGTAATAATAAGTATCTATCCAATGCTTTTTGATATTCTTTATTTTGAATATATGCTTCTGCAAGTTCTAATGTAACTTCAAATCCATTTTGAGACATCAATGCAAGATCTTCTAATATAACAATTCCGTCATTTACTCTATTTAACTTTAAGTAATATAAGGCTATTTTATCTCTTATTTTAAATTTATCCGAGTTTTGTAACCCTAATTGTTTTTCACAATATTCTACAGCTTTTTCATAATCTTCAGTTAATTCATATAAATCAACCAGTGAAGAATATGTCCAAAGAAGTATTTTGGGCTCTGTGACAAATTCTGTCATATACAAAAGAGTTTCTATTGCAATCGGATTGTTACCAATTTTGATATATAATTCTGCCAGTTTTTTATTTGTATCAACATCTCTGGGAAATACAGCAAGCCTTGCCTTATATGCTTCAAATGCTGCCGGATAATCTTTTGCTTCTATATTAAGTTCTGCCAAAATAGATTGAATATCTGCATTTTCTTCATCTGTTGATGAAAGTTCTGCCAGAAAACTATAGTAGTTAATTGCCATATAAAGTTGATCTGTTTCTCTATATAATTCCGCAATTGTCCTTATTATATCTTTGTCTGTTTTTCTTTGTTCAAATACTATTTCATACTCTCTAATTGCTTTATTTAGTATACCTTTTTTTTGGTAACACATTGCCAGTATATGGTGAGTTTCCGTGTTTCCTTGTTTTCTTTCTAACATAATTGAACATTGGTTTATTGCTTGATTATATTTTCTGTCTTCATAAAATGCTTTTGCAAGATATAATCTAACTTCCGAATGGCCGGGAACCCTATCCAAATATTTAGATGCTAAAAGTTGAACAAGAGCATACTCTCCTTTTTCAAATAAAACTTCCACTTGGTCAAGAATATTTTTTGTAGAAAGCTGAAGCTCGTCGCCTTTATTACCGCCTTGGAATAAAATTATAGAATACAAAATGTATATAGCAACAATTGCAATTGCAAACGAAATAACTATAATTAATAAATTTGCATTATCATAATACATTTTTCATCTCTCTCATAAATCTTAAAACTATTATACATTATACTTTATATTTTTCAAAATACTTTATTAATAGTTTACTTATTAAAAAAAAATGTTATATATTAATATTATGAGAAAGCTTGTTATTATATTAATACTATTCTTGTCAGGAATTCTTATTGTAAACGCAGAAGGTTTTGATGATTTTGCGGGAATAGAACACGCTTGGGACGGACAAAAATCAATAACCAATAAAGAATTTGAAGATGCAATAAATGTTCTTCAAGAAAATCAAAAGAAAAAAGAAGCTAAGCAGAAAAAAAAGAAAGCAAAAAAAATCAGCGGCGGAGGAACAAGTTTACATAATGAGCTTAACCCCGAAAACGAAATTAAAGAACTTTCACCTCTAAAAAAACGCGATAATGAAGGACAGCTTCTTAATATGCCTGCTGAATTTATTGTGGGTGATAAAATTCTTGAACCCGGTTTTTATAATATTTTTTATGAAAAAGATAAAGCTGATAATCACTTTTACATAATGTTTTATCAATCACAGTATTATAAAGGCAGAATAATGGCCTATGAAACTAACGATGATGGGGATGCGGAAGATTTGAATTTTGTTAAGTCAATTCCTATAAACGAAAACACATTTAAAATATTGTTTGGTTCATTAGAACACAATTTATATGGGTATGTGAAACTTAATAAATGAACTTTTTTATAATATTATCGTTTTAATTTTATCGGAGTATTTTTGTGAAAAAAAGTTTTGTTGTATTTTTATTATTTTTATTAACGGTATGTAAAAGCTACGCTTATACTGTTAAACTTTATGACCAATACGGAAATCATATTGGTTCTGCCAAAAAGAACGGTGAACAATATGAAATTTATAATTTAAATAATGAAAAAGTTGAAAGCTATGACGATTTATTTGATAAAACAGAAACAAAACGAACAATAACAGAATATTCAAGAGTAATTTATGACCAAAATCTTCGTCCTACCGGAACTTTTACGGAAGGAATTTACGGTAATGTAGCTCCTATTGATACTTTTGGTGTTTTTAGATACTATTCACACCCTGTTTACGGCATACCCAAACATTACCCGCAACCGCTTATTATACTACCCGAAAGCAAATTTAGACCAAACGGAACATTAAAAGGAACTTAAATTAGTCTAATATTATTGCCCCTTGTTCTTCAATTTTCATAGTGCGAACATCCGTCTTAATGCTCTGTCCTTCCCAAATTTCACGAACAATTGATTTTATTTTATCCACATCATATTTATGGGAAATAACAAGCATAGAAGGACCTGCGCCCGAAAGAACACAACCCAGCACACCATCTTCATGTTTAAAAGCTTCCATAATTTCTTTCATACCGGGAATAAGCTTTTCCCTGTATGGTTGATGTAGTCTGTCTCTTAGCGCAAGTTTCATTAATTTTTCATCTTTAGTATTTACCGCTTGAATAAGCATTGCAAGATGTTTGGCATTGAATACCGCATCTTCTAAAGGAACGGCTTCCGGTAAAACTGAACGTGCAATATTTGTTGACAACTCAAAATCCGGAATACAAACCGTCAAATCCCATTCTTCAGGCCAATTTAATTTTTGACATGTTACAGTTCCGTCAGCTTCTTGGGAAGATAAAACAAATCCGCCCAAAATAGCCGGAGCAACATTATCAGGATGTCCTTCGACTTCTGTTGCTATTGAAAGAAGTGCTGTTTCATCTGCAGGAGAACCTAAAAGCTTATTTGCCGCAATCAATCCGCCGACTACCACTGCTGCCGAACTCCCAAGTCCTCTTGTGATAGGTATTTGGGACTGTATATTAATTTTCAATTCAGAAGGTTCCTGACCTATAGAATTGTATAACATTTCTACAGCTTTATATACGATATTGTTTTCGTCTTTAGGAATATTATCAAAAATCATTTCATCAATAACTTCTTCTTCAGACATAAGATTTATTTCAATACCCGTTCCGGGTAAAACCGTTTCTTCTATTGTAATGGTGTTATATATGGGAAGTGCCAGACCTAAACAATCAAACCCCGGTCCGATGTTTGCGGATGTTGCCGGCACTTTTACGCTTACTTTCATTTTTATCTCCTCATAAAAGTACAAAAGGAATTATACAATAAAGAAAAATAAAAGCAAAAGAGGAATAAAAAACTGTGTTTATGCTAGAATTATTAACAAATAATAAGTAAACAGAAAGACGTTGAATGAAAATATTACCAATTAACAATATTAATAACCAAAACACCCAATTTAAAGCAAAATTTAACAGACAAGACGTGAACGAATTTTTAAGAGAAATTCAACATAATGATGCTGATATCGTGCCAAAATTGTATATAATGCTGGATTTTATAAAAAAGCAAAAGGGACGCAAGGCTTCTATTCAACATGTCGGCTCTTGGTACAGAATATTAATAGACGGAAAATCTATTAACGGAAATTTTGAATATTTGACAGCTTTTCATGCCCTTCAAGATGCAACAACAGAGCATAAGAATTCTAAATTAAAAGATTCTTTTCTTAAAAGAATATCAGAAGAAGAATTTGAAAAAAATTTTTATAAAAACAGCAAAAAAACAGTAGATGACATAAAACATATATTTGAGGGTTAATATTGGATTCTAAAAGAAAATGCATTTCTTGCGGTAAGCTTAAACCAACAGAAGAATTAATAAAAATAACACGTGAACATAAGAGCGGAGATATTGTCATAAAGCCAAATTCGAAGACATTTGGCAGATCTGCATATCTTTGTTATAATCAAGAATGTATTAATATGGCATTTAAGAAAAATAAATTGAATAAAATGCTTAGAACAAATACAAACATAGATAAAGAAGTTTTGTTGGGTTATACCCGACTTACAAATAAAATATAAGGACAGTTTAATGGATAGTTTAAGAGTTAGTGAATTAGCAAAAGAGTTAGGGATGACCAGCAAAGATGTGATTGAAAAATTCGCAGAAATATCAATTTTGGTAAAATCGCATTCAAATACTGTTACTCCTGCACAAATTCGCAAACTTAAAGAACATTTGGGCGTGCTTCCAAAAAATACATCTGCAAAACCAAAAGCATTTATAGTGAAAAAATCAAAAACTGCACCAAATGAAGAAGTTCAAGAACAAGAAAAGCCTAAAAAAGAATCTCAAAAAGCTCCTTTAATAGAGAGAGTTCAGAAGGTAGAAAAAGTACAAAAAATCGAAAAAGTTGAAAAAAC
>Ga0247610_10004615_pt1 | contig 14692 bp, 9 predicted proteins | sample 174DNAGHGhighgp2_FD_193483 | JGI IMG/M metagenome (GOLD analysis project Ga0247610, IMG submission 193483) | Sheep rumen microbial communities from Palmerston North, Manawatu-Wanganui, New Zealand - 1742 DNA GHGhigh gp2 | ecosystem: Host-associated > Mammals > Digestive system > Stomach > Rumen ... | reverse complement strand
CGGGATCCTGTTCGACCCATCCGGGTTTCGGATAGAGGCATTCCACCGGGCGCTGAGCCTTGAAGACTTCTTCGCCTTTGCTGTTGATCAAAATGGCACGGGTGGAAGTCGTGCCCTGATCGATGGACATGATGTATTTTTTCATGGCCCCATTATAGCCCAATACGCAGGTGAACGGCTAGGCGAAAAAGAAAAGCGGCCCTTTTTAAGGACCGCCTCGGTTTTTCTACTTCTTTCTGGAAGCCAGGAAGGTTTCGATCTGATCGGGGTCTTTGATGATGTCTTTCGTCAGGACCTCGCAGCCGGTTTCGGTGATGAGCAGATCGTCCTCGATGCGGATGCCGATGCCGCGATCTTCCATGTAAAGTCCCGGCTCATCGGAAATGATCATGCCCGCTTCGAGCGGCAAATCGTTGTAGCTGCGATCGACCGGAGTGAGGTACGGATCATGGGTATCCAAGCCGATCAAATGGGACACGCTGTGGAAGAAATACTCGGATATGTCCTCTTTATTCTTCAAAAATCCGGCTTTGACGCATTCTTCCGCCAGGTAGTTGGTGGTGATGCGATTCAACTCGCGGATGGTGATTCCCGGCTTGGCATAACGGGCCACGAGTTCGTTGCAGCGCAAGACGATTTCATAAGCGGTACGCTGTTCAGGGGAATAGCGGCCATTGGCGGGGACGGTGCGGGTGACGTCGGCGTTGTAATAGTGATACCGGGCGCCAAGATCCATCAAGACGAGATCGTTCGGGCCAACAACGCCTAAAGGCGTCGGATAATGCAAGCAAGTCGCATGAATGCCGCTGGCCATGATGGTTGGGAAGGCCAAACCTTGGTATTGGTTATCGTCGTTGACGGCATGGAGAAACTCATCAGCGAGCTCGAATTCGCGGATGTCGGGTCGGAGGATGTTCCAAGTCGACATCAGCGCGTTTTTGGTCGTAGTGATGGCGGCGCGCATCTCGGCGATTTCGTGGACCGATTTATGGAGTCGGAGCTGGGTGATCGCCGGATAGATGTCCATGATTTGAATGTGGGGATAACGACGGAGAATGTCTTCTTTGTAGATGCGGGTCGAAGCGGCGTCATCGATTTTGATTTCGCGGTCCAAATCGAGGTATAAAGTGGACAAGTCGCCATATTCTCGCATATTCGGATCAAGCAGAGTGTTGATTTTCCCTTGGAGGGAAGTCGTCAAAAGCACGTTGCGGATGCCAGAGGTTCCCGCCGCCTGTTCCGGGGTCAGACGCTTGCCATACCAACGTTCTTTTTTGCGGTCGAACGGAAGAACGAACAAATACTCTTTTTCCTCACCTTCGTTCTTGATGAGCATTAAGACGCTGCCCTGTTGATCGATGCCGGTCAGGTAATAGAAGTTGCGGTTGATCTCAAAAGGAGCCTCCTCGTCGGCGCTGGCGATTTTGGCGACGCCGCCGAATAGCAACGCGGCGCTATGTTCCTCCATCATCCCGAAGAGACGGTGCCGTCTCGCGGCATATTCATTTGCTTGAATCATGATTGATCCTCCTTAGCAATGTGACTGATTTGGTTGAGGTGATTTCCTCAGGGAGCCGCTTTTCCAGAAAGCGCTCCATAATTCTAGCATCCCCGGAGCAGGTGAGGAGAATTTTCTCCTCATATAGCGTGTTTTCGATCTCGAAGCCCATTGTCTTGGCCGCATAACGGATCGGTTCCAACGCGTTATACTCCACCGCCATTTCGGCGCGGATGCCCTCATATTGTTCGTATAGTTCGGCGCTTTCGATAATATCCTCCGCCGCCTCGCGGTACGTCCTTGTGAGGCGTGGGAGACCGAGTTTCGTCCCACCGAAATAACGGACGACGATGAGGGAGACATAATCGAGATCCCGATAACGGAGGGCAGATAGAATCTGCAACCCCGCCGAGTGCGACGGTTCGCCGTCATCGCCCATCTTCTCGATGGCCCCGATGCGGGCCCCATAGCAATAATGGGCGGCCTTCGGATACCGCTCGCCGACTTCGTTTATGGTGCGATCGAAGTCCTCAGGGGTAAGGCACGGCGAGAGAACCGCAATGAAACGCGAGGATAATACCTCGCGCTCCAGAGTCAGTTCAGAACGGATCGTTTTGCTCATGCCGGGATGGCGGAAGCGACGTCCGCATAAGAGAAGCCACTACGGAAGGCACACGGATAGTCGACACCGGTGCTCGTATAGTAGTTACGATTGACCATGTAGTCATACATGACAGCATCGTAGAAGTAAGCGATCAACCGATTGAGATCGGCCGAATTGGTCGCCATTTCGGTCTGCATCTCGTTGAAGAGGTAACGAGCGTTGCTGCGAACGGTCGCATCCGTCGAAGCGAGTTTGCGGAGGCCGAAGTTCTCGGTCAAGGAGAGCAGGGTGTTCAAACCGTTGATCGCGGTGACGCTGCTCGCGGCCGGGAAGGCGAGGAAACCATAGTTATCCAACGCGGACTGGGCGTGGTTCTCGCTCATACGCGTAGCGCTGCTGCCCGGGTCGGTGAGCGGGTTGATGCCGCTATTGAAGTATTGGGTATTGTCATCAGCGTAGGCGATGGTCGCTTCAAAGAAGTCTTTGAACATGCCATCGGTGATGCCGACGCCGAAGAGGGTGTCGCTGGCATCGAAGAGCTTGGTGATGGTGTAGTCGGAGCCGTCCTTCAAATGGGCCAAAGCCTCGACTTTGTTGTGATATTCGCCGAATCCAACGCTGCCGATTGAGTCGTTGAGGATGAGCTCAACGGATTCGACCGGAGCGAGGTTATCGGTGAACCACTGGCCTTCGATATCCGAGTCGAAGTTCGCATCTTCGAAGATGCCGCCGATGTTCTCGTAGACCGCGAATTCGTCGGTCGGATCGGCGAAGTAACGGGCGAGGTCCAATTCGTAGTCCACCATTTCGTGACGATAGGTGAAGAGAAGGAGGTTGCGGAACGTGACATCGCGCGCTTCGTAGGTGCCGTTCGCGGACACCGCGCCATCGAGGTAGCGCATGGTGAAGAAGCCATTCGGGTCATTGAGGAAGGCCATCAAGGGACCGAAGACCTGAGCGAGGGTATTGGTGGAAACCGGATCGCCGGCATGGATGTCGGGATAGCTTCCGCCGCCGAGGGTGTAAAGGAAGTCGAGGAAGGCGGTCAAGGAATCAACGCCGCCATCGTCTTCGTAGTAGCCAGCCTGATCGAGGAAGTATTCCATCGTATCGATGCTGACGGCAAAGTCGTCAACGTTCGCGCCATTCGCTTTGAGGCGGAATGCGCGGGCGTTATCGAGATCGAAAGTGATGCCAGGGCCACCGGCAACGGCGGTATAGGCGCTATAGGTGGCGCCATCGTAGCTGACGCTGACTTCATAACTGACGGGGTTATCGAGGTACAGGGTGCGGAATAAGCCCGGCGCGCCTAGGACGGAGCTGTCATAGAGATCCGTTCCTTCGGAAAGCGAGAGGCGATAAGTCGTATAATCGTCGAATTCGATCTCATTCTGGAAGAGGTCGATCATTTCGTATGGGACCATTTCTTTGATGACATCGAGTTTGGATAAGGCCTTAAGGAGGCTGGAGAGGGAGGCCGGCGGCATCGACTCGAAGTCCATCGAGCTGGAATCGAGGTGCAAACCGGTCGAATCGATGAAGCCGAGGGACTGGGCGACTTTCATGAAACCGGCGCCATTGCCGTCATCGGTGAGGTTATAGATTTCAAGCAGCCAATTGCCCGCGTGATCGCTGGCGAGCGTGCCAGCGTTGAAGGCGCTGATGTAGCCACTGAGTTTTTCGCTGGCATCGGCATAACCGACATCGAACTTGTTGTTGTAGTTACGGTCGCTGAGGGTGGCTTCTTCAAGGATCAAGCCATAGGCTTGTTCGAAGACCGTGTGCGCGTTCTTCCACGAAGCGGTCCCATAAGTGCGGGTTCCGAATTCATCCCAAACGCCACCGAGATGGAGGACATAAGAGGATTGGATCGTCGATAAGAAGTCACGCAAGAAGAGGATGGTATCGTCGTCGAACGAGGCATGTTCAATGTCATTGAAGAGGGTTTCGTTCTCATTGACCATGACCGCGGCTTCAGCGAGGATTTCGATTTGCGCGTCATCCATGTACGCATCGTAATTCGCGTTGGCGTTCGTCATCGGGAGCATGCCCGCGTTCCCGAGCCAGTACATGTAGTACGGGTTGGCGTTTTCCATGACGATCGGCATCGAGCCGAATTCTTCGTCGAACATCTTGGCGATCGGGTTCACGAAGGTATCCGAGAGCAAGGGGTTCGGGCAGAGTTCTTTGCCGAAGAGGGCGATCTGATAGGCGGTCATCGTCTCGACGTTGCCGCTGTTGAGAGCGGCATAAGCCGCTTCATCCGTCTGGATCTTGTCGATCAGGCTACGGAAGGAATGGCTGTCGCCGACGAAGACATCGAGGTTCGGCTCATCGGTGCATAGATCAGTCGCGGAGAGGGCCGGGAAGAGCTCGGCGACATAGTAGCGGACTTTGCTTTCCGCATCGGTGTAGAGCGAAGCTCTCTGGTCTTTCGGGTTGTTGGCGTAGAAATAGCTGTCATCGAGGCCCGTCGAGTTGAAGATGCGCACCATGACGGCGGAGAAGAAGGTCTCCGTCTGCGAGCTGCCCGAGGGGATGCTATTGGTGACGTGACTCATCGCCATGCGCTGGAGAAGGTCGGTGGAATAGATCTTGTCGAGGTCGGCGAGGTCGGAAATGGTGAGGTCGGCCGAGCCGGTATCCATGATTAGATAGGACAATGTATCGATTTCATCGTCGCCATAAGGTTGCTGAGTGATGCCCTGGCCCATGTAGTAGTAGTTCGGGTCAACGGCGGTCACGCCGATGGAGGCGCTGGCCGAATCGAGGGCGTCTTTGACCTTATCCGGCAAGGCGCGATAGAGCAATTTGCTGTCGTTGACGGCGCTTAAGACATCGCGGAAAGCAAGGCGTTTGGCTTCGGCTTCGTTGGCCGGAAGCGGCTGGTTATATTCATCGCGGAACATCGTCGAAACATCAAGGTTGTTGAGATCGATATCGAGGTTGCGGAACGCATCCACCGCATCCGCGAGTCGGTTGACTTCCTGGACCCACGGACCATTGGAGGCAAGACGGGTCGAACCCGGAAGTTTGGCCTGGGTGATATTCAAACCTTCAGTGCACACGGCGCGCACATAGAGACGGATGTTGGCCAAGGTGGTCGGATCGGAAGAGGGACCGTATAACTGGCTCGAATCAATCATCGAAACGATGATGCTTTCGAAGCTGGTGAGGCCGGTCGCTCCGTCAGGCAATGTATTGAAAATGTAAGAGGTGGCAAAGCCACGAAGGAACGGATCGACGAGATAATGGCCGGAAACCGAGGTTAGATCGAGGTTCGAGGCATCGATCAGACCACTGCTGTTCAAGATACCGTAAGAGGGGTCGGTGACCGCGTCGACGACATCGGCGAAACGGGCGAAATCATCGCGGAGCAAGGTGGTGCGATCGCCATTGTCCCAGGCATCCCAGATGAAGTCGAGGTTCGCTGCGCCGTGGGTGCCTTCGCCGAGATCGATGCCGCCGTCGATGAGGCTATCGACGATTTGTTCGAAGAGGTGATAGGAAAGGGTGCGGCCGATGCTGCGCGAATAGGACAGTTTGTTGAGCAAACCGCCGAAATGCTTTGCATCGATCGTATCGAGGCTGATGGTTCCGCCGAGGCCGGCTTCGCCGACGACGAGCTGGATGTAATGGACGACGTCGCCGAAGTTGGCGGATTCGTCGGTCCAATCGGCGCGGCTGAGCGCGACAATATCGTCATGGAGCTGGTTGGTCGTCGTGGCGCCCCGATCGTAGAAGAACGAGAGGACTTCGCCGCCCATCTCCGAGAGGGTGTCGTAGAGGAACTGACCAAACAAGTAATCATTCCCATTTTGGAAGATCTCGTTGGTGGCCAAGCATTCGAGGATGCCGGCGATGGCATACGGATCCGAGCTGAAGAAATCGATATTGGCGATGTCGCCGATTTCCGCCGCATAGCGGATCAAGGTATCGAGGGCCTGACCTTCGGCAGTCCAGTCGGTGACGTTCTTGAAGGAGACGCCGGGATTGGCCCCGCCGGAGAAGAGGAGCGGTTCGAGCATATCGTCCAAGAAGGTGGCGATGATGTCGCCGAACACGTCGCTGCTGCTAAGCGGCGTAAGGAGATTTTCGAAGTGGATGGCTTTGAGTTGGGCCATCGTGACGGAACCGCCGTCCACGACCGCTAAGAGGTCGGGGGTGGCTTCTTGGGTCAGTGCGTAGATGAAGTCGCAGAGAACTTCGTTCTCGACGGCAGGATTGACCGCGACGGTAATCTCATAGGTATCATCGCCGGTGATCATCCGACCGAGGGTCTGAAGAAGCGATTTATAACTCGAATGGGTAGAATCATCGAGAATCGGGTTGCTGACGATGCCATTCAAGAGGGTCATGAGCTGGCAAGAACCGCCGGTGTTGTCGGCAAACGGGGCCAAGCCATGGATGGCGTTATAAAGATCACGGCCTCCAGAGACGCCCTGGAAGTTCATCAAATAGGTGATGAGGGGTTGGCAGTCGCGGAACGCGACGAGCAAATCGCCGAGGGCGTTGCCGAAGTTATCGATATCGAAATGCAACTCGGTGATGCCATAGTCCTGGAGGAAAGTAAGGTCAGAGAGATATTTCTCAGCAACCTGCGGGACCAAGGCTTCAAAGATGTCGCTGCTATCGATATTGCGGGCAACGGAGATGAAGCCGTCAAGCAAGTTCGAATCGATGGAATGGAGGGTGTCATCCGGATTGAAGGTGATGCCAGGCATACCATTGAGGTCTTTGATAAACGCTTTGCAGGTCGGACCCCAGGTCTTGGTCTCGTCGACAAAGTCACGAGCCACCTTGAGGATGGAACGCATCTCGGCCTTAGCGTTGGCTTTGAGTTGCTGGAACGGAAGGGTTTCGGCGAAGAGTTCGTCTTTGACGTCCGAAATATCGAAATCGGCTTCGAGGGCGGAGTTCGCCGAATCGATGCCGAAGTCGAGGAGACCCGGCATGGCATAGGTCAAGAAGAGCGAGTCCATGAGGCAGGTCTTGGTCGGATCGGCATCCATCGTCGCATTGCCGGCGATGATATCGGAGAAACCGACGATGTCATCGAGGGCGATGTCGATGAGGGCATCGGTGTCGAATTCATGGTTCTCGTCGAAAGCGGCATCCAAAATGAGCGGGGTGATGCGATCGTCGAGGTCGTTCATATCGCACAAAGCGTCGTAAACGATGGTCAATTCATTGGCGACATCGATATTCGAATAAGCCTCGTTCAAAGCGGTCGGCACTTTGCGTCCGCTTTCTTCGGTCTCATAAGTGACCCCGTTGGTGCTGGGCAAGAAGCTGCTGATGGAAATCGATCCGGGATCTGGCTCCGGCGCATTGAGGGCCATGTTGACCAAAACGACGGAAATCATGTCGTTGAAGAGGTTCTGTTCTTCCGGATTGGTCTTCAACCGCGCGAACATGCTATGCATTTTCTCTTTGGTATTCTCAGTGAACAAAGAGGCGACGTGGTCGGTATCGAAAGCCGGTGCGCCATCGACGTCGGTGAAGAAGGTAAAGACGTCGGAGGCCTGCAAGTCGGTGATCATGTCGGCGATGGATTGGATCGACGCCTGCCAGTTGTAGGCGTAGTAATCAATGCCGAGGTTGTTGCCGAGATAATCTTTCACCATGTCGAAGTTGCTGCCGATTTGCAAAGCAAGGGGCAACAGACCGGTGATGAGTTTCGTGTTGGCGACCGCCGAAACAAGTTTCGGACCATAGGTCGAGCTGAGGAAAAGATAGATCTTGTCGAACATCGTGCCTTCGCTGGAAAGGAGGCCGGATTCGAGGGCGAGGCTGCCGATGCGGGCGGCGTCGCCGAGGGTGTCGACGATCGCGACTTCGATGTCTTCGCCAACAACGTTGGTGAAGTAGTTCATCAACTTGACGTCCCAAGTATTGCCGTTGGCATCCTTGGTCCAGCTGAAGAACGCTTTGGAGAAGACGGAGTTCTCGTAGGTATCGGCGACGGAGCGGATGAGGTTGTAGGTTTGGTTATCGGCGCGGAGTTGGGCATCTTCGGCTTCCGTTTCCGGTTTCTCGAAGTTGGACGCGACCGAGTTGAGGACGGAGGTGATCGGAAGGACGACCATCGCCCCGACAAGAAGGACGACCACTACTTCTTCGATGATGCTGAAGATGCGACCCTTCTTATAGAGCTGTTTGCGGCGCGCTTTGGGGATGAAATGCTTGAAGGCGATGTGCCAGAGGAGCCAGCAGAGGAAGGTTCCGACGATGGCGAGCAAGATGCCTTCGATGAAGATCAGAAGGAATTTGAGGAGAGAAAGGGTGAGAGTGGCGGCGACGGAGATGATTTGGTTCGAGTCGATTTCCGGGGCGAATTGCTGCAAGAAACTCTTAATGAGATCATTTATCGTCCCATACAAAGTCGAAATATCGGCGGACACATTCTTGCCGTCTATATCGAACGAAATCGCTTGATGGACCCATCGGGCCAGGTTGAAATTGCCGAGGGCATTCACCGTTGGGGTCATGGTTGCGAATAGCACGACGATGACGATGACGAAGAACGCCAATCGATACGTGCCGTAAGCCCAGCCGCGGAAAGCGCCTCTCAGAATTGCGATCAGCAGAGCACCGATCACGACGCCGAACAAGACCCAAAGGCCGATGTTCTCATACTTCACGATCGTCTCTGCGCTTATGAATAAGCTCATAAACTCTCCTCCGCTATGCACGTTAGCGCATGATACATAATTATATGCGCATGGACGAATTTTTTGGAATGGTGGGCGAATCGAAAAACATTTCGATTGGCCTAAAATTCGCCTAGAATCGAATGTTTTGGCGATAAGATAATGACTAATGCTGGTTTATTTTATAAAAATTGCTACAATGGCGAATTGAGAAAAGCCGATGAAATTCAAAGACGTCACTTGCCCAAATTGCGGAAAGAATCATGATTCCGCCCTCGTCGAATGCCCGCATTGCCGGACGCCGATCGACGATGCAAAACACGTGAGAAACTGGGGCCACTGCACCCCGCTTTCCTGGTGGAGGGAACTCGTTGTTTTCCTCATTGGATTCGTCGCGTTGATGGTCCTCAGTTACATCATCGCCTACATTCTGCAAAGCAGATACGCAGCCTCGTTGGTTATCCAAGGTTATAGCACCGAAGAAATCAGGGCGATGCTCATGGAGTATGCCAGATCGGCGAACTACCAGGCAATCGTCACCTTCACGGCATACGGCATCGTCGCCGTCGGACTCGGTTTGTTCATCTGGAAGGATTGGAAACGCATCGGCAAGCTCTTCAAAAACGGGATGACCTATCTCGGATTCGCCCTTGGCGTCGGCCTTTTGGGTTTGAGTCTCCTTTGGAGTTTTGTCGTGACCAGCCTTGGGTTTGGCGAGAATGCCAACCAGAGCACTTTAGTTGAACTCGTCCGTCAATATCCGGCCTTATCAATTATCTTCTTCGTCTTCATCGGACCAGCGATTGAAGAATTGGCCTACCGCCTTGGCCTATTCACCTTCCTGAAACGCATTCACACCGCGGTGGCTTATGTCGGCACCGCGCTCGTGTTCGCATTGATCCATTTCGACTTCACCAACATCGGATCCGCCACTGAGTGGATCAATCTCCCTTCTTATCTCATTTCGGGATTGATGCTCAGTTTTGCTTATGACCGATTCGGCATCGGGGCTTCCTATTTCGCCCACCTGACCAACAATCTCGTCGCGGTCCTTCAAATCTTCCTCGTGAGTTCCATGTCATGAACGGCAAACATCTGATACTAAGCAACTTCTGGATCAAGATCATCGCCATGGTGACGATGGCTTTTGACCATGTCGGTGTTTTTCTGACCGGTTTTTATGCCAGCACGACCACCGCATTCGCCGTCGGAACCATCTTCCGTTATGTCGGCAGAATCGCCTTCCCGCTCTTTGTTTTCTTGCTCGTTGAAGGCATCGTAAAAAGCAAAAATCCTCGCAAATACGTGTTGCGTATCGCTTATATGTGGCTCGGGATCACGGTCGCGGAATCCATATTATTCGCGATGGTACGGGCGGGCGTTTCCTTCGCGGATTCGATCACCCCGTTTGTTACCGCGAACGCCTTCACCGACTTGGTTTGCATCGCCTCGGCCCTGTATTTCTTAACCAAAGAAACGGGCAACCGCCGGGCCTTGGCCATTCTCCCGATCGCCGGACTCGCTTTGTCCAGCGCCTTCAACATCGCCGGCCATTATGGCTATGTCGATGGGGTGTTCGCTTACTATCCCGCTTTCCTCCGCGCCGACTATGGCATTTATGGACTGCTGCTGGGATTGGGTTATTACTATGCGAAACCGTTGGCGGCCAAACTGGCCGACAAAGCATTCCTTTATGCCGAATCGGAGGACGAAGAGATCCTTCGGAAGCGCCAATCGCTCGAGAACGTGCTTTCCGCCTCCGCCGCGGTATTGGTCATCGGCATCTTCGCGATCGTCGCCCTCATTGATGCCCGCCTTTCGCCGACGCTCGCCTACATCAGCGGCCAGACCTTCGCCCTCATTGCCGTCTTCTTCCTATTCTTATATAGTGGGCGGCGCGGATACGACGCGAAGTGGTTCCGTTACGTTACCTATTTCTTCTATCCGGTGCATATCATTATCATCGGCCTTATCTTTCTCTTAATATAAATATGTCCAAGGAGGAAACCTTATGATCATCCATATCACAAGCGAAGAACAATTCAACGAGGCGATCGCCGGCAAGAAAGCGCTGGTCGATTTCTTCGCCACCTGGTGCGGACCGTGCTCGATGCTCGCCCCCACCATCGATAAGATCGCCTATGAACGCGGCGACATGAACATTCTCAAGGTCGATGTCGATGACCATCCCGAAATCGCGAAACGCTTCAACGTCGTCAGCATCCCGACCCTGATTTTATTCGACCCGGGGCAAGCCCCGAAGGTCCAAATCGGCTTCCTGCCAGAAGCGGCTCTCCGCAAATTCATCGGTATCTAACAATCCCTTTGAATCAAGCAAGCGACTATGATATATTCTCTTTCGCTTGCCGATGGACCATTGGTGTAGCGGTCTAACATGCCTCCCTGTCACGGAGGAGATCGAGAGTTCGAATCTCTTATGGTCCGCCAGCGCGGGAGTAGTTCAATGGTAGAACCTCAGCCTTCCAAGCTGATCACGCGGGTTCGATTCCCGTCTCCCGCTCCAAGCGAATAATTCCCGGAACACTCCGGGTTTTTATTTTGCTATCATTGACCTGTATGAAACTGCTTTTAGCCACCAACAATCCGCACAAAGCCGAGGAAGTCCGTTCCATCATCGGCAGCGAAGATATCGAAATTGTCTGTGGTTCTGACTTGGGGATTCATGTCGATCCCGAAGAAAACGGAACCACCTTCCGCGAGAACGCATTGGCTAAGGCCGAGGCCTTTGCTCTTGCTACCGGACTTCCGACCATCGCCGATGACTCCGGATTATTGATCGATGCCCTAGACGGCAACCCCGGGATCCACACTGCCCGCTATGCCGAAGAGCATGGCGGTTTCCCCGCTGTCTTTGACTATTTGAGAGCTGTTTTGAACGGTAAAAATAAGACCGCCCGTTTCCACTGCTGCATCTGTTATTTGAGCAGTCCAAATGCCAAACCGCGCTTCTTTGAAGCGGATTGCCCCGGATATCTTTTAGATCAGCCAGTCGGGAATGGCGGTTTTGGCTACGACCCCATCTTCCATGCCAGTGAACCGAACGTCGATTTTGGCATCGCTGATCCTGAAATAAAAAACCGCTACTCCCATCGCGGGAAAGCGGTCGCGAAGCTGATTTCGTTTTTAAAGAACGCTTAACGCCAAACCAAAGAGAACCCCTAATTCAGCAAGTAGATAAGACAGCATGATATAGAAGTCTTTTCGTTTGATGTCATGACGGAAGATCGTGAAGGAAAGCAAGGTGTCGCTGCCGATGAAGAGCAGGGCGCCGATCGCCATGACGATGAAGAATTTCCAGTAGCCGCACGCCACCGCGGTGACGGCGATGCCAAGAAGCAATAACAAAGCGGTCACATAGAACGCTCCAGCCACTGCAAGACCGATGTTTTTCGTTACAAAGTCGCGTAAAGGGAAGATGGCGATGATGACGATCACGATGCCAACTCCGACGACAACGAGCGGTCCCCACCACTGCATTATTCCAGCGTTCTGCAAGAAAAGAATGGTATGGGCGATGTAGCAAAGATGGCCAAGAAGGAAAGAACTGGCACCCATGATAAAGAACTTTTTCTTCTTTTTGATCAAAAGGGTGTCACCGATGCAGCCAAGCCAAGCGCCGATGTAAATCAAGTAAGCATCGGGCCGCATGGCGCAGATCGCCGCTCCTAAGAAGAGCAGGCAGAACGGCTTCGTCCAACGGCGGAGCTTCGCGTTCTCGCGGAACGAATAAATCAAGTGAAGAATGGACGCGACAACAAAAAGGCCCAAGAAGACCCAGAAGAACACTTGTTGGATAATCGGTAGGGAGAAGATGTCCATAATAGATTAATTATATCACAAGTCGCGTGTGCTATAGTTAAGCCATGGAAAATAAGAAATTCGGCGTCCGTAATTGGTTCGCCATCATTCTCATCGGCTTTGCCGGACAGCTCGCTTGGGCTATTGAGAACAATTACATCAACATGTGGGTCTATTCCCAAACTGGGAATAGCAGTTACATCACCTGGATGACCGTCGCCAGCGCCGTCGCCGCCACGGTGACGACCTTCCTCATCGGGGCCCTCTCCGATCGGCTCGGGTCCCGCAAATACTTCATTGCCGGCGGTTATACGATCTGGGGCGTCACCGTCGCCCTCTTTGGTATCTGCTCGCAGAAGAATATGGCCGCGGCTTTCGGTTTCCAGAAGGCAGCCCTATGGGTCGGTATCTCCATGACCATCATCGACTGCGCGATGACCTTCTTCGGCAGCACCGCCAACGATGCCTGTTTCAACGCCCATGTCACCGACGTCACAAATAAGCATAATCGCGGCAAAGTCGAGTCCGTTTTGGCGATTTTGCCGTTAATCGCCACGATTGCGGTCCTTTTGGTCCAAGGCATTCTCGGTGCCGGAAGTTCTGCTACTGAAGCCCAACATGCCGCCGCCCAGGCCGCCGGTATGAGCGATGCTGACTACCTCGCCAAACCTTGGTTGCTTTTCTTCATCATCTTCGGCGCCATCACCACCGCGATCGGCGTCGCCTCGTTCTTCTTGCTCCCGAAAGAGAATCTCAAACCGAACAGAGAGACGAATTATTGGAAGAACCTCATTTATGGTTTCCGTCCTTCCGTCATCAAACGCAGCCCGGATTTCTACATCACCCTGATTGCCTTCATGGCCTTCAATATGGCCATCGATGCCTTCATGCCTTACTTCATGGTCTATTTCCAGAATGACCCCGCCGCGCATAACGGCTACGGCTTGGGTCTGACCGGCATGGACTTCTATCTCCCGGTTGGCATCATCTTGGTCGTCGCCTCCGTCATCGCCGTTGTCGGCGGTCTATTCATGGATAAGATTGGCAAGACGAAGCTGCTGCTTCCGGCCCTCGGCCTTGCCGCCGTCGGCTTCATTGGCGTCTACTTCTCTCGTGTGAGTTGGGCCTTGATCATCTCCGGCATCTTGATGATGGGCGGATATCTCATCGGCACCGCCGTGCTTGGGGCCATCCTCCGCGATGAGACTCCGCAACAACAAGTCGGCCTCTTCCAGGGCGTCCGCATGATTTTCGCGGTCATGCTTCCGATGATCATCGGCTCCAGCGTTTCCAGCGCGATCATGAAAGCGACCGGCGGAACCGAACTCGATGAATTCGGCGCGACCGTCGCCATCCCGACCCAGACGATGTTCTTAGTCGCCCTCGGCTTCTTGCTCATCGCCGTGGCCCCGTCGATTTGGCTCGTTCTCCGCAAACGGAAGAAACCAGCCGAAGAGAAACCGGCGGAGGAAAAACCAGTCGAAGAAACTCCAACCGAACAATAAAAAAAGACCCATTAGGGTCTTTATTTTTTAGAAGAATACCGGGTAGAGCACGCAGGGGGCCGCGGCTTTCGGATCGGCGCGATCCACCGTCTGGCCACGGAATCTTTCCGGCACGTCGGCGGCGTTGGAATAAGTTCCCGTCCAGTAGTTGACCTTTTCGGCAAGGAAGGAAGTCAGGTCAAGATTGAATGCGCCATTCGAATCCTCGCCGCTGACCGATTTCTTATCGGCGGAGAAGGTGATGGAAGTCGAATAACTGAATGTGTGGCTGCCAATCACATTGCCACCGGAATTGGGATCGCCGTCATAGAAGGTGACGAGCATATCCTTGAGGGTCTCTCCGAACAATGCGGCATAGGTGACTTGCGGGCGGAGGGTATCCTCGAAGTTGCCGAGGAGTTTCCAGCTTCCGGAGAAGCCATAGAAATCATAAGTCGAGGTATCTTCATAGAAGGATCCGGCGGTCGGGGTGCTCACGACGGCGGCGCCTTCGTCATACTTGGTCGCGCTGTCGGGCGCGCCTTCGCCATGGAGGAACTTGGCAGTCAATCCGCCATTCCAACCCTCGGTTGCGCCACTTTCGAAGCCATAGCCTTCAAACGGGGTGTCATAG
>Ga0247610_10004614_pt1 | contig 14692 bp, 15 predicted proteins | sample 174DNAGHGhighgp2_FD_193483 | JGI IMG/M metagenome (GOLD analysis project Ga0247610, IMG submission 193483) | Sheep rumen microbial communities from Palmerston North, Manawatu-Wanganui, New Zealand - 1742 DNA GHGhigh gp2 | ecosystem: Host-associated > Mammals > Digestive system > Stomach > Rumen... | reverse complement strand
GGATAAACTTAATGTTGATTCTGCAAATGCTTCGGCATCGGCTAAATTAAATATTAGTAATGTTAATTTATTGAGTGATGCCGGCACAAAAGTATCAAATATAAATTTTGTAGATCCGGCCATTACTTTAGGTGATACCGGTGAAACTCTTGCCAGCCATATAACATCTTCTGTTGGAAATGTTGCTTATTCACCAATATATAAATATGGTGTAAATTACGATAATGAAACAGGTAATTTTACATTTACACGTGGCGGTGGTGCATCTCCTGATGATTCAAAAGCGTATAACCCTGCAGTTCTTGTTGCACCTGTTGCAGCACAGGCAGGTGGATATATGGCAATGTTGGATACATATGCCAATGGCTTTGCAAATATGGATATGAGAATGCTTTCACCATTGAGTGCAAGAATTGCTCATAGAAATGCTAACAGATATGCTATTGCAGATTCTTCCGATATCAGATTTGCAAAATCAGAATATAATGCAAGTGGTATGTATGTAAGACCGTATACTGCATTTGATAGTGTAAAAATGAAGCGTGGTCCTAAAGTTAATAATCTTGCTTATGGTTCATTTATTGGCGGCGATAGCGCAGTTCATTTGTTTAAAAACGGTGCGGAAGGTGTATTTAGTCCATTTATTGCATATCAAGGAAATCATCAAAACTTTAAAGGAAATAGTGTATTCCAAAATGGCGGTACAATCGGATTTACCGGAACATTATATAAAGATAACTTCTTTACAGGTTTGACTGCCGGTATTGGTATGAATGTTTCTGAAGTAAATACAATGTACGGAAATGAAGACTTCCCGATGTTGATGGGTGGTGTTGCAAGTAAAACAGGTTATAACATTGAATTTTCAGATGGTAAATTTATAATTCAGCCAAGTTTCTTAATTAGTTATACTGTAGTTGATGCATTTAATTATACGAACAATGCCGGTGTAAGTGTTCATTCTGATGCATTACATGCTATTCAATTGTCACCTAATGTTAAGTTTATATTTAATACTAAGAACAATTGGCAGCCTTATGCTACTGTTGGTATGATGTGGAATATATTGGATAAGACTAAATTTACTGCAAATGATGTTGGCTTACCTGAACTTAGTATCAGACCGTATGTTCAATATGGTTTGGGTGTCCAAAAAAATATTGGTGACAGATTTACCGCTTATGGTCAAGTTCTTGTCAGAAATGGAGGACGTAACGGTGTTGCTGCTTCGTTTGGCGGAAGATATATGTTAGGTTCAGATTCTAGACCGCATAATAACAGTTTATAAAAAGAGGGTTATGCCCTCTTTTTTTATAAATGTAAATAAATGTAAAGAAAAATATGTTTATTGAAATCAACGATTTCAATTTTTTTTTATATATATACAGATAGTAATAAGAGGACGAGAGATATGGCTATTTTTAACATTCACGAAACATTGTTGATGTATACAAAACAAAAATCAATGATTAATGATAAATTGTCATCAACTATGATGGATATGTTAAACTCCACAAAACAAACTGCAGAAGAACAAGCAAAGTATAATGAAATTGTCAGTGGAATTTATTATGAATATTATGATACTGATCCTGACAATTATGAAATTCTTATGGAAAGGGCAGAACAAGATCATGAGCTGGCTCTGGCAAACTTAAATTCTTGGGAAAGTGAGCTTGAACTTGAAAAGAATAATTTAGAAACTCAATTAAATGAAATAACCAGTTATGAAAGTAGTTGGACAAAATTGTTACAAACAAATGTTAAAAATGATTTTTCATACGGAGGAGTATCACAATAATAAAAAAAGACGGTTTTATAACCGTCTTTTTTGTTGTAATATTATGCTATGTTAGATAGTGGCGAAAAATTAGGGGCTTTTATTGTACCTACGGGTGTAGGTGCGGCAATAGGCGGTTATGCCGGTGATGCATCTTCATATGCAAGAAAATTTTCAAAAAAATCAAAATTAATTGTAAATCCGAATGTGGTGAATGCCGGAGGATTTTCTGGAATTACAGATAATATGTTTTATGTGGAAGGTTATTCTCTTAATGAATTTTTTAAGGGAAATTTGTGTTTATTACCTTCGATAAATAATAAAATCGGGATAGTATTTGATAAAGCTATACCCAAAGATGTGTTAAATATTCATATAAATACATTAAATGCTGTAAAATGCGTTTATGGAGTTGATATATCAGCTTATGAAATTACATCTGAAAATGTTGGTGTAGAATTTAAAATTGAAACAAGTGGAATTTCAACAGGAAGTATCAAAAATCCTTTTACTTTACTTGAATCTTCTAAAAAGTTGGTTAATTCCGGTTGTGATGCAATAGCTATTGTGTGTTTTTTTGAAGATGCAGAATGTGATAATCCAAATTATGCAAATGGTATAGGAACAGATCCGGTAGGAGGGGTTGAAGCGGTATTATCACATTATATTTCAAAAGAGTTAAAAATTCCTTGTGCTCATTCTCCAGCTTTTGCAGATTATCAGATATCGTCTGATTTGGTTGATTTAAAATCCGCATCTGAATATATTACTCCGACATTTTTGCCTTGTATTTTATTGGGATTAAGTATTGCTCCAAAATTATCTTTCAATAATGGTATAAATGTCAATAATTTAGATTATCTTGTTATGCCTTTTGATTCATTGGGTTCTATTCCTGTTTTTGAATGTTTAAAAAGAAATATACAAATTTATGCTATAAAAGAAAATAAAACTGTTTTAAATGTTACTTCTGATAAAATAGATTCACGTGTAAATATTCTTAAAACTTATGATGAATGTTTGGATTTAATCTAAAATTTTATAAGTTCAGGAAGTTCATTTATGCTATAAAAAAGTTTTGATGCTTCAATAAAATTATGAGGATTGGAACTAACGTAAAACTTTTCATATTCAAACTTATTGTTTAGTAAATTATTGACAGTTAAATCATCTTTTATGTTTTGTGCAAAATACAAAGCCGGATCAATGAATTTATCTTCAGGTATAAATTTCGTCAAAATACTCATCAAGTAAGGATAATGAGTGCAAGCAAGAACAATTTTATCAGGTGAAAATTGTTTAGCAATTTCTAATATTTCTTCAACTTGCAATATGCTTTGCGGTTGATTAATTCTATGTTCTTCAACAATCCTGACCCAATTTGGTGCTGACAGTTCTAAAATTTCTATTGATTTGTTGTGTTTTAAAATTCCTTTAGAATACGCTTTAGATTTTATTGTAGCGGGAGTCGCAATTATGCACAGTTTATTTACATTATTTAAATTTGCTAATGTAGAACATACAGATTGTATTATCGGATAAATTTTAAAATTATAATTGTTTTTGAGTTTTTCGTATGTTATTGCGGATGTGGTATTGCAAGCCATAACAACTGCTTTTACGCCATTTTGTTCGAAAAAATTAAAAATATTTCCGGCATATTCTATTAATTGCTCCTCTGTTTTTTCGCCATAAGGCATATTTAAAGTGTCACCAAAATATAAGTAATTTTCATTAGGGAGAAGTTCTTTTACTTTTTTGAGAACAGTTAAGCCTCCTACTCCCGAATCGAAAAAACCTATTGGTGAATTGTTATTTATATTGCTCAAAATATTTCTGTATCCCATCTGCTATTGATTTTGCCGTAGCTTGTTTTCTTGTCTCACCAATCAATTGATTTCTTTCTGCTGAATTTGAAATAAATCCTATTTCAACCAGAATTGCCGGTGATGTTGTATGATTTATAACATAAAATTTAGATTTAAACAACCCGCGATTTGGAGATTGTATTGCACTTGCAAAAGATGAATGTACCGTTTGAGCAAGGGCCATACTTTCTTGATGATAATAATGTGTTTCAACTCCGGTAATTTCAGGTCTTACACTTGAATTAACGTGAATACTTACAAATATGTCGGGTTCAAATGCTTCACTTATATCAACTCTGTCTTGTAATGAGACATAAGAATCATCAGTCCTTGTCATTTTGACTTTATAGCCTTTTTGAATTAATAATTTTTCAACTCGTTTTGCAACATCAAGAGTAATATCTTTTTCATTAATTCCTCCGCCTATTGCTCCGGTATCAGTTCCTCCGTGTCCCGGGTCAATTACTATTGATGGAGTTGATGATGTTTTAATTACTTTGGTATTGTTGAGATTTATTGTTTCTTGGACTTTTTTCTTTTTGACTTGTTTTATTTTGATTTTTAATCCTCTGCCGTCAGAGCCCAGATAAGTGTTAATCATTGCATCCATTTCCAAAGGTATTGTCAGTTTTAAGCCCATTTTAGGCATTGTTTCAATAATTGCATTTTCAAAAAATGTGTTTTCAAATACTTTTTGAAAATTTTCTTGATCATATTTTGAAATATTATAAAGATATATAATTAACTTATCATTATATCTGTCTAAACCGTGAACTATCGGAGAGGTAAATTTTATAATCAAAGATTCCGTGAGAGAATCGATTTTTTCTTTTGAAAAAGAAGAAATTGAGCTTGCACTATTATAAAGTGTTGTATTGTTAGTTTTTTTATAATTTGCGATAATAAGTGATTGGTTATCCCCCGAATATATTGGAATATAATCACCGGTATCTTCTGTATAAATAACAACGCGTGCTTTATTAACAGAAAATTGGCCGATTTTTACATATTCTGTTTCGTTAATTTTAAATTCTTTATTTCTAAGCTTATTGTCAACAAGAGTATTTGGGAGATCATAAACAATTCTTGAAGGGTTTTGTAATAACATAGGACGTTCAATAGTTGCAGCTCCAAAACCGTTAATAAGTATACCGTTTTGTTTTATACTTATATTATTCAAATAATATCTTGTATTAAGTTTCAAATCTTTTTTTGCTAATATTTGTTTTGTTTGTGTATTAAAGGCATTGTTAATTTGTCCCACTATTGTGTCATTAACAGCAGGCACCGGTGTTTGAACAGTCATGTATTCATAAAAATCGCTGGATGAAGAATGCTCATCTCTATACGTATTTTGGAAATAAGGATTATCACAGACTCCGGAGTTTTTTAACTTTATTATTATATGATTTTTTACTCTATAGAATTTGATTTTATCCGGATTAAAATCATTGTCATAATACAGTACAATTCTGACTTTACAAGGTTCTGTAGAAAACTGGTTTATTTTAATTTCTTTAAGTGCTCCTGAATTAAAAATCCAATCTTGTTTAGGAATAGTCATAACAGCATCATTAATATCAAAGTATGCTTTTCCTTCAAGTTTGACGAGTTTAATATTTTCAGCAATATGTCCTGCTTGAGTATCTGAGGCAGAAAGTACAATTATAGAGTTTGATGTATCAAAATTGGCATTATTAATTTTGTATAATTCTTCTGCATTGGCGCAAAGGGCAAATAACCATAAAAAACATAATACTAATAGAGTAAAAAATCTTTTCATAACTTACACTATTATAACTTATTAATTTAAGTCAATCAAATTGTAACAATTTACTTTATTAGTTTATTTTTCATAGCAATAAAAACAGCATTAGTTCTGTTTTTTGCGTTAAGTTTTTTTATAATAGAACTTATATGAGCTTTAACTGTATGAGTGCTAATAGATATATTTTCTCCGATTTCTTTGTTATCAAGACCGTTAGCAATAAATTTAAGTATAATTTTTTCTCTTTCGGTAATTTTTCCCATAAATACTTATAGATTAACATATGTATAAATAACAAATATTAATAATATTTCCAATTTTTAATAAATATAATAAAAAACTTGAAAAAATTTTTTTAACAAATAGAATAAGATATGTAAATAACATGCGCCCGTAGCTCAGCTGGATAGAGCGTTTGGCTACGAACCAAAAGGTCGGGAGTTCGAATCTCTTCGGGCGTAATAAAAAGGATAGGGTTTATCCCTATCCTTTTTATTGCGTTAGGAAGTATGAGAAGCTCTAATTTGGAGTTCGGCGGATTTGCGTACGGACGGAGTGAAACGAGTCAGGATAGCGAGGAAATTGAGCGAACTGCAACGAAGTTGCAAAAGCGAAACCTTCCGAGCGTGGAGCAAATCCAAGACGAATCTCTTTAGACGTAAATTTTTTGTGTAATATTTGTGTAATCGATTGTTATTTAATAAAATTAAACCTCATAAAGTTTAATTATACTTTATATATTAAAATTTGTTTAGGATTTAAATTATTAAATAATAACTATAAATTATGCAGATTTTAGTTGAATTTTATAACCTAAACCATTTATGAGTTTTAGTGTTGTACTGATTTTTGGTTGAACTTTACCATTTAAAATATCAGATAAATTACTTCTATCCATGTTTAATTCTTTTGCAAGAGAGGATATAGCACCACGACCACGAGCTTTTACAACATATTGCAAAGAACGAATAAAAGCATTTATATTGCCGTCTTTTGCAAATTCTTCCAAGGATGTTTCTAAATAAACTCTTTGATAATCTTTATCTTGCAAATGTTTTTGCATAAGTTCATCATGGCTGATAGAATTTGCCATAACTTTATCCATATCTAAATTTAATTCTAAATCTTTCATTTTGAGTTCCTTTCAACAAAATCTTTGAAATACTTATCTGCCTGTTTTATTACTCGTTTTTGGTCGCTTTTATCACTTCCTGCAACGATTATTAGTACAATATTTGTAAGATCTTTATAATAAACTCTGTAACCTTTGCCAATATCAAACCTTAATTCTGATAACATACTGTTTTGTAGTTTCTTGTGGTCTCCGTATAATCCGTCTTGTAAACGTTCTATACGATTTTCAATTATAGATTTGATTTTATTGTCTAATGAATCAAGCCATTCATCATAAGGACAGCGACCGTTTTCGGTTTTGTAATATATGATTTGTTTTAGGTGTTCCGTTTCTGTCATAAATATTACCTAATTATATTGTAGGGTATAACCGACAAAATGTCAAGTGGATAGAAAAACTATTATTATGCAACATTTTTAACCAACCAAGTTCTAAGTATGTCCCCTCAAGTCTGTTTTGTGGCGGTTCGAAGAACTCCACAAGGCGTGAGCCTTGTCAGGAGTTAGAGAGGATTTTTTGCAGAGGGCGAAGTTATTTTCTTTGAAGCAAATGAAATTTGCTAAAAGAAAATACGGAGACTCGTTTATCGCAAAAAATCCGATACAATCTCTTCGGGCGTAAGTTTATAAAATAAGGGTTTTAGCTTTTTAGCTTAAACCCTTATTTCTTGATTTTGTGTAATATTTGTGTAATCGGGCAGTTTGTAAAAACTTTCAAAATTAGTAGCAAAGAAAGCACAAGACATATTTATATAGTTCAGTAGTCAATCCCATTAAATATGCAGAGTTTAAATGCTTATGGTACTTATAATACTTCGATAATACGACTTTCTTCAAATCTCACTTATTTTGCTTTGGTTTATAAAGTTTATGTTTTATTAAAAATTGTCTTAATTTAGATTTATTGTATTTGTAGCATTTATATAAAAAAGTTGAAATATATTTCCAATGCCGAAGTCTTATATGTGTTATTGATAATAACAAAATTTTATATGGATGTTCATTTAGTGCGAATTCAAGCCATTTATCATATTTTTGCGGATTAGGATAATTTTTCCAATATCGTTGCATATAGTCTGCTACACCTATAATTTGTCTGTAAGAATTTTTGCTGACATTATTTGGGTGTGATCTATAGTATATTCCTGGAATATGAAAAACTTTAAATGAATATTCCTTATGCTTTAATATATAACGTGCGATTTTTGTTCTAAATACAATATCATCACATATCATATCTTCATCAAAACCTTGAATAATATCAACAATATTTTTTCTATAAATTGCACCTTGCATATAATATGCCCCAATATCTTCAAATTCAATTTTAAGTATTTGTTCAACAGTTGGATTATTTATTTTTGATAATTGCATTGGAGCTAATTCGTTATTTATATTTCCATTTGAGTCAATTTCAATTATTTTTGAATCACAGGTAAAAGCGCAATTTTTATTAATATTTAGATAATTTATTTTATACCCAATTGAATTCTCAACAAGTTTGTCATCAAAAGATAAGACGGTAATATATTCTCCTCGTGCAAGTTTAATTAATTTATTAAAATTTTTGCCTATATTTCCTGAGTTTTGTTGGGTAATAACAGTCATTGAACAGGGGCTAATGTTTTTGAGCTTATTCAATATTTTAACACTATTATCAGAAGAACCATCATCGAGGGCAAGAATTTCAATATCTTTATAATCTTGATTCCAAATACTATTTACGCATTCTTCAATAAATTGAGCATGATTATATGATACGCAGCAAAATGACAATGTACATTTTTCATTCATAGATATTTAAATACCTCACAACTTTTTCAACTTCATTATCTGTCATAACCTGAGAAATTGGCAGGCTCAGAATTGTCCTGTGAATTTCTTCTGTTATTGGCAGTGATGTATTACTCCATTCTTTGTATGCAAATTGTTTGTGTGGCGGTATTGGATAGTGAATCATTGTTTCAATATCGTTATTTTTCAAATATTGTTGTAATCTGTCACGGTTTTCTGTTCTTATCGGGAAAATATGCCATACGTTTTCATTGTAGTGTTCAGGTAATATTATTTGCGGGTTTTTAACATTTTCAAGATAATAGTTTGCAATTTCTCGCCTGCGGTTATTATCTTTATCAAGATATTTTAGTTTAACGTCAAGAATTGCAGCTTGAATTTCATCTAATCTTGAATTAATTCCCTTATAGATATTATGATATTTTTCACTACTTCCGTAATTTGCAATGGCGCGAATTTTCTCAGCGAGTTCCGTGTCATTTGTGGTAACACAGCCTCCATCTCCGAGAGCACCGAGATTTTTCCCTGGATAAAAAGAAAAACCTGAAGCATCACCTAAGTTTCCGGATTTTTTGCTATAATACATTGCACCGTGTGCTTGTGCGGAATCTTCGATTATTTTCAAATTATATTTTTTAGCCAATTCCCATATTTTATCCATTTGTACAGTTTTGCCGTACAGGTGAACAACCATTATTGCTTTTGTTTTGGATGAAATTTTTTCTTCTATTAAATCAGGATTTATGTTATAAGTATTAATGGAAGGTTCAATGAGTATGGGAGTACAACCGTTCATTGTAATTGCAAGAATTGTTGCGATATAGGTATTTGCAGGAACAATAATTTCATCTCCTACGCCAAAACCATAACCCTTGATAATTAAATTAAGTGCATCAAGACCATTAGCGCAACCGATACAATATTTCGTTCCGCAAAATTTTGCAAAATTTTCTTCAAAGAGTTCACACTGTTTCCCTCTGATGTACCATCCGCTATCAAGAACCTCTTTTATTCTTAAATCGATTTCATCTCTGTATTGTTCGTTTATTTTATATAAATCTAAAAATTTTATCATATTAACAATTCCCAAGTTTGATAAATTGTTGTCCTACCGCCAAAGCCTTCTTTTTGCGAGATTAAGCCTTCATTTAAAAATTTCCCGTTATTTTCTGTTGATATTCCGAAATCAAAATATTTTTTATTATCAGAAAATTTATCTATCAAAGTTTTAATTAATAAGTCAAGCCCCCCAATTTCTCTTGATTTGTCATTTGCGGCCAAGTATTGTGTATGTATGGTTTGTTCCGAAACAAATATTAAACTCCCTGCAATTATTTCATCATTATATTTAGCAATCCATAGCTGAATATTTTCGGGAAATCTTGAATGCAGGAGTCCCAATTCTTCCGGTGAATGTACAGCCTTTGTATTATGATATTCATTTAAAACTTGATTTTCCAGTTTTATAAAATCATAAAACTTATCGGATTTTTCAATTATAATTCCTTCTCTTTTTGCTCTTGAGATTTGAGCAATTCTGCCCTTTGGCATTTTACAAGGGGTGTTTAATAAAATAGTTGTGGATGGTTCTATTTTTATCGGTTGAGCATTATTCAAAAACAATGAATATAAATCCTCATCAGCAGAAATTTTATGATATATTTGCGGGATACATTTGTATATTATCTTTTCAATATTATTATGTTTGCAATAATCAATAAGACATTCAAAGCAAGAATTCATTTTATGCTGTTTCATGTTTTCGTTTGTAATAAATCCGCCAAATGTAAGACCGCCATGAGAGTATAAGACATTATCCTGTATGTTTGCAGGTAACAATGCAATTAATTTATCATTATAATAAAACATAAGCGAATTGTCCTTAAACCTGTCGGAATGATAGTCCATATAGTCTCGATTCAGCATAAAAATTCCATTTTTAGAATTTTTTACAAAATCATCCCATATTTCCTTTTTATCGAGTGTGTAGTTTTTTATTGTAATCATTTTAACCTGCAATTCGCATAAATTTCAGAACCCATATCAGGTAAATATTTTACCATAGTGTATAAGCCTTCTAAAAGATTATCATCAATTATACCTGATTTATATAAGTTTAACATTTTGTTGTGATTAAAAGGCTTAATAAAATATGAACCTTTATCTATTACAATCATATTGTTGTTCTGAATCATTTCAGAAAGTTTTGGTATATCAAAAGTTGTGTTTTGTTGCAGATGTTTTGCTCTTTTTGTTAAATCCCCAATATCATTTATTAAACCTGATTCATATGCCCAGAGAAGGTGAAAACTTTCAGAGTTTGGAACATTAATATGTAGTATTGTTTCCGAATTACAAATATTAGTTATTTGTTTTAAAAATTCATTTGGATTTATAACTTCATGCAATACAGAACTTAATATTATAAAATCAAAATTTTCTCTTTTTAAATCTTCAATTATATTTTCTACAAAATCATTTATAAATATAATTTTATCATTATTTTTCTTTATACATTGATTTATAAATATTTTCGAGGGTTCTACGATTACAAATTTGTCAAATTTGGTATAATAATTTGCAATAGAATCTGTTCCGGAGCCGATTTCTAAAACTCTTTTAGGTTTATATTGATTTAATATTTCAAGAACCTTTTTTCTTCGATATTTTACCTGTATTTTTTCAAAATCATAATTGTCGGATAGATAATCTTTAGTATATTTTTCTATATCTCTTGTTGGCTGCATATTGTAGCTTTAAACTCCTCATAATTTCGTATGTATTCATTTTCTTCATAATAAGTGCTTGCTAAAATCATTAGTTTACAGCCATATGAGAAATGATGCATTTCCCGCCACATATTTTTACCGATGTATAATCCAATATCCGGACGATTAAGCCAAATAGTTTCTCTCGTTTTGCCATCATCGAGTACAAACTGGCATGAACCGTCTATTGCAATAATTACTTGTTCCAAATCTTTATGAGCATGCTTTCCTCTGACTTGATCCGGTAAGGTATCGTAGATATAATATACCCGTTTTATATCAAATGGAATATTCTTATTTCCTTCAAGGGAAACTAATTTGCCTCTTTCGTCACCGAAAATTTCCATATTTATAAGTTTATAATTCATAAAATTCTGCCCACCCTTTTTCTCTGTATTTTTATGGAATAAGCATAATTGCAATTAATGCAGATAATACCATAGCCGGACCAAATGGCATATATGTTCTCGTTTCGGGGTTATTTTTTAATCCGGCAAAAATAAATTTGCAAGATATTATACCCAGTAAAGCAAGAATAATTGCGCCTATTATTCCTATATATTCATTGTTTATAAGATTTTTAATCTGTAATAAATAAAAAATTCCTGCATAAACTATGAATACTAAGAAACTTATTAATGTTTTATAATCTTTATTTTTAATAAGTCCGTATAAAAATAAAGGTATAAATATTATAATTTGTATAATTACGCTGTATAAAAGAACTATAAGAAGATTTTGCCATCCGAAAACAGCTCCCAATCCTGCGGCAATATAAGAGTCACCTTCTCCAAAAGCTCTTGTTCCCGCAAATATATAGCCTAAACGAGCTAATAATTCCATTATAATTGCGCCGGCAAGTGCCCCAATAATAGCTTGTGTCAAAGGATTATCCCAAAATGTAAGATAGTGTATATTTGAAGGAAGATTATTATAATTAATGTATGCAATTATTGTTTTTATTAATCCTAAAACTAATCCCGCACCTATCAAGCTGTATGTATGTTTATCAAAAACTACTTTTTCTTTTATGTCAGTACCTGCTATTACAATTAATAATGAAGCATATATCCAGAAAAATATTGTGTTTAATGTAAATTGAAATTTTAAAAATATCAGAACAAAAATAATTCCGGTAAAAAGTTCAATAATCGGATACTGAATACTTATTTTTTCTTTACAGAATGCACATTTACCTCTTAACATAATATATGATAACACCGGTATATTATGCCACCACTTTAATGGGGTTTGGCATTTAGGACATTTAGATGCAGGAAAGACTATTGACTCTTCGCTAAGCGCTCTCAATATAACAACATTTAAAAAACTCCCTATGCATAACCCTATTATAAGAACGAATATAAAAAAAATAATTAATGTTTCCATCACTACCTCACAAGGAAAGTATATAGCAAATTCAATTTTCGGGCAATAACATAATTATATTTTTTCTATATTTTATTGTAAAATGAATTTATGAATAATAACATAATATTTATTGGCATGATGGGTTGTGGTAAGACTACTGTTTCTATGGAACTATCAAAGGTTTTACCGGAGTTTAAGCTCGTAGATATTGACAATGAGATAGAAAAGAGTACACAAAAAAAGATTTCTGAAATTTTTCTGCGTCATGGTGAAGCATTTTTTAGAATGCTTGAAACTGAAAAAATAAGATATTTTTGCAAACAAAAATCTAATCAAATTATTTCTGCCGGAGGTGGTGCATTTGAAAATGAAGAAAATAGGAAAAATATGTTTGATTCAGGTACGGTTATTTATTTAAAAACTTCTGCTGAAGAAATTTATAAAAGGATTAAAAATGAAACTCATAGACCTCTTTTAAGAAATAATTTTTCCGTAGAAAAAATTAATGAAATTATGACAAAAAGAGAAAAAAATTACAAACTTGCTGATATTATTGTTGACACAACAGGCAAAACACCTCAAAATATAATAAAAGAAATTCTTGGAGTAATAAATGTCTGAAATTTTTATTAATTTAAAATCATCAAAATTAGAATATCCTATTTATATAGAAAATTCCGAATTAGAGGACTTTTTTAAAAAAATTTTTTCCGATATAAATGGAAAAAATTATTTAATTGTTATATCTGAAAAAGTTAATAGATTATATGGAAAGTTTTTAAACATTAATAAAAAGAATAGATTTATACTAAAAGATGGTGAAAAAGAAAAAAATTTTGGTACATATAAAAAAATTATTAATAAAGCATTAAATTTAAAACTATCAAGGAAAGATGCGATAATTGCTATAGGTGGCGGAGTAGCAGGAGATTTAGCAGGTTTTGCAGCTTCAACATATATGAGGGGAATTGATTTTATTCAGGTTCCGACAACCCTTTTGGCATGTACCGATAGCTCTGTTGGCGGAAAAACTGCAATAGATACAAAATTCGGTAAAAATTTAGTAGGGACTTTTTACCAGCCAAAAGCTGTTTATATAAATCCGAAGTTTTTAAAGACTCTTGATGAAAAACAATATAAAAGCGGTTTGGGAGAAGTTATTAAATATTCTTTTATTGAAAAATCTTGTGGTGAAGAACTTGATTTGACTAATTTTATAAATGAAAAATTTTCCGAGATAATGAATAGAGATGAAAAAACGCTTTTAAAACTTATTGAGATATGTATAAAATTAAAAAAATCTGTTGTAGAAAAAGATGAAAAAGAAAATGATTTAAGACGAATTTTGAATTTTGGGCATACGTACGGACATGTTGTTGAAAGAATTGGCAAATACAGAAAATATACACATGGTGAAGCTGTTGTTGAAGGAATAAAAGTTGCATTTAATATAGCTTTAAAAAAAGGATTAATTGACAAAAATTATAAGTTTTTTGCAGAAGATATTATAAAAAGATATGGCTATACGGATTTGCCAAAATTCGGAATAAAAAAGATATTAGATATAATTAGTAATGATAAAAAAGCAAATTTAGGCTGTATTACATTTGTCCTGCCAACAGATTATTCGGCGGTAGGGTGTTTTGAGTTTACAAATTCTGAATTATGTGAATTTTTTGATGACTAATTTTTTAAAAAATCTAACACTTGTTTTAAGGCTCTGCTACGGTGAGAAATTTGATTTTTTTCATCTTCTGACATTTCAGCCATGGTAATATCATAACCATCAGGTTGAAAAATAGGATCATATCCAAAACCATTTTGTCCTGCCTGTTTTTCGGTAATCTTTCCGTGGCATTCTCCTCTTGTCCGAAAAAGTATTTCCCCATTAGCAGACAAAAGAGTCATGGCACAAACAAATTTTGCTTTTCTGTTTTTTGAATTTTTAATATTTTCAAGTAATTTATCTATTCTTTTTTGTGGTGTATTTTCGTATCTGGCAGAATGTATTCCCGGTTCTCCGTTTAATGCTTCAACGCATAATCCGGAATCATCTGCCAATGACATCATTTTACTTGTCCTGACAGCTTCTTTTGCTTTTATATAAGAATTTTCTTCAAAAGTATTTCCGTTTTCTTCAGGATTAAAATCGTTTGGCGGAAGGATAAATTCGATATCCGTATTTCCTGCAATTTCTTTTAACTCTTGT
>Ga0247610_10004613_pt1 | contig 14693 bp, 14 predicted proteins | sample 174DNAGHGhighgp2_FD_193483 | JGI IMG/M metagenome (GOLD analysis project Ga0247610, IMG submission 193483) | Sheep rumen microbial communities from Palmerston North, Manawatu-Wanganui, New Zealand - 1742 DNA GHGhigh gp2 | ecosystem: Host-associated > Mammals > Digestive system > Stomach > Rumen... | reverse complement strand
TAACATACAGTGGCGAAAATTTTTGGCGCAAATCCATCTGTTCCACACCATCAATAATCTGTCCGAACTTATCCTTGTCGTAATTCTGCGAACAAAGGAAATATTGGCTTACGCCCATTTTTTCGAGCAGGGGCATGAGCATGGCGAGATAACGTTCCACGCCACCAGCACATTCGGCAATATGAAGGATTTTCATAAAATGAAATGTTTTATCGTTCGTCTTTTTTCGTATAAAACTTCAAGAATACTCGTTTCGCCAACGTATATATTCCCAACCTATGACAGGTTAGTCGCACAAATGAATTAAGCCGCACCTTCAGTGTTATTGGAAACCATTTTTTGAAAAATACAACTGAATCCATCTTCTTGAAATCATCAAAGAACTGCTGTCTTTTAGGATTGTATGGCACAGACTTGAACATTTCTCGCACACCATCTGTAAGAGAATCAGGATTTACAGAAACTGCATTTAAATCTTTCATTGCTGCATTGATGATTTCTGCGCCTTTCTTAGTATGCACCAAAACTCGTGTCGTACCTTTGCCATCAAGTTTGTTGGTGAATTTTTCTATCGGGAAACAATCCCACAAAGTAATATCGCTCTTGCGGTAACGCTTTTTAAAACGACAGTCATAGCATGAAGGACGGTCGCTAAGATTGTCAAAAAAAGCACGCAAATACGCATTTGTATCTACACCTTTATGATAATCTCTGTTTTTATCCGTATTATAAATGCTGAACGAACTGTAGTGATAACCGTAAAATTTGTCTCGGAAAAGTACGTTCTTGAATTCACCGCCCAATAATTTCTGTTGTACCTCAATATACGACCTAAATATTGCAGGACTTGGAATCGCATGGCATACCAAATCTTGCAATATGAGATTATCGTAATCTTTCCCTCGCAAATAACACCGCAAACCCTCTATCTGACACGGCGTACCACTAAACAAAACCAAACGACTATTTTTCAAATATTGAAGTACCTGATTGTAACAATCTCTGATTTCACTTTGCGAATACTTGCTGTTACGAAAAAGTGACATTTCATCAATACTTTCCGCAGCCTGATGAACCACCACAAAAGATCCTTTCCTATATCCTGCGCCAAAAACGACACCACCTTTGCCGATTACATACGACGCAATTGCTGTAAACGCACCTCCTGATGTGCTCTCGTGCCTGATTTGTTCATCTTTATGCTGTACCAACCAACCTTGTTGCTCAAAAGGATTGTCTTGGGTATCAGCATTGATTACGGGACACGATTTTTCGCACAATCCACAATCTACGCAAAGTGTTTTGTCAACTTTCGGATAACGAAAACCTTCTTCATCCTCAACCATTTCGATACAATGTTTCGGACAAATATTGGCGCACGACCAACAACCGCAACAATCTTTTTTATCGTTTATGATAACCATTCTTTGATGTTCGATAATAATAATTAGAAAATTAATATTAAGATTTGAATTTGTCTTGTCATGTAAATATGGTGTTATATGTGTTCCGGCAAATTCTAAAATAAATCCGTTATCAGTCTATTTAACTACTCTATCACTACAGAGTTTTTTTTATTGGTATGGTAGTCTATTAGAAACGTCCTAAAAGCCATGGCGTACGTTTATTTATCAACTTACAAACGGGTACAAGTGCCCCAATTACTATCGCTGTTACCAATAGACTTAAAACTATGGATTCACGTATTTCGTCTGAACTTTGGTGCATTACATACGAGAATATTTTTATGACAACGCGCTTGATTGGGTCGTGAAGGCACATGATTATGAGTGTGTTGCAGCCCAACCAAGAAAGCCATTTTTGATTTACCAACAATGTTGACAGCACATATACCGCCAACACACAAATTATTGCCATTACAAAGAAATATGCATATCCATTGGGATATTGGGACGATAGTATTGAACCGCCATGAGGTAGAAACATTATTGCTACCAAAGGGATCAATGCCGTCATTTTATAGAACCAAGGAACATTTGACAACATGTTTTCTGATTTGGATACCCATCCACCTATAAGCCAACCAACTGTTACAAATGGGAAAGCATACCATGTTTCCTTTATCCAAAAAGCGTTGGTATCAGGCATATACAACGATGCAACAACAATCCACAACAAGCAAATACCAAGAATAATGATGCGGTTTTTAATAATTGTTAATAGCACGTTCACCAAAATTGTAGTTATAAAAAGACAAGGCAGAAACCACAACACTATATTGAATTGAAATCTATTAGTTTGCCAAAATATATCAAAAAAATGCGAGTTAGCATCGAACCCTTCATCAATGGGTCTGAAACGTATTTCCAAAAATCTCCAATATAGAAATGTGATTACTGCAAAAATTAAATATGGTATGAGTATTGTTTTGCACCGCTTGAGATAAATATCATTTCCTGGTCTCAGGAATAAGCCCGCTACAATAAAAAACAACGGCATGTGGAAAGTATATATCCACTCATGTAAACTAGTATTATGAACAGTATGTCCAAATACTACAAGTATAATACCTAAGCCTTTCAGTACATCTATTGCGACGGAACGATGGCCAGCCATTGTCTTTGGGGTTATGATAACGAGAGAATAGAAATCTTTATTTAATTTCTTTCAAAGCGTCTTGAAGCCATTGCCATGTAAAACGGCGTAGATGTTCAAGTTCGCTGTCAATTAGTTCGTAATTTATCGGAGAATCCAACTGAAAAGATTCGGCATCGGCTTTGCGCACCATTCTCGATTCATGTTTTACTAACGACAACAGGGAATACAACCTGCCGTTAGTAGAGGCCGTGCCGTCATTATTGTATCGTGGAAAAGTAAAGAACTTTTTGTGGTTCAACATTGAGAAAACAGAACAATGGAACGAATCTGTAAACACAAATTCTGAATCCCGAATCAATTCAACAAATTCTTTTGGACCAACGTTGTATGGCGTGTAGTCAGCAAAACCTACATCACTTTTTACATATTCATCCGAATGTGCAATTTGAACAATTTTCAGTCCTGTCTCTTTTTGAACATTCTTCACTACTTCGCGTTGCCAAGGATTGTTGCCGAGGAAATATACAAACAAATATTTCTCTCCATTTGCAAATCTTTTCCCATCGCCTGTCGCACCAAGTGCCACAGTCCAATCATTGCCTTCAAACATAAGTGTCGGGTCGCAGACAACAGGAACATCTCTGTCTGTCAACTGTTTGACAATAGATTGTCCACTTGTTTCGCGTACTGAAATATGGTTGATTCGTATTAGAAATTCAGCTGCTAATTTGCAGTATTTCCCCGGCAGTTGGGATATTCCGAAACTCGTTGCCAATGCAATTTTGGGAACCTCGTTGGGCACAAAGTTAAGCGTATAATAATCCGCCGCAATATTGCTCGGAAGCCATAATTGGTCGCTGCCAACAACAAATGCCGAATACTTATGGACATTTTCAGTTAATTCTTGTTTGCTATTGTAACGTTCTGACAATCTGAATTTTGTTGATGCAAAATTCTCAAACATTTTATATCGGATAGCCAAGTTTTTTGCGTATTCTGAATTACGTTTTTTGGCAATTAACTTTCTGACAGTCGCCATCTTATCCTTAACAATTTCCTTGTCAAAAATTCTGCTCAAGAAGTATTTGTACTTGGCTTTGTTAATTTCTGACAATAGACCATCTATACAGATTGTCTCGTTTTCGATTCCAAGTTTGTCGAATACCATTTGTGTGGCATACGCTTGGAGTTGCGAACCGTAATTGGGTTGAAAATAACAAGTAATGAGGGCAATTGGGGACATAGCTAATTAATAATCAGATATTTTGTTTTGGATTGATTTTTTTTCCCTAACATATATAGTATAACAGGGAAAACGACACTCTGATGACGAATCCACGAGCCGAAATCAGGTTCAAATGCTGCCGATGTCAGCCAAAATGCTATGTAGAGTGCTGTTGCTATTGTCATTTCAAGGGTATAGTTTTTTCTTTTTTTGAATACTGTTAACATTATAAAAAATATAAAACCTTGAAAGAAAATAGTGATTAAATATGAAATTTTAAATTGAAGCAACAACTCTAAAGGAAACATTAAACGAATAATCTTAAAAAAATATTCCAAGGTGTTTATAGCAATACTACCTCCGCCAAATATAGGTTTAATGACTGAGGCTATACCAGCACGTGTTCCACGCTCTTTTGACATGACTCGTTCTAATTCCTCATACGACTCTTCAGCTTCTATGGCAAGATATGAGGACATTATATAATATACTCCTGCCATTATTGACAGCATGCAAAGACTACTTATTATTATTTTGAAATTTGACATTTTGGCATTCGATAAAAATTTATCTTGCCATATATAGACTAACATAAAATATCCTAAAACCAATCCATAATATTTTCGCGTGAATAAAATTGTTAACAATATGGCGAAACATACTCTTATTAGACATTTCTTTTGGGATGTTTGACCTTTAAATGACAACATAATGATAAACCAAAAAATCATTTGCAAAATTTCTTTGGATAGACAAAAAGAAAAAATATTAAGAATAATGATGTTCAGATATATAAATAAAACTTCTATATTGCTTACAGAATGGGTTTTGTAGAAAGAAACTATACCTCTGTATAACAAGAGATTAAAAATAATAGTTATAAAAAATTCCCATTCGTAGTATGTCGTTAATCCAAAAACATTACATACCTCTGCTAAAGCCATTGTGTTTTGACCTGCTGCGGATTCAACTTGTGCTACTGCATTAAAACTTTTTATATTTATCACAAAATCATGACTATGAATAGCCATATCAGCTATAAATTTAAATCCTTTTCCTGGCACGACAAGACTTTCATACATAATAGTATAGCGTACTACTTTCGCTATTGCAATAAGGAATAAAAAAAATGTATTTAGCCATTTAATGTTTTTGGCGGCATCATTTTGCATTTTGCTAATCTAATATAATAAAACGATTTTCGATTCCATGTTTAGAGTAATAATCAGAAGTGGCGACAGCAGTTTTATATCGCACAGATTTCTTTGACACCATACAATAGTTTATGATTTTCGCATCATTAAACATTTTGCGGATATTAAACAACGCAGATGACATAAAGCCATAAACTTCGGAAGGATAAAAGTCTGATTTTACAAGGTATGTTTCTACTGCTTCTTCCAATCTTGTATATTCAAGTCCCATCTCACAGCAAAATCGAGTTATATAGTCAGATGTATCCCGACCATGAGGAATGTAAACAATAGGTTCCTGATACTCTTTACTTATGGAACTAAGGATGTTATAAAACTGCTCTCTGAAAATATCCTCGTTTCCGCACAAGTTTTCGTCTGAATATACATCAGGCACAGCACCAATAAAATAAACTTTACTTTTGTTCTTTTTTACCGACAGCGTCTTTCCTAAATTTGCAAATACATTGGGATAAACAATTTTTTTCGTATCTATGTCGTTGTACAATGTGAAAAAATATTTGTTAACTTCTGCAAATCTTGTTGAATATGCAAACTGATTGATAAAATTACGAATTCGTCGCATCACAGAAGGAGAACTTTCGCCTTTCAAATATGACAATGTTTTTGTTCCATCGTCTAAATAAACAACATGACCTCCCGCTTTCAGAAATTTAAGCGCAATTGATGAGAATAGGAGATTAGTATTATCTCCTATAAAAATTCTTTTGTACTTATTATTTTTTAAAGATAACAAACTTCTTATAAACTGTTTTGACACAAAGGAATTACTAACTGTTACAATTTTTTTATCGTACACAAGATTGTAAGAAACAAGCATTTTTTCTACCTGTTGATACCTAATTTTACCCTCAATATATGGAAAAACAATTTTGTACTCTTCTATCTTAAATTCGTATATCGCCTCCAACGCACACAACAATTGCAAAGGAGAAGCGATTACAAATAGGGAAGGCGTTTGAGGTGTAAATGCCGAGTGCGATTTGTTAATCATTGTTTTGTTCACCTAATTATTTATCCTACTATTTTCGCCACGACTTCCCTTACACATCCATCTCCGCCATTCTTCTGCATCACTATAATTCCCGCCATCGCCTTCACTTCCGAACAAGCATCTGCTGGACACGCTGCAAATCCAACTTCCGACAAAAGTTCAATGTCATTGATGTCGTCGCCGATATATGCAACTTCTTTCAACGAAATGTTCAGTTCGTTACAAATCTGTCGTACTGCCTCAAGTTTGCCGCCGTTTCGTTTGCCTTGAACAAGGAAATCAATTTTCAATTTCTTGGCACGGTTTTCTACTATTTTGGTGTTTTCGGAAGTGACGATTCCCGTCTTGATGCCTTTTTCGCGAAGGAGTTGGAATCCCATGCCGTCGCGAGTGTTGAACTTTTTGAGTTCGTCGCCAGATTCAGAATAGTACATTCCTCCATCTGTCAATGTACCGTCAACATCACTCACAAAGAGTTTTATGTTTTTTGAAACGTTTTGTTTGTTCAAGATGTGTCGGCGCATTAGGTTTTCAAGAACAATCCAGTCGTCAGGCTCGTCAATTTCTGCTGCGGTGTATTCGGGCATTTCGTAAATGCCGATTTTGCCGCTCAGACGATTTCCTGATGATTTTATGTTTGCAACCGTATTGATGTAAAAAGCTCCGTTTTCCATCAACATTCCGTCAAAATTCTGACGACGTGGACGATTTTTGTAATCATAGTTTTTGCTTGTACCATCGCCATTCCAAAAGAAACGGTAATTGCGTACACCGGTTAAAATGCTGTCGTATTGTCCCGAGAAATACATCTTTAACCCGCCAGTGAAATCTTCTGTCTGCGTAAGCGGCGATGTTGCCTGAACCAGCATAAAGATTTCATCATCAGACATTTGACCAGCATTGATGTATTCAAGCATTACACTTTCAGTGCTTGACGTGTCGGATGCGTTTTCTTTGGAACGTCGGTAGATTTTAGTCTTTTTGTAATTAAATTTTCCGACGGTGGTTTCAATTTCGTCAGAATCCGTGGCGACAACAATTCTGTCAACTTCCGCACATTTTTCCAAAGCCTCAATGTTCCAACAAACCAATGGCTTGCCGCAAAATGGCTTTATGTTTTTGAGAGGAATTGACTTACTGCCACCACGAACGGGAATGAATGCAGTAACCATTATAATTAATATTTCAAAGGTTTTCCAAAAAATAGAAATGCAATATATTTTTGCATGTTAATTCATATCATGTATTGAAAAACGAGCAAATTTTATAGACTCATGATACGAGAATACACCACCTTCGTACAATACACCTATTTCGTTATCATTCAATTGCACAAGATCTGAATATCCTGATGGTCCGGAATAAACAGTAACAAGAGTGTCCCATGTTTGACCACTGTCAGTAGAAAAGTGTATTGTTAAGTTTTGTCTTATCTCCTCATCAAATGGGTTAGAAAATAGTAATGTATCGGTCAGATTATTATCTTTTCTAATTGTTATTAGTGAAGCTTGGCAACCTTTGGAGTCAACAAGTTCTACTTTTTGCGTTTCAGTCCAAGAAACACCGCCATCATAACTTTTGCTTCCAAGTCGATAAGGTCTTATTTTATCTCTATTTCTATATGTTGTATATCTTTGCGATAACATCAACTCTCCATTTTTGAGTTCCGTTACAACACATTCCCCGCTATTGCCGTCTGTAATGATATTGGATGTATGCCAAGTTTTTCCTCCATTATCACTATATATAGTAAATGAGCGATAATGGTCGTTCAGTATGCCATAAGCAGGAATAATAATCCTACCATTTCTTTCGTTATTTGTTAGTTGTAACCCATGCACTGGACCAACAGAAAAAAATCCAACAGAATCAGGGATTAACTTGGTGATATTAGCATCATTAGCCCATGTCTCACCACCATCAGTGGAATAAGTACAACATAATTTTAATCCTTCATGACTTTTATTTTGACGACAAGTAGTTTCCGTCACGCCTTGCTTTCCATATTTCCATACCATGACAATTCGGTTGTTAATTTTGTCGTATAAAGGGCAAGCATTGCCACATTTATTTCTTCCTATGTCTTTTACAACCTTAATATTCCCCCAAGAAAGTCCTCCATCAGTACTTTTTTTCATGACAATATCAACATTGCCCCAATCAGAACTATTATCCACTCTACCTTCAGCAAATGCATATATGACGCCAACATCATCTATTATAATTGTAGGTATTCTGAAAGTAGCATACCCTTCTTCACCTGACGAAAAGACTGTTGTGGCATTGATTCCGTCAAAGTTGTAGAAGATTTCTTCCTCCTCTTTCGAGCATGAAACATTCAGTAATAACAAACATAATAAAAACAAAAGCTTTTTCATACGTTTATTGTAATGTGAGGGCTGAAAGATTTAAAATATTATTAATAAATGGAATCGTTTATTGATTTCTAACCACTTCGTTCACTTTGGTCAGGCCTTTTTGCGCAATGCTTGCCAATCTATGTTGCATAGCCAACACAAGGGCATCCATTGAACTGCCTTCGTTGTCATACAAAACAATCTCGGATTCGTGTCCGCCGATTAATTGTTGACCGTTTATCGTTGTAAAAATACCGGCGTGGGAAGTAACAGAAATATCGCCGGTTTCTTGAACGTCGCAACTTAAATAGTTGTGATTCTGAGTGATTTTGATGCTTCTGACTTGCGCAACATTCAAGACGCTGCAATAAAGATTTCTACCTGCGTCAAGTTTTGAAATGTCGTTTACAAAAGTATTGCCCAAAGTTCTGAATACAGATAAATGTGTTTCCTGACGCTGAGGACGGAGTACAAACGCGCCGCCTAACACTCTGCCGTTAAGTACTTTGTTAGGAAACAACACTCTGACAATATCTTCCTTTGAATCAACCATAAACTATGCCGCCAACTTTTCTGCTTTTTGGATTACATCGTCCACGTCAAAGGGAAGATGGCTTTCTCCGCTTACTTGGTCGCCGACGGTTTGATAATACGTGTACGTGTTGCTGCCGATGTTGATGCCAGCCTCTTTGTCACGCCACATTAGCAACAAAGATCCGTTGTTTTCGGGGCAAACATCTATTTGCAACAGGCAACGGCTGCTCAGCAATGGCAACAAGGCTTCAAAATTGAGTATTACATCAGGGTTGAGAGGTTTGCCGCCCTCGCCATCCCAATCGTCCTTGTATGTTTCAAAAAGTTCCAAATCTTTTTTCAACCTATACTGCTCCTGCATTTTTACGCTGGCATCTTCACGCAACGCCTCGTCTATGAGGCTGCGCCCCACAGATTGTTTAATTTCCGTGGTCAGATTCACAGAGTGCAGATAAGCCATTACGGTCTCAAACGAAGCCGTATTCCTTTCTTTGGTCTTATATGTTGCAGTTGTAGCCATAATCACTTTTTTGTTTCGGCAAATATAATCCTTTTCTAATACTTGTCAAAACTTTTTAGTGATTTTTTACCATTTTACTTGATTCTTTTTCAATTTGTTGCGCTGAACCTTCTCGATGTCAAGGATGTCCTCTTGTTTGTAGGTCAACGCCTTGGCTACGGCGCGGCAGTCGCGGGCGAGCTTGCGGACACCGTCGGGTTCCAGAGATGCGGCGTGGTCTGTGCCTTTCCAAGTGCGGTCGAGAGTGTAATGGCGTTCCACATATTGTGCGCCCAATGCCACTGCCGCTGCATCTACTGCAATGCCGAGGTGATGTCCCGAAAAGCCGATTGCCTTTACGCGATTCTCAAACTTTTCGTACAATCGTTTGATGTCCAAAAGGCAGATGTCCTCAAACGGCACTGGATAGCCTGAAGTGCAGTTGTAAATCACCAAGTCCTGATTGCGTTTCTGCGCCTCGAAAAACTCAACAATTTCTTCCTCTTCCTCCTTTGATGTCATGCCGAATGAAACGTGGATTTCTCCTTCATAATTGTTGCAGAGATATTCCAAAAGCGGTTTGTTGAGGTTGCAGGCGGAAGGAATCTTTATCAGTTTGGGTTTCAATGTACAGATTTCCTTCGCGGAAGTCAAGTCCCACACAGAAGTGGAATATTCGATTCCAAACTCGTTGCACCATTGTTGGAGTTGTCGGTGCTGTTCCAAATCGAACTCCAAAAATTCGCGGTGTTCGCCGTAGGTCTTTCCATACGAATTTTCGGGGTGTGGATGCGGTGCGTTGTATTCTTCAGGAGTGAGAAGTTCCTTGTTGCAACGCTTTTGAAACTTCACTACGTCGGCTTTGCAATACGTTGCAGCCGTCATAATCATTTCCTTGGCGATTGACATATCGCCCTTGTGGTTACAGCCTATTTCGGCTATTATTTTCGGTGGTGTCATTTATTGAATTTTTACTTAATGCTTTTACATGTTTAATTTTTGCCAACAATCCCCACAAAAAATGATATTTGCCCAACCCTCCGACAAATACAGATTTATAAAATCTTATTTTGTCTTTTAGTGATACATTGGGAGTGGGAGTGTTGTCAGAAACTTTTATTCCTTTGCTGCTTTTTAAGAGAATTGCATTCTTTTTGGCGAAATTTTTTTCTCTGTCAAACAATATTTTGTAATATTTTTCTATGACATCTTTTGGTGGGCCGTCGTGCAGTTGTATTATTTTTTTCTCGACCATTTTATTCAAAATATCAGCGATTTCAGGATTCCTTACAATGCACAATGTTGTACCTTGAGTGTCGGTGTCTTGCAAAAAATATGAATCACCCAAGACTATATCTGCACTTTTTGAGAATGGGTCATTGCAAACCAAGCAGCGGACGTTTTTGAAATACGTTCCATATCCAGCAGCCATTGTTTTCCGATAGGGAAAATATACAATGTTTTCTGCTGAATTGTGTTCTATGGCAAGAGTCATATATCCAGGGAAACCATGTCCTCTGTTGATTATTGATTTTAGTTTTATGTCTTTGCCGAGAGCCCTTGTTAAATATTCTGCCGCGTGCAATGACGGGGTATGGTTGCATAACAGCGAAATGAAAAATTTGATGTTATGCTTTTTATTTTGATAATATTTCTTTAAAGAATTAATCTGACACGGCAAGCCTATTACGGCAACAATACCGTTTGTCGTATTAATTTGCTTCAGAATATTCTCCCACGATATGGGACAATATTTAGAAGTACGAGCATTGCGGATTTGTTCAATATTATTTGTCAATATTTGTTGAGGCAGATGGTTGTCTGTCCTATTGGTAACGCATGTAACGTAATCGACTATCTTGTTTTCGACAAGGTAACACAATAGTTCTGTGGCGATGCCACCAGACGAAGCATTAAGCCTCATTTCCTCGTCAAGCGAATATCCGTAGCAATATGTTTCTTCTTGCGGATTATAATTTTTTAAATCATTGATGCCGGGACACGATTTGATACACAATCCGCAGTGGTTGCATTTGTCTGCATCTACTTTTGGAACATAAAACCCAAGCGTGTTCACCATATATTCTATGGCATTTTGCTTGCAATAACTTTTGCACAGTCCGCAAGAACAACACAAATCGTCTTTTACGGTCTGCGATACATTATTTTTTTTCCACATATTGCTTCAAAAAAGAAGAATTACCACGTGCTGATACCGCCAAAGTTTCAATTTTAGTTTTTAGTTTTGATTTGATAGTATCGGCTTTGTCCAAAATTTTCTTTGTCTCGTCAATCATTTCAGGAATGTTGGCGGGAAGTGTGGAAACCTCGAAAAAACGGTACGGATATTCCAACAGAGTGTAAAGAGATCTTGTTTTATGGCTGTCTGCACCCCACGATAGGATTGGTGTATTAGCTAATACACACAATATTGAGGCATGCCAACGTCCGGAAATAAACAATTTTGCACGTTTCAATACTTGATACAAGTCGTGGTAGCCGCAATTATCAAAATTGACGTATCCGATTTTGTTTTTTCTAATCACTCTGTTAATATCTTCATTGCCGCCGTTATAGCCATCAACAAAAATTACTTGTGGTACTATTTGTTTGATTCCATTAATGATTTCAGAAAAGACGTCAACAACATTCCATTTTACTTGATTGTAAGCGTTCCTTATGCCAGAAGAATCTCCAATACAGATATATGGCTTTGAGAAATCAATTTGTTGTGATAATTTCTCAGATGGTTTCCAATCATCAGCAGGCTGGTATGAGAACAATGCATCAGCCACAAATTCGGCATTTTTAACATTGTGCTGTTCGAGTAAAGGTAGTGATAATGTTTCCCTTACCAGCACCTTGTCTAACTTCGGATAGACGTTTTCAATAATCTCAAAAGCATTATAATTATTGGGATCAACGGTATGATTAACAATAAAGGTAGGAAGATTGAATTTTGTCTTGCCAACCCATGCCATGAACAGCAGATAACGAGCCCCCATTCTGTATTTTCCGAATTTGTCTGTACCATTTACGATATTGCCCTCTCCGTTAATAAATATTATGTCAGCCCATTCCAGTAATTGTTTTTCATATTGAAGAATTTTGCCATCTTTCATTCGGCTATAATAATCTTCGTACTGAGAATATTTATAAGGGACAAAATCATTGTTCTTATTTATTACACGAAAACTGTGTATCTTTCTGATTAAGAAAGTAGGAAGCATCTTTTTTGCAACACGCTTCAATGCTGATTTGCTTGCAACTTTTTTGAAACCACCCTCGGGAGTCGGATGATACAAACTTCTGTAATCTATATACTTGTAATCAACATCGAAATTTTCATCTTGCAACATCTTGATCAGATTCAGTAGTTGCAACTGCTCCATAATTTTGCACCGACCTCAAATCGCCGATGAACAATATATTTTTCTTCATATTATTTTTTCTTTATTTTGCTAACAAAATTTTTGGCTTTGTTGAAAATAAATTCTCGTTCTGTTTTGGTTACACCAATGGTTAGTACAGAGATTAATGTCGTTAAAACAGAAATAACTGTTACCATACACAGCCTAAATATGTTCTCATCTTCATAACAATGATAATATATCGGTATCAATGAAGAAGTAATAATTACAATGGCACATGGTACCGCTACCTTTACCAGAAATTCTTTAACTGTAAAAAAAGTTAGTTTCCCTACTATCGAAACTCTCGCCAACATTGCAATTGCTTCCACAAGGACAGCAACAATTACGACACTGTATGCAGGGAATCCACATTCAAGCACAACCCATGATATTGGAAGGTTCAACAATAAAATGCCGCCGACAACACTTTGATATTTTTTTATTTTCCCTGTTGCCTGAGCAAGAGCCATTATCAAAAAACTCATAGACAAGATTAATACTTCTACTACCGATAGTCTTGTCATCGTAACCATAGTTTCTGAAACCTCTTTCTTCAACCAGATGTTTAATACAATGTCCATCTCCAAAGCAAGGGGCAATGCAAATATGAATACAAGGTAAAAGACAAACTTACAACCGCTAAAAACCATACGTTTGGTTTCGTCATATTGTTCTGCGGCATAATTCTTTATTATTGGAGGCCGCATTGCGGTTACAAAATTTTGTGCGAAAGTTGATGTCGCATGACTGACTTGTAATGCAATACTATAAGCGGCATTGACCAATGCACCAAAGTACAGGTTCAAAATTATATTTACTCCTTGTCGTTTGAAAATTCCAGATAAAGACCCAAACAAGTTCCACCCACTGTAACTTACCAACTCTTTGAATAATGCTTTATCCTTGACAAACTGAAATTTACATTCGTTGTAATTATGTTTGCAATACAATCTGTAAATCAATGTACAGACAAGCGAAACAATTGCAAGCAGACAACCATACATAATCAATCTGTCGTACACTCCTATTTGCAGCGCAAAAACAATTGCAAGATTTAAAATCACCTCAGCAATACCCACGTATGCATAAACATTCATATTTTCGTGCGCAATAACACTTGCCATATACGGCATCGCAACAAATTTCATCACAAACGAAAACACAGCCGCCTGGTAAATCCAAATCGCTGCTGTCATTCTTTCGGGTGGAATAACAAGTTTGTTCATCACAAACCACAGTCCGATTGTCTCCGCCAAAACAACGATTATCACCGCAAGCAATACATATATCTGAAATGTTACACTGAATGTCGTCTTTAAATGTTCGTAATCTTCTTTTCCTAAATCAAATGCGAAGTAACGTTGGCTCGCCGTTGCCATTGCGCCGGAGAGAAACCCAAACATCGTTACCACTCCCGCCACAACATTATAAATTCCGTAATCTTCCGCTCCTAAGACATTGAGCACCACCCTCACCGTGTACAGCGACACGAGCATTATGAGGATTTGTCGGAAATACAGCAGCAGCGTATTTTTCGCTATGCGCGAAGTGTTTGAAGCGGTTCCCATTATCCATCAATCCTCCTTATCCACGCCCCCGGCACATACGCCGTCGCATATCTTCCCACTCCCTGCAATTCCACAAACACCCGTGTCTGATGCTTGTATTTCATCACTACGCCTTCCACTCCTGCGAAGGGCCCGCCGATGACAACAACACGGTCGCCGGTAATCAAAGAAGGAACTTCGTTTTGCCTCACAATGATGTTTTCGTTGCCGGATTCTACGATGATTTTGAAACTCTCCATCTGCCTTTCGGGGACGGTGAGGAAATCGTTGGTGCCGTAGGAATTGGTGGAAAAATGATCGTAATATGGTGTCATTCCAGCGAGGAATTTG
>Ga0247610_10004610_pt1 | contig 14696 bp, 8 predicted proteins | sample 174DNAGHGhighgp2_FD_193483 | JGI IMG/M metagenome (GOLD analysis project Ga0247610, IMG submission 193483) | Sheep rumen microbial communities from Palmerston North, Manawatu-Wanganui, New Zealand - 1742 DNA GHGhigh gp2 | ecosystem: Host-associated > Mammals > Digestive system > Stomach > Rumen ... | reverse complement strand
ACAACATCATCCATCTGAGTATTTTCAATGGTGCTACCCAGTTGTTTTCACGCGACTTCCGTAAACAACAGTACGCCAAGAATGTTCCAGCCCAGATACTGCAGCAGTCGGTATTGAACAATATGGAATTTTCGAAGGTTGATGCCAATGGTTTCCATTTCAATGTTTCCGTTTGTGTTCCCGACGACGCCAGTTGTTACCTTATTGACCAGATTATTGATTTTAAAGGTAGCCCATCCGTAAAACTGCTTGAATATTGAAAGTTACACTCCTGCAAACAGATATCCGTTGGGCACAGCCAGAAGAAAACATCCGCTGTGCAGAACAGTTGCTTTCCGATGCAGAAGAGAGCGACCTTTATGTGTTACCAGAAATGTGGAGCACGGGGTTTGCAACAAAGCCTCATGGTATTGCTGCCGACGAAGATACGAATCCCGCTTTACTTTGGATGAAGGAGATGACAGCGCGACGTCAGTGTGCTATTGCCGGTAGTCTGGCAGTCCGTTTGTCGGATGGTAGTTTCCGCAACCGTCACTATTTCATCGATGGACATAATGGTAACATTTACTATTACGACAAACATCATCTCTTTACGTATGGTCACGAAGACGAAAACTATACGGCAGGGCAGGAACATACCGTTGTCACGTATGAAGATTTCCGATTTCTGTTGTTGACGTGCTACGATTTGCGTTTCCCTTGCTGGAGTCGTTATTCTGACAATCTTGATTATGACGCTATTATTTTGGTTGCCAATTGGCCTGAGTCCCGCCAGTCTGCATGGCAACTGCTCACTCGTTCCCGTGCAATCGAGAACCAGTGTTACCTCATAGGTTGTAATCGTGTAGGCGACGATCAACATTCCCATTATGCCGGCTGTTCTCTAGTAGTTGACGCTTATGGCAAGGCATTGGGCCAGTGCCATAAGAACAGGGCTGAAAGTCTCACGGTTAACCTTGATATAGCCGAACTGCAACGTCGTCGTAGCAAGTTCCGCGTCCTTGAGGATAGAGACCTCCGATAGGTTTCTTTTGCAAATATCGTTAAATTATGCATGAAAAGTTTGCAAATTTCACAAGCTTTTCGTAACTTTGCAGGATAGATATACAAACTAATCAAAAACGAACAAAATTATGTTATCACAGCAAGACCTGAAGCAGTTGGCTCAGAAGGGTATCTCTGAGGCACAAATCGAGAGACAATTAGGTGAGTTTAAAACTGGTTTCCCATTCCTGAAGTTGGAGGCTGCAGCAGCTATTGGTAAGGGCATTGTAGCACCTTCTGATGCTGAGCGCAAGGCGTATGTGGAGGCTTGGCAGGCTTACAAAGCCGAGGGCAAGAAGGTGGTGAAGTTTGTACCCGCATCGGGTGCCGCCAGCCGTATGTTCAAGGATATGTTTGCCTTTGTGGATGCCGACTACGACGTGCCCACGACGGACTTCGAGAAGAAGTATTTTGACAACATCGAGAAGTTTGCCTTCTACGACGAGCTGGATGCTGCCTGCCAGAAGAATCAGGGCAAGGGTATCAAGGCACTCATGGCTGAAGGTAACTACAAGGCCGTTGCTGCTAACATGCTGAAGACTGAGGGTCTGAACTACGGACAGCTGCCTAAGGGCCTGTTGCTGTTCCACAACTATGCCGAGGGCGCTCGCACGCCGATGGAGGAACACTTGGTGGAGGGTGCTTTGTATGCAGCATCGAATGGTGAGGCCCACGTACACTTCACCGTCAGCCACGAGCACATGGAGCTCTTCAAGGCCAAGGTGGCTCAGAAGGCTGATCTCTATGCTAAGAAATATGGTATCAAGTATGACATTTCTTTCTCTGAGCAGAAGCCCTCGACGGATACCGTTGCCGCTAATCCTGATGGCACGCTGTTCCGCAATTCTGACGGCTCGCTGCTGTTCCGTCCAGGTGGTCACGGTGCGCTGATTGAGAACTTGAACGAGATTGAGGCTGACGTCATCTTCGTGAAGAACATCGACAACGTCGTGCCCGACCGTTTGAAGGACGATACCGTCGAGTGGAAGCAGGTCATCGCTGGTGTGCTGGTAACACTGCAGAAGAAGGCCTTCGAGTATCTGCGTCTCTTGGATACAGGCAAGTACACGCACGAGCAGATTGAGGACATCATCCGCTTCGTGCAGAACGACCTCTGCTGTCGCAAGGCTGACATCAAGGAACTGGAGGATGCCGACCTCGTCATCTACCTGCGCAAGAAGCTGAATCGCCCCATGCGCGTGTGTGGTGTCGTGAAGAATGTGGGCGAGCCTGGTGGTGGTCCGTTCTTGACGTATAATCAGGATGGAACCGTTTCGCTGCAGATTCTCGAATCAAGTCAGATTGACAAGTCGAACAAGGAATATATGGAGATGTTCACCAAGGGCACGCACTTCAATCCCGTCGACCTCGTTTGCGCTGTGAAGGACTACAAGGGCAACGCTTTCAACCTGCCTGAGTATGTCGACCCAACCACGGGCTTCATTTCTCAGAAGTCGAAGAGTGGTAAGGAACTGCAGGCTCTGGAGTTGCCAGGACTGTGGAATGGCGCCATGAGCGACTGGTCTACCGTCTTCGTCGAGGTTCCCCTGTCGACATTCAATCCCGTGAAGACCGTCAACGACCTGCTGCGCGACCAGCATCAGTAATACAACCGAGTTGAGGGGGGAGAATTGTCTAAACCGTAATTTCTCCCCTGATGCTGCGGTTCATTATTTCGCGTACCTTCTCCGGGTCGTTATAGTGTGACTGCAAGAACATCAGTTTTGTGACGGCACTTTCCACCGTCGAATCATAACCGCTTACCACACCGGCTTCCTTCAAATGGAAGCCGGTGTCGTATCTGCCCATTTCGACACATCCTTGCATACACTGGCTGATGTTGACAATCACCTTACCATTCTTTGTACCTTCCTTGAGCGCGTTCAGTAACCAGGGACGCTGGGGCGCATTACCCGAACCGAAAGTACGCATCACGATTGCCTTGAGGTTAGGCGTATGAATGATGTGACGAATAAGGTCTTCGCGAATACCGGGGAACAACGAGAAGATAATCACGTTGTTGTCCAGTCGGAAGTGTGGAGCCATGGGCTTGTTCCAGTCGGGTTTCAGAATACGCTCCTCATGATAGGTAATGTTAACGCCAGCATCTACCAAGTGAGGAAAGTTAAACGATTCGAAGGCATTGAATTCGTCGGCACTTTGTTTTGTCGTACGGTTGCCACGTAACAGATGACCATTAAAATAGATACCAACTTCTGGTACAAGAGCGTGACCTTCTTCGTCTTTCGCCGCAGCAATCTCTATACTAGTGATGAGGTTCTCTTTGCCGTCGGTGCGGAGCTGTCCGATGGGCAGTTGCGAACCGGTGAAAATGACAGGCTTCGTCAGATTCTCCAACATATAGGAGAGGGCAGAGGCTGTGTAGGACATCGTATCAGTTCCGTGCAATACGACGAAGCCGTCGTACTGGTCGTAGTTGTCAGCAATGACATGCGACAGGTCGGTCCATAGTTGTGGAGACATATCGCTGGAATCAATAGGCGGATTGAACTGATGTGTGTCAATCTGCATATTGAACTGTTCCAGTTCCGGTACACGTAGCAACAGGTGCTCGAAGTCGAAAGGCTCCAAAGCACCTGTTTGCGGATTGCGGTTCATGCCGATGGTTCCACCTGTATAGATGAGTAAGACCTTGCTCTGCATGGTACGTAAATGTTATGTCTTATCCGTTCATCGAAAGCAGGAACTCCTCGTTGGAATGTGTCTGTACCAAACGATCGCGGATGGTACTCATAGCCTCGATGGGATTCATCTCGGCAATGAATTTGCGGATAATCCACATGCGGTTCAGTGTGGTCTGATCCTGCAACAGCTCGTCGCGACGAGTAGAAGAAAGTACCAGGTTGACAGCAGGGAACACGCGTTTGTTGGCAAGCATACGGTCGAGCTGCAATTCGGAGTTACCTGTACCCTTGAATTCCTCGAAGATTACTTCGTCCATCTTCGAACCAGTGTCTGTCAGTGCGGTAGCAATGATGGTCAGCGAACCGCCGCCTTCGATGTTACGGGCTGCACCGAAGAAACGCTTGGGCTTCTGCAGGGCATTGGCGTCAACACCACCTGTGAGCACCTTACCACTGGCAGGAGCAACGGTGTTGTAGGCGCGTGCCAGACGTGTGATGGAGTCGAGGAAGATGACGACGTCGTGACCGCATTCTACCATTCGCTTGGCCTTTTCCAATACGATGCCAGCAATTTTCACGTGACGGTCAGCAGGCTCGTCGAATGTCGAAGCAATGACTTCTGCGTTCACTGTCCGTGCCATATCCGTAACCTCTTCTGGGCGTTCATCGATGAGCAACATCATGATGTATGCCTCCGGGTGATTTGCAGCAATGGCGTTGGCAATATCCTTCATCAATAATGTCTTACCGGTTTTTGGCTGTGCCACGATGAGGGCACGCTGACCTTTACCGATAGGTGCAAAAAGATCGACAATGCGCACCGACGGATTTGTTGTTGCCTTATCGCCACACAGGGTGAATTTCTCATCCGGGAACAGCGGCGTCAGATGTTCGAAGGCCACACGATCGCGTACTTCCTGGGGATTACGTCCATTGATACTGGTAATGTTTGACAGGGCAAAGTATTTCTCATTGTCGTGTGGCGGACGGACGGTACACTCTACGACATCACCTGTTTTTAGACTCCAGCGTCTGATTTGCTGTGGATTTACGTATATATCGTCTGGTGAAGACAAATAATTGAAGTCTGATGAACGCAGGAACCCATAACCATCCTGGATGATTTCCAACACGCCGTTACCGGTGATGAGCTCGCCGAAATCGAATGCAGCAGGCTGTGCCGTTTGGCGATAGTCTTGCATCATAGGCTCGTCCTGTGGTTGCTGAGCTACGGGACGGTCAAAGATGTCGACTGTAGGAATGGCAGATTGATCCTCAATAGGCAGGTCGATAATGGTAATGAAGTCTGTGCCGTCTCCGGGGTCACCATCCCAAACATCATCGGCATCTCCTTCCACAGGAGCCTCTTCTGCTTCAACGTTAGCGGCCATTTTCTCCTGCAACTGATCAATCATCTCAGGTGATAGTTCTTCATTGTCGTCTTCTACTACAGCTTCAGGAATTGCTTCTGCAACAGCCTCAGGAATAGCTTCGACTATGGGCTCGTTTGCAAACAGGTCAGCTTCGTCTTTTTTTGCAGCCTTCTTACGCGTCTTTTTCTCAGGTTTAGCTTCAGCAGGTGTTTCAGCTGCAGCCTCCTCTTCCTGTTCTTTCTTTGTCTTACGTACGCGCTTCTTGGGTGCGGGTTTCTCTTCTGTTTGTTCGGCAGCGGTTTGCTCGGGCTGTTCTGTTTCGGCTTTTTCTGCTGCAGCCTGTTCGGCAATCAGTGCATCCAGCGTCGGTTTCTTCCCTGCCTTTGTGGCTTTTTTGTCTAACGTGGTGCTCTCCGAGCCGTTGACGGTATAAACCTTGCTATTGTCTTTTGCTATACGTGTGCGTTTGCGCTTTGAGACGGGTTCTCCTGCAGCCACCTGCTCTGCGGCCTTGTCTAAAATGGCGTATACCACATTCTCCAATTCGTCGTTCTGCGATACTTTGACTCCCAGTTCACTGGCTATCGCCATCAGTTCGGGGATAGGAAGTTTTTCTAATTGTTCTTTCGTGTACATATTAATATACAGTATATCGTTAATGATTCAATGTTGAAATGATGTTTTGGAAAGAAGGTGCTTCGCGGACGGAAACACGTTTTTCTGAATTCGGCTGCAAAGATACGAAAAAAAAATGAACCAACCAAACCGTTTGCTCATTTTTTTTCAATTGTCGTTCACTTCTTTAACTTCCTTAACTTCTCTGACTTCCTTGGTTACTGTTTTGGCAATTCCACGACGAAGCGACAACCATCTTGATACGTAGTGTCCAACGTGAGGTCACCTCCCAGTCCTTGGGCATGGCGTTTGGCCAATGGCAGACCTAGACCCAAGCCTTCCGACAGGTCGTTGATTTTTCCAAACGGCATGAAAATCATTTCCAATTGTTCCTCCGACAGTCCTGTGCCAACATCCTCAACAATGAAGCGTACAGTATTCTCAGTCTGTGTGAGGTGCATCACCACGTGTTTGCCGTCCGAATACTTGGCGGAATTATATAGCAATTCGCGAATAGTTCTCATCAAGTAAAGGTGACTGGTGTGTATACAACAATTGTCAGGCAATTCGGTTTTCAGTAGAATGTCTGTGTCGGGGAAATTATCCTTCAAGCTGCTAACACATTCCCGAGCCAGTTCGTTACACGACACAAGTTCATTCCTGTGGGCCTGCAACTCTTGAGAGACACCCGAGTCAGAGCTGTCGTATAGCATTTGAACCATGCGGTTCAGGTGATGAGCATTATGCAACATAGTGTCAGTAATGCTTGCCAACTCTTCTTCTGGCAGCAAGTCGTTATCCTTTGTATCGCTTTTGTATGTCAACAGGCTGTCGCGCAGCACTTGTGCGAAACCTATGATGATGTTCAGCGGCGTGCGTATCTGGTGTGACACGTTTTGAATAAAGCGTGTTTTTTGCCTCACAGCCTCCTCAACCTTTTCCGTAGCCTTTGCCAGCTCTTCATTACGGTTTCTGCTTGTCTCTGCAGTATGTCGCAGTGCTCCCATGTGGAAGTTTAGAGACTGTTGCATGGTGGCAAAACTGTTTTGTAGCTGTCCGATGACATCGGTACGCTTGGTGCGTAGAATAATCTCGTCATTGTTGTCTCTTGCTATCTTCTCCGAGAGGCGCAGTAACTTGTTGAGGGGCTTGATTTCTCTTGAAACACTGCTTTGGCACAGCAGCAAAATGATAATCAATCCGATGCCAATTAGTGCGGCAATAATATATACCAATTTGTGGTAACTCCAGAGAATGTCTTTGTCGGGACATACCAATGCGAGACTCCATTCTGTACCAGGCACGGGACGGTAGCATACGTGACAATCCACACCGTCAATCGTAGCCTTCATGACACCGAGATTACCCGCAGTCATCTCATGTCCCAGTGCTATCAGCTCGGTATGTTTGTTGGGATCGGCATTGGAGAATATGGTCTGTTTGTAGAGCCTTGCAGTATCGGGATGGATATAATATTGTCCGTCGCTTCCTATCATCATATAATATGCGTGTGGGTAGGGGACAGCAGCACTATCTACAACGGCTGCTATGCGACGCATGGACAGGTCGCAGGTGATGATGCCTGCCAGCTGTCCGCTCTCTAGGAAAATGGGTCGGCTGTATGATGTAATCTGGTCGGTAGCCACCACTGTTCCTTCGGTGTCGTCGGCATAGGGTTTCACCCAGCAGGCTTTGCCCAACTCACGGGCAACACTATACCAAGGTTTCTCGAAATATTCATAGGGAGCGTCTCGTACGGTGATAATGGAGTCTCCCTCTCTCAGCGTATAGGCATCGAAATAACGTCCGTATTGTTGGAACATGTTCGGCTCTGCGGCAATGCAACACCCGTTGACATGACTATTCAACATAACAACGAGTCGCGAGATAGCCAATAGCGAGTCTGGTTGGAAATGTTCTTCGGCAAGCCATGTGTTGGAATTGGTGGCTGTCTCAATCGTACTCATTATACTTCTGACACGCTGCACCGTCGTGTTCAGCATATTGCTGGCGCTTTCTTGTGCTTCTTGACGGATGAAGAACTGCGACTGCATAAACATTCCGCCCAATGCCAGAATGAACACTGGTGCAGCCATCAGCAACATACCAATGGTGAGCTTCCTGGACAGGCTATGACGTATCAGCTCTCTCATACGTGTTCCTCCTTTCCTTTTTCACTCTCGGCAGTTTCTATCAAACTGTTAAGCAGGTCTGTAATGATCTGTCCCTCTTGTTGTATGATGTCAACATTGTCTGCCGTTTTTTGTCGTGTATTGTCGTGATAGTGCTCACATAGTTCTGTAACGTTTTTGACGATGGTGTCCGCAGGACCTGTCATTTGGTTTGTCATGTTGTGCAGGAAGGCGGTCTTCACGCGGTCAGCCTCCTGCGTCTGGGTGTAGGCCTGTTTAAGCACGCTGTTTCGTTCCTGCAATGTTTCTTTCGATTGCTGCAACTCACTCATGCGTTCTGCCAGTGCACGTTGCATTTGCTGGAAATGAAACTGCAGACGTCCTATCTCGTCTTTCCTTCGCGAGTCTGGAATGGTTTCTCCATAATGCCCACGAGCAATACGCTCGGCCGATTCTGTCAAAAGGTGTAAGGGTTCCAATTGGCGGTGGGTGATGAGTGTACAGAGCACCCAAGTCAGCAACATACCGATGATGGCAATGACCAACACAATAGTCAGTAGCAAGTTATAGTCACCGAAGATGTCTTCCTCGGGATATACTACCCCTACGCTCCATTTCAGTTCCTCCATAGCTCGGCCAGGTACTGCGGAGCGTTCGAAGGGACGATAGAATACATACCAGTCTTCACCGTTCATCACAAACTGTTTATAGCCTCGCTCGCCGTTTACCATTGCTTCTGCGGCTATACGTACCGAGGGGTCAGCTCCGTTCTCACACTGTGTGAACACCGTTTCGTGAGACAACTTGACGGGATCAGGATGTACAAGAAATGCACCATTTTTACCCAGTAGTGTGCTATAGCCATTGGCCGATGGTTTTGCGTCGAGTACGATTTGCGAAAGCAGAGCAAGGGACACATCAACTGACAGTACGCCAATAGGTTTCCAATTGCCGTCGTAGAGGGGTAGCGAGAAGCATGTCACCGCCTCGTCGTTAGGAGTATCCTTCACAGGTTCCATCCAGCATGCGTGTCCTTCCGTCAGCGGTTCTGTATACCACGTCTGTTGAGTGTAAGGTTTTCCACCGAATGCTTTAGCCATTACCAGTTCTTCGCTCTCGTTGTTGAAACCTTTGCGGTGAACGTAAGCCATGAATGGCTTCTTATCTTCGTAGAAGTTGGGAGCCATAGCAATGGCACAGCCGACAATATAGGAATTACTCTCAATAACAGTCTGACAATAATGAAACATCTGCTCGCGATTGTTCATTTTACCCAGAAGGTTCCAGTAGATATTGCCTGTTGCCTGTTCTACGCTCAAAAGAATATTATCTATGTGCTGTACCGTCGACTCCAACGTCTGTTCGGCATTACGCATAGCTTCTGCTTTCAATGTCTGACGTGCGAAATAAAACATTACTGCTAGCGCTACAAATAACAACAGCGCTATTTCGCAGACAACCATCAGACTCAGCTTGACTGATAAGGTCTTGTTGATTATTTTAGGCCATTTCAGCATAGTTTCAAGGTCTTCTGGCTGCAAATTTACGAAGAATTGGTTATATTTCCAAATGTATATGTATTATATCTTTGAAAACACTGTTAAGGAATTATAATTACAGCATATATCGTTTGACTTTCCAGTCAAATCTGCGTCATATAAACAGACATAAGAACTTGATTGGATGAAAGAGAAGAGTAAACGTTTTTTGCTGACAACGCTCTTCATGGCGTTTTGTCTGTGTTCATGGACGCAGACAGATTCACTATGGACTGTAAGAGGTCGTGTAACTGATGCCAAAACGAAGAAGCCACTGGCGTCGGTTAGTGTTATGAGTAACCGTGTTGGTACAGTGACGAATGCCGATGGTGAATTTGTGCTGAAGCTGAGCGCTGTTCCCCATGAGGTGGTATTTTCGTGCCTAGGCTATCAGACGCGACGCCTGACAGCAGCAGCATGTCGGGCTTTGGAGCAAGAGGGCAATCCCGTTCGTTTGCAGGCCAGCAGCGTGATACTCGACGAGGTGGTAGTAGAAGGACATGAGGCACGTGATATTGTGCTGAAGGCTATTGATCGTATAGAGCGCAACTATCCGAACAATCCGAACCTGATGCGTGGTTTCTATCGCGAGACAGTACAGAAGCGACAGCGTTTCATCAGCATTGCCGAAGGCGTCGTGGACATCTATAAGACAGGTTATCAGAAGAGTGATGCCGGCGACGGTGTGAAGATTCTGAAGGGTCGTCGGCTACTCAGTCAACGTGCCAGTGATACGTTGGCCGTGAAGCTACAGGGAGGTCCTGTGCTCCCCATTATCCTCGACGTAGTGAAGGAGCGAGATATATTGTTGAACGAAGAGGAATTGTCGAAATACACCCTGCGTCTCCGCACTCCCGAGATGATGGATGGCCGGATGCAGTATGTGGTAGAATTGACGCCCAGAGTGACTGAGACGTATGCCCTATGGACTGGCCGGTTGTATATCGATCGCGAGACACTGGCCTTCACCAAGATAGATCTTTCGTTAGACATGCACAATCCTGGCAAGGTGACAGAAATGATATTGCGCAAGAAGCCCTTCACATTACGTTTTACACCCCACGAGTTGTCGTTGACTGCCGATTACACGACAGACGGAGGTGTAACACGACTGAACTACATCCGAAACGTTATCCGGTTCCGTTGCGACTGGAAGCGACGCTTGTTTAAGTCGAATTTCAATATTGTTTCTGAGATGGTCGTAACTGACCGCCAAGAGGGCGCAGATATTCGCCCTATCCGCGTACGCGACTCATTCTTCCGTCATGACAACTTTTACGATAAGGTGATATATTTCAACGATCCTGATTTTTGGGGCTCTGAAAACATCATCGAACCCACGGAGGACTTGCTGAAAGGAATCGACAAAATAAAGAAAAAGATGATAGACAAGTAAAAACCGGCTAAAATTCAATCTTTTTCTATTTCACTGACTTATTGATTTCGTCAATATAGTTGAGCACGTCATCGCGTCCCGTTTTCTTTTCGGCAGAGGTGACAAACATGGGGGGCAGTTCTTCCCAGGTTTCTGATAACTTCTTTTTGTAACCATCAACAGCCTGATTACATTTATTGGGCGTCAGTTTGTCGGCTTTTGTAAAAATAATGCTGAAAGGAACGGACGATAACCCCAGCCACTCAATGAACTCGAGGTCTATCTTCTGCGGCTCCAATCGGATATCAACCAAAACAAAGACATTTACAAGCTGTTCGCGCTGGAGAATGTAACCGCGAATCATTTGATCCAAGCGGTCTATTTCCTTTTTCGAACGCTTTGCATAGCCATAGCCTGGCAAGTCGACCAGATACCATTCCTTGTTAATAATAAAGTGATTGATGAGTAGTGTCTTACCTGGCGTAGCACTGGTTTTTGCCAGCTTGCGGTTGTTGGTGAGCATATTGATAAGGCTGGACTTACCCACGTTCGAGCGTCCAATGAACGCATATTCTGGTTTCGTGTCCTTTGGGCACATTGACACTATAGGTGCCGACAGCGAGAATTCAGCTTGTTTGATTTCCATATTTCGATGTTTTGCCTGCAAAGATAGAAAAAAAAGATGGACTAACCAAACGTCAGTCCACCTTTTTTATGAATGATTTGTCTGTTATGCGTTATATTCCTGCCAAGACTTAATCTTGATGTCGTTCTGTGAAAGTGCCGTGAAGGCCTCGATGAAGGCCTTGGCCAGACGGACGTTGGTCATCAAGGGAATGTTATGGTCAATGGCACCACGACGGATGCGGTAGCCGTTGGTGAGCTCGCGCTTGGTGTGGTTCTTCGGCACGTTGATGATGAGGTCGAACTTGTGGGCAGCAATCATGTCCATGACGTTGTTCTGCCCCTCTTCGTCGGGCCATGCTACGGGCGTAGCCTCGATGCCATTGTCGTTGAAGAACTTCGCTGTGCCCCCAGTAGCATATACTTTGTAGCCTTTCTTGACCAGTTCCTTGGCGGGTTCCAACAGACTGACCTTACCCTTGGCGCCACCTGAAGAAATCAGGATGCTGCCACCATCCTTAGGCAGACGGTAACCGGTAGCGATGAGCGAGTTGAGCATAGCCTCGTTGAGGTCGTCACCCAGACATCCTACCTCACCCGTAGAGCTCATGTCAACACCCAGAACGGGGTCGGCATTTTGAAGACGGGCAAACGAGAACTGAGAAGCCTTGACGCCGATGCGATCGATATCGAACTCTGATGAGTCGGGACGAGAGTAGGGGGCATCGAGCATAATCTTCGTAGCCGTCTCGATGAAGTTGCGCTTCAGAATCTTAGATACGAAGGGGAACGAACGAGATGCACGCAGGTTGCACTCGATGACCTTCACCTCGCGGTTCTTAGCTAAGAATTGGATATTGAACGGACCGCTGATGTTGAGCTCGGCGGCAATCTTGCGGGCAATCTTTTTAATCTGACGGATGGTAGAGAAGTAGATGTGCTGAGCGGGGAACACCATCGTGGCGTCGCCAGAGTGCACACCGGCATACTCTACGTGCTCGGAGATGGCGTACTCGACAACCTCGCCCTTGTCGGCAACAGCGTCGAACTCAATCTCCTTGGTCTCGGTCATGAACTTAGAGATAACTACAGGGAATTCCTTAGACACCTCGGTAGCCATGTTGAGGAAGCGGTGCAGCTCCTCATCGTCGTAGCAGACGTTCATGGCAGCACCAGATAGCACATAGCTAGGACGTACCAATACGGGATAACCTACCTCGTCGACAAACTGCTTGACATCCTCGAACGAGGTCAAAGCACGCCATGCGGGCTGGTCGATGCCAAGCTTGTCAAGCATAGCAGAGAACTTGTCGCGGTTCTCAGCACGGTCGATGTCGACAGGAGAAGTACCCAGGACGGGAACACCCTGACGATGCAATTTCATGGCGAGGTTGTTAGGTATCTGACCACCCACAGAGACGATGACACCACGAGGCTGTTCGAGGTCCATAACGTCGAGAACACGCTCCAGCGAGAGCTCGTCGAAGTACAGACGGTCGCACATGTCGTAGTCGGTAGACACTGTCTCGGGGTTGTAGTTAATCATGATGGACTTGTAACCCAGCTTGCGAGCTGTGTTGATCGCGTTCACCGAGCACCAGTCGAACTCTACTGACGAACCAATACGGTAAGCACCAGAGCCGAGCACGACGACAGATTTCTCGTTCTTGTAGTAGTTGATGTCGTGTTTGGGAGCATACTGTTCACCCTCAGGATTTCCGAACGCAGGTGTGTGCGTATAGGTGAAGTAGAGGTAGTTGGTGAGCTCAGGATGCTCGCTGGCAACGGTAGGAATACGCTTCACAGAAGGCAAGATGCCCTTCTGCTTACGATACTCGCGAACCTGCAGGTTCTCCTTCTCCATATTGGTGGACTTGGTCTTCAGAACGAAGCGTGCAATCTGGAAGTCAGAGAAGCCACACTGTTTCACCTCCAGCAAGAGGTCGGTGGGCAGGTCTTCCAGCTTGTCGTACTTCTGCAATTCGTGCTTCAGATCAACGATATGTTTCAGGCGCTCCAGGAACCAGACGTCAATCTTGGTCAACTGCTCGATGCGCTCAACACTATAACCATCCTCCAAAGCTTGTGCGATTGCAAAGATACGCAGGTCAGTGGGGTTGGCCAGTGCGTCGTCAAGGTTATCGAACTTGGTGTGGTCGTTGCCCACGAAACCGTGCATGCCCTGACCAATCATGCGGAGACCCTTCTGAATCATCTCTTCGAACGAACGACCGATAGACATAATCTCTCCGACAGACTTCATGCTAGAACCAATCTGACGGCTGACACCGGCAAACTTGGTGAGGTCCCAGCGAGGAATCTTACAAATCATGTAATCGAGAGAGGGAGCGACATAGGCTGAGCTGGTGGTTCCCATCTCACCAATCTGGTCGAGGGTATAGCCCAGTGCTATCTTCGCAGCAACGAAGGCAAGGGGATAGCCGGTAGCCTTAGAAGCCAGCGCAGAAGAACGGCTCAGACGAGCGTTAATCTCAATGATGCGGTAGTCGTTGGTCTCGGCATTGAAGGCAAACTGGATGTTGCACTCACCGACGATGCCTAAATGGCGGACGCACTTGATAGTGATATCCTGAAGCATCTTGACCTGCTCATCTTTCAGCGAACAGGTAGGAGCGACAACGATAGACTCACCGGTATGGATGCCGAGGGGGTCGAAGTTCTCCATTGAGGCAACGGTGAAGCAATGGTCGTTGGCGTCGCGGATGCACTCGAACTCAATTTCCTTCCAGCCCTTCAGCGATTCCTCAACGAGAATCTGAGGAGCAAAGGTGAAGGCACTCTCGGCCAGTTCCTTGAAAGCTTTCTCGTCAGGGCAGATACCTGAACCAAGTCCACCTAACGCGTAGGCTGAACGAATCATGATAGGGAAGCCAATCTCGTGGGCGGCTTTTAAGGCGTCTTCCATATTCTCCACGGCGTGGCTTACGGGGGTCTTCAGCGCAATTTCATCAAGCTTCTTAACGAAGAGGTCGCGGTCTTCGGTGTTCATGATAGCTTCGACGCTGGTTCCCAGAACCTCTACACCATACTCTTCCAGAATACCCTTTTGGTAGAGCTCAGTACCGCAGTTCAGAGCGGTCTGACCACCAAAAGCCAAGAGAATGCCGTCGGGGCGTTCCTTCTTGATAATCTCTGTAACAAAGTGAGTGGTGACGGGTTGGAAATAAACCTTGTCAGCAATACCTTCAGAAGTCTGAATGGTTGCGATGTTGGGGTTTACTAACACGGAAGAGATACCTTCCTCGCGCAATGCTTTAAGTGCCTGGGAGCCAGAATAGTCAAACTCGCCAGCTTGTCCGATTTTGAGGGCACCCGAACCTAAAACGAGT
>Ga0247610_10004607_pt1 | contig 14705 bp, 12 predicted proteins | sample 174DNAGHGhighgp2_FD_193483 | JGI IMG/M metagenome (GOLD analysis project Ga0247610, IMG submission 193483) | Sheep rumen microbial communities from Palmerston North, Manawatu-Wanganui, New Zealand - 1742 DNA GHGhigh gp2 | ecosystem: Host-associated > Mammals > Digestive system > Stomach > Rumen... | reverse complement strand
CGTGGTGATTTAAGCCATATTGCCATTGACGAAGCATACGGACTAGACCTTTATAATCGTTTAAGTGAAGCAGGATATAATGCTCAGGTTGTTCCGTTTGGTGGAAAATCCGATGAGAGTGTTTATTTGAATAATCGTGCCGAAATGTACTGTAATATGAAGAAACAATTTGAAGAATTTGGCATGATTGGCTTGAATGACGATTTAAAGCGAGAGTTAAATTGTACGAAATACATACTAAGTAATACAAACAAGATACAAATTATTCCAAAATCCGAAATAAAGCTGGTTTTAGGACATTCTCCTGACACCGCTGACGCATTGGCATTAACTTATATTCAACCAATTATACCAAGACAAGCATTGGATATAAGTTATAGACAAGATTGCGAAGATATGAAAGATTTGTAGACAAGTTTATACATATAGTAGTGAATGCCCACTTACAATGGCATATAAAGGAGAGCCGATATGGCAATAGAAAACGAAGAAAAAGAAAGTGTTGTGAATGATGGAGCTGCAATTCCTGAATCCACGAACGCTGCCGGTGAAAATGTTGGAACAGAAGAAAGTGTTGCAGCACCTTCCAATGACCAAACAGAAGTAGCGAATGAAGATGTTAGTAAAGGCGCTGACATAGTTGAGAAACCTGTAAAGACAGGACCTACGGAACTTGAGAAAGCAACCTATTCTTTCCACAAACAGTTTGCTAGACAAAATAAAAAGCATGCTGCGGAAATTGCGGAATTTAAGAAGATTGTTGCGGACCTTCAAGACCGAGTAAACAATCCTGACAAATACAGACCAAAATATAGAGATGATTTCAACACTGCTGACGAATACATTGATTATCGTTCAAAACAACAGTTTGAAGCATTGATGGCAAAACAGAGAGAAGAAGCGGAATTAGCAGCAAAGAAAAAGAGTGATGAAGATGCTATGTTCACTTATTACAAAGAACGAGCAACGAAGAACTTAAATAATTTGTTCAAAACCGACGAAGAAAAATCTCAGTATCGTGAAGCCTTCCAAATAGCACAAGAAACAGAATTGTTGGATAAAATTGATAACGATGAAAGAGTAGCAAGTTATTTAATGAGACGTCCCTATGGTCCTGCTATTTTAATGGAACTTGTTAATAATCAGGAATCTCAGTCTCGTTTGTTTGATGACCCTTATATGACTTCCGATGAACGAATGGATGAATTAAAGGACATTGAGCGAGATGTAATCAAAAAGTATGAAGCCAAGAAGGCTATGGCTATTGAACAAGTTAAGCAAGTTCAAGAACCACCAAAAGTAATTGGTAAACCAGGTGTAGATACAATCGCAAAGAAAAACATCTGGGATGACCCAAAATCATTGGAAGCATTTTTGGATTCACGCAGATAAACAAACATTCACAAACAAATTCTTTTAAAGAGGTTTAATTATGGCTAATGAATTTAGCAACAATGCGAAAACCAAAGTAATCGCACAAGAAATTTATGACAACATGCCTTATTTGAAGAAGGCAAAATCTTACATTCCACAGGAACAGATGGTTGGTAAGAAATATGGTAATACTTACACTGTTTACATTCCTGATCCAGGTAAATCTCGTATTGCCAAGGCTTCCGATGGAAGAAATGGTCTTTCCGCTCAGGTAGAAGAAATCAAAGAAATCGTTTATCCAATTTCTCTTGAAGCAGGTTTGAATGATGTAGAACTTGACGAATGGGAAAAATTGGGTGATATTGAATCCTTCTCCGACCAGATTGCTATTCCTCGCGGTCGCTCTATTGGTCAGACCATTGAACAGTATGCAGTAGATAAGACTGTATTCAAAGCTGCTCAGGCCGTTGTTGGTACAAAGTCTTTGGCTACATTGGCTAAGGCTAATGGTAAGTTGAAGAAAGCTGGTGCCGCTGGTTCCAAGGTCACTTACATTGACCCAGTAGTTGGTCATGATATTGCCGCTGTTGCTGCTGGTCAGATTAAGAATGACGAAATTGTAAACAAACTCTATAAAGACGCTGCTATTGGTACATTTGCTGGTGTTCCAGTTGTAGAAGAACAGTTCATGCCTGTTGTAGAAGCTGGTAATGATACATTCTCCGTCACAGTAACCACTGGTGAAAAGGGTTTTGAACCAATCACTTCCGGTACTCTCGTTGGTAATGCTGGTGTTCCATTCAAAGCAACTGGCTTGAAGTTGGTTGATAAGAATGGTATTCAGACAAATGAAGATTACATTGTAATTCCTGATGCCGATGGTAAGATTCCTGAATTGAGAGTTGAATTTGAAGGAATGAATGGTGGAAATGCTAACGCATGGGTTCCAACCGGTACTTCTTCTTTGACATTCACATCTATGCTTACCTCTGGTAAGACTTACGATGTTGTTCAGACTCGTACTACTGATGCTGTTGCTTATGACACATATAAGTTTGGCAATATCCCAGGTTCCGAAATGGAAACAGCTAACAAAGAAGCTCTCAAGGTACAGACTTACAAGTTTGGTAATGGTGAAACATTAACAACTATGTACCGTATTGTAGCACCTTTCGCAGTCGGTCTTCCTGAAGCCCGTTCCTGTGTACTTGCTTACATGGAAAGAGAATAATTGAATTGACCATTGTGGTCTCCTTGTAAAATGGAGTGGTATTTTGCCACTCCATTTTCTTTTTCGTATAAACTATAAATATATGAGAACCTAAATTGCTAGCGAGGTTTTAATGATTCGTATTAACAACATAATCCAAAATGCTTGCCAAAGAGTCGGCATTGTTGGCGACGGCCAACCTGTGAACGAAAACTATTCTATGGCAGCATTGAATGATTTAAAAGCAGTAATTACTGACTTAAATACACAGAACTACATTCTTGAAAATTATCAAGTTGTAGATTTTCGTTGTGGTAAAGAAATTAGATTTGCCAAGTTGCCTGATGGTTGGGTTGAATATCCAACAACAGAAGCGATGATTGCCGATATTGACAACAGAAAAGTTGACGATGTTGCTAAGGTAGGAAATGAGTTCTATTTCTTAACTTTTGGAAATGGTGGAATAACATGGCAAACAAATTATGAATTTGAACAAAAGATGAGTAAACTATGGCCTGGTTGTGTTATCACAGGTAATCTTCCTGACAGAGTGTTTGGTATGGGAAGAAAGTTGAACAGTAAGTATGTAAAGATTTATCCTGGTGATAAAGCAAAAATTGACCAGTTCCAGCCCTATGGTCTTTCTTCAATGTATTGTGTAGATACTGAACACGATAAAATCATAGTAGGTAGTACAACATATTATATTGAGTATTTCCATGTTGAATTTAATACAACAATGGTGCTTGACTATCGTATGACTTATCTTGAATCCATTGACGATTTGGATATTGACGATGTTCTTTATTACAGCTCCAAATATCAAAATCTAATTGAAGATGGTTTGTGCGTAAAACTTTGTATGCGTTATCACTATATGGATGCTCTCCCAATGTATCAGGAAGAATTTGAAACAGATAAGGGAAATATCAAAGTTATTAACGATGCTAACAGACCTGAAGTTTATGAGAATTTCTCTACGAATGGATATAATTTCTCTTATGAAAGAGGTTTAGCAGGAGATTGGTAAGATTATGGCTAAAGTAATATACAATCTCACAGGTGGCACAAATGGAACTACTTTTCCAAACATAGAAGGTAGTTCTATTTCTCGTAATATGTTCACTGATTTTAATGGCAGTGGTGACGAGAAGAAAACATTTATGCAGTCTTGCCCAGGTATTAAGTTCCTAAAACAATTAGGTGTTGACGGCAAGTGCGATGGTATGTTTGTTCCTTCCACTGGTTTAAAGACTCAGTCATTCCAACAATGTTTGTTCTTTGCGTACAAAGGAAACATTTATCGTATTACACCAAAGACATTAGACCACGAAATCATTGGTACTTATGCCATTGGAAATAGAGTAGAGTTTGCCGAATCAGGTGGTGAACGAGCTGTATTATTGTGGGTAGATGGTCAAAACATTGGTGCTTACGATTTGAAAGAAGGTCGCAGAGTAGAAATTACTTTACCAAAAAGACTTGACGAGAGAGCATATATTCAACCTTCTCACATAGCAGTAGTTAGTGGTTCTATTGTTGTAAACGATAGAGGTTCTTCTTATGTTTTCTATTCAGTTCCATATCCACTTTCACAGGACACAAGAAAAGTATTTAAAATCATTGATGGAAAAGTTCAGTACGAACAAGATAAAATAACAGTACAAATGGATGATGTTGATAGTGGTGTGTATTGTTTCCTAGACGATTATGGTGCTAGACAGTATTTCAATGCTGAATCTTCTTCTGATAAATGTATTGCTATTTCTTCTGTTGGTGCTTTGCTTACTTTGTTTGGTCCTTCTTCTATTGAATTCTGGCAACGCGGTGATAGTGCTTCATATCAAACATGGCAACGAACAAGTTATACAATTAACAAAGAACAAGGTCTTGAAGCCCCATATTCATTGGCTTCTGTGAACCATTCACAATTCTGTATTGGTACTGGTAAAGCAAATAGTAAATGCGTATTGATGATAAACGATACAAATGTTCAAAAGATCAGTCCATTATGGTTAGATAAGATTTTAAATACAAACGAAACAACTAGAATTATCGGTTGGACATATTCTTTAAACAACCATAGTTTCTATTGCTTTAGCATTGGTGAAACTTGTTATTGCTACGATATAGCAACAGGTGAATGGCATTTAAGAAGTTCAAGAAATTTCTATAATGGTAAGATTAAAAACTACATTCCACTATATGCTTGTTGGTGGGATAATATGATTATTGTTGGTTCAAGTGAAAATGGTAATTTATCACAACTTGACCCTGAATATTTCTATGAAGATTTCAATGCTACACAGAGATTGCCACTATTACGAACAAGACAAACACCTGTTATAACAAGTGATTACAAACCATTTATCATTCACGAATTATCAGTAGAATGTAATGTTGGTGCGAAAGAAGATTATGGCACACCTGCTTATGCTCTCTTACAAATGAGTAATAATGGTGGCTATACTTTCGGTAATGTAATTAAAACAAGTGTTGGTAGAAAAGGTGAATACGGAGTTCGTGCTAAATGGATGAATTTGGGTATGACCCGTCAATGTGTATTGAAATTAACTTATAGTGAACCAACAGATTTTGTAATAAATGATTCCAGTATTCGTTATACTGAATTAAACACAGGAGTATAAAATGCTAATAAACGATAAAAGTGTTATTAAAGATATACTCCAAGCGATTGCTGGAACATGGGATTTTACTAATGAAGATAATGGTTGGAAAGTCATTGAAATGGGTAAGTTAAGATTGTTCAAAAAGATTTTAACTACTGGTTCAAATGTTCTTCCAAACAAATTCTTAAACCAACGAAACGAAGTTTGTCCTGTTCTCTTGTTCACGAAAGACGGATTGAAAGGGCAAGTACTAGATTTACAACAAAATGCTATTGAAGTTCAGGAGAATAGTTTATGTGTAATTATTCAATTCTAAATGGAGGTATCTAATGGGATTAGGTGATATATTTGACCCCGGTGATGTCTTTGGATTCCAACAGGACGATAGGATTGCGAAAGCAAATGCCGCAGCTAAACAGGCTTATGATAAGTCTATGGAAACCAGTGATGCTAACAGAGCATTATACAATCAGTATTATAATAAGATGAATCAAACTTATGGTGATACTGCTGGCAAATATGGCGACTATTTGAGTGATTTGGAAAACCTTGAAGTATATGACCCAGGGCAATTCTCTTACGATAAAGATGTTAATGATTTCTATTCTAAAGCTGCTAACCAAAGAATTAACAATGCTATGAACGCAATCACAAACAGTAGAGCCAATGCTGGTAATATGTTTACAAGTGATTATGCGAATGAAATGGCTGCAAAACAACAGGCTTTGGCTAGTGAAGAATGGGATAAGGCTTATGACCGATATAATCAAGACCGTGCTATGGCATTGAACGAATTTAGTACAAATGCTAATTTAGGCAACCAGCGTTATCAAAACCAGTTCAACAAGTCTAATACTTTGTTGGGACAGGCTTCTAACGCACAAGATAATTTATCAAATGCTTATGGCAACTACATGACTAATTTGGCTTCACAAAACAATACTGATGCTCAAAACTATGCTAATTATGTTCAGGCACAAGCAGCTAATAATTTATCAAAGAAAGGTTTAATCGGTAGAATCTTAGGTTAAAAGGAGAACGAATTATGCTACCAGCAATTCTAGCAATCTTATCAATGGCTAAACAAAACCAAGAAGGACAACAGAAACAAGCACAACAGCTCGCTCAAAACATACAAACTAATCAAAATAATCAAGCTCCACAAATGACTCCAATGCAGTCCCAGCAACAGCAACCACAGCAACAAGCTGGTTTGGGCACTGCTATGAATCGTTTTGGACAAATTATGCAGCTAATGGGTAAGTAAGATATGGCTCTAACGGTTGAAGAAATAATGAGAATGAATGAACCACCTGTTCACGATGAATTAGGTAGTTTCAAACAAATTCGTATACCAGTACAACATACTGGTTCTAAGGCATTTTATTCAACAAATGAACCTGACTATCTTCAACCTCAGACCCAAAGCGAACACGATGATTTGTTAAACACTTTCTATGAGCAAAGAGTTAATTTGCCCAACTGGAAAGAAATGGGTTATGAGATTGAACAAGAGAATCCACACTATGATTCAAAAGATACTGGTTTGAGAAAAGATTTAAATGCTCAAAGTTCTGTTGTTCAAGATATTCAGTATGACCCAAACACTAACACTGCTATGGTTAAAGTGGGTAAGAAGTATTACAATTATAGTGCTACACCTGACCAACTAAAACGATTCATGACAGAAGGTTCATTGGGTCAAGGTCTAAATAGAATCAAGAGAGGTTATGGTTCTATGATGAAAACAACTTCAACTCAAATGCCAAGCGTACAAAGTATATTTGGAGGATTTTAATTATGGCAGGAATGATGAATTTGCCAAGTGTTGCAGGAGTTTTGAATTTCCAAAACTATGCGAACCAATTAAACAATGCCAATGCTGGCGTTAAGAATTTGGTTGGAATGGCTAATGATTGGGCTAAAACCATTCAAGCACAAAACAACCAAGCTGCTCAAGCACAAGCTCAAAGAGATTTCGCTGCTGAACAGAATCAAATAAACAGAGATTTCCAAGCACAACAGCAGAAAGAAAGATTTGAACACGAACTAGGTATGTTTGATAAACAACAGGAAAGACAGAACATGAATGAACGCAGAAAGTTCAATCTAGGTTTTAAAGAATCATTAACTACGCCTATTTCGGATAAATATGATGCTAATGCTATGACTATTCAGCGTCTTACTAACAAAGTAAATGAAATGAAAGAACACCCTGAATGGTTTAACTCTGATCAAGAAATGGAAACAACTATTAATACAGCTATGGATAGAATAGAAGAAGTTAATAAGGCTAACAAAGACATTTATAAAGCAAACAAATTCAAGGAAGAATTTAAAGAATTTGATAAAGACAACTTCCGTAATGCTGATGATATGTTGTATTGGTACAGTGATAACAAAGACGAAATTGACAGACTTGACCCAAGCATGGAAGCCAAAATCTATAACGCAGTATCTCGTAAACAAGCTGAACAACAGGATTGGGAGAGAGAACAGCGTGGTAAGAGACGTGGTGAAGCAAAAGACGCAGTCGGTACACAAGAAACTTTGAATAAGCATAACAAGAGAGTTAATTTCAATATGTAAGAGGTTCGCCAATGATGAATAAATTTGCTAAACACTATGACGAATTTTCAGATGTTTATGACAAACTAATTGACGCAGGGAAAATCTCTCAGGCTGATGTTGAAGCAGCAGGAAATTTGGGTGGCAAGTATTCTTACAAAGAACAAGACGAAGCAAACAAACGAATTAACACTTATATGAAATCATTTGTTAAGAAAAACGAAGGAAATGATTTCATTGAAGGAATGGTTGAGAAATATCCAGTAGTAGAAGAATTTAAGCCAGATCCAAAGAAATGGCAAGAATATGACCAGGAACAAATGGGAAGATTGGCAGAATCATTACACTATAACTGGAACAACAAAGAAGACCGCTCTACAATGATGCGTGAACTTCAAAACAATACAATTCGTGAAAATAAGAAGAAAATCTACGAAGAATATAAGAAAGAACACCCAGTTGCTTCATGGTTGAACGAAAATGTACTTGCTCCAAATGCTAGTGAACGCAGCAAGAAAGGCGATGACATTACAAACAAAGATATAGCATTAGACGCATTTAACGCAGCTAGTTTCTTGACTCCTGGTGGTGTTGGTAAAACCGCTTTACAGAAAGGTGCTTGGTTGGCAGGTGATATAGCAGCTAACGCAGCATTGGGTGTTGCCGAAGATTTGAACCAGGATAGAGAACTTGGTTTACACAATGTTGTAGCCCCAGTATTTGGTGCTGGTTTAGGACAAACTATTGCTGCTGCTCCACGATTAGCAAAACAAGTTGTGGATTGGGTAGGTAATGGTGCTGACGCAGGTAAAGTTGGTAAGGGTGTTGGTGATAAATTTGAAGATTGGTTAACTGACACATTCACAGATAAAGCCAGTAGAGCCAAAGAAACTTTGAAGAAAGAAGCAGAAATTTGGAAGAAAAAACCAACAGTTCGTACAAATGCTAGTCAAGATAGTAAGAACAAATTTTTGAATGAAGGTATTATTCCTGAACCAAATTCTTATGACAAACGATTAGCAAAAGACAAAGCATATTTTGCCGAAAATCCTGATAAGTTTATGGCAAAGAAAGAAGCAGCTTACAAAGCAGAAATGTTGAAAGACCCAAATTTCAAGACTGTTATTGACGATTATAAAAAACGAATGAATATGACTACTGCTCAAAGAGTTGGTGACAATCTTTTGAAACAAAGTGGCACAGGTCTATTCAAACAAGGTGGTAGAGCCGTCCCTTACATACAACAGAATGCTGCTCGTCATAAAGAAAGCAACCAAGAACGCAGTGATATTAACTGGTTCAAAGAAAACTATGCTAGAGATTGGTCAGCTGGTTTCGCTCCACGCGGTAGAGAAGATGAACCAATTATGAAAGCATATCGTGAATGGCAGGAAGAAAACAAACAAACTAAACCAAAATTTAGTGATATAATGAGAGGTGAATAGCGATGGCATTAGTTCCCTTATATGATTTAACCCAACAATTTCAAAACAAGAATGGTTCAATTCTTGTTGCTGGTAAGTTGTTTGTTTATTATATCGGCAGACCTGATTTAGCAACTACATGGGCTGATGACGGTGCTTCCGCTGTGAATCCAAACCCAATTCTATTAGACAACAATGGCCGTGCCCCTTGTTTCGTAGATGACAGCTATTCTTACACATTAGTAGTTTGTGATAGAAATGGTCAGGAACTATTCTCACAAGACATTACCCCAGGTGGTTCAGGTAGTGTTGGTGGCAGAGTTGTTTATCACGATGAAACATTGAGTGGAACAGGTACTGTTTCTAGTTTATTGGGTGTTGTAAACATTCCACTTGGTGTTGATGAAACAATGACCGCTTACACAGGTGTTGCCGAAGGAAAAGACGCACTTATCTTGGGTGTAAATGGTGACTGGTTCACAGACACATTTGGTTCAGCTCTTAATGACAAAGTAGATTGGAGTTCGTTCAGTGCTTGTTGTAGTGCTGTAAAAGGTGGTCTTGACAACAAACTAGATGCTTCCGCTATAAACAACTACTACACAAAAAATGAAGTTGATAACAGAACAAGTTCATTCGTAAACTATAATTTCCTAAGTGGAAACTATTATAGCAAAAACGAAACAAGTTCTCGTGAAGAATTATATTCAGCATTCCTTAGTGCTGGACAAGGTGGAGAAGGAGATAGAACTCCTTGGATTTCAGGTTCAAAGACCATTTCTTCAATGGGCTACTTACAACCAGGTCAATGGTTCCAAGTTCTTTCTTCATTTGATTTGAGTGGTGTTAAAAACCATTGTATTTGTGTAAAGGGTGGTGCTTATAATTTCCCAACTACCGCTATGTTCTATGATTGGTTGGATTTGGGTCAGTATATGCCACAGAGTTATTTTGATAACTTCATTAGTGGTTCTTATAACCCAAACATAACCAATTTGTACTCAAGTGCTGGTTGGTTGATGTACAACAAACTAGATAGTTCTGCTTTTAGTGCTTGGACTGCCGAGTATTCACACGATGACGCAGAAACCTATACAGTAGTAGGTGGACATTTCATTGACATTAGTGCTGATGACGATTTAAAACAAACTACTATTTCCGTCACAGGAGTAGATGAAGAATTACAGCTCACAAGTGGCACATTACACAACGAAATTGCTAGTGTTTCTAGTGATTTGAGTTCATTCAGTGCTTCTACTGTTTATGATTTGGGAAATAAGAAAGTAAAACAAAGCCCAATTACATTGAGTAGTGAAAACCAAGTTATTACTGCTTTGTACCAAAATTCAAATGGTGAACTTAGTGCTTCTTATGGTGAATCAGTCACTGGTGGCGATTATACTCCTTGGATTAGTGGAGCAAAAATTCTTGCTGACACTCAAACTATGACAGACAACATGCTAATACAGGTTCTTTCTTCTTTCACATTGAGTGGAAACAAGAATCATTGTATAGCAGTTAAAGGTGGTACATATCGTTTCCCAAACAAATACGAAATAGCAAGTGGCATTAACGAAACAAATACATTCCTAACAAATTCTTCTTTCAGTACATATACTGATTTGATGAATGGTTATGTTAATGATTTGTATGGGCGAGATGGATATTTAAGTGGTCGCATAAATGAATTGAGTTCTTATGCTGTGAATGTAAGTTCTACAGTAAAGAGTAATAGTGGTTTGTGGAACCAAGTTAATACAGCCGTTAATAACTATGTAACCACAAAGAGTGCTAACATTGATTTGGCAACAAGTTTGGTTATCGCTAATGAAGAACATTGGTCTGACACATATAATACTGTTGGTAATACAAGTTCTAAATGGGATGATGCATCAAACAAAGTAAGAAGCAACAGTGCTCAATGGGCAAAGAACGATGGTAATACAGCCGTAAATAACTGGGTTCAGCAGAACAGTGCCACAGTTGATATGGTAACATTGGGCTATTTGACAAACGAAGCAAACTGGAACGATACATATTATACTGTAATGACAAACTCTGCTAGCTGGTCAGGTGGTGGAAACACATTCCCAATGACAGGAAGAAATGGAACTACGGCTTATACTCACGGTGCTAATTGCTCAAGTTTCTATTTGAGTAACTCAGTTAGCAGAGGTGGTTCAGTTGTATCGTTCTATAACAACTACCTTAATTTCGCAGCTTATCCTTCAACAGATGTTAGTGCTAGTTGGTACAACATAATTAACGCAGCAAACAACAAGAATATAACTTGTTCTGCCGTTAAACTAACTACTGCTGCTAGTGAAAATAGATTCTATACAAGTGCTCTACCTAATTTGAATGAAATAACCTTTATAGCACCTTCTTATGGTCCTTATCAAACATATAGTGCTTTGATTGATGATGGTGACACTACATTCGTTGCTGAAGTTGACAGTGGTTGTTGTGTTAAGGTGGTAAGAAACTGGAACGATGACAGAAACAAAGATTGTTGGTGTGGTCTAAATCAGGAATCTTACTTCTACATAGGTTAGTTTATATGAGATACCCAAAATACAAATTAGCATTTCCAGGAAAACATGTGTGGATTTTCAATGGGAAACCCATGACTCAGTTTGATGGCTACACTCTTAATACTACTGCTATTGGAGATGGTATAGTTAGTGCTAACAAATTAAAAGGGTTCTATGGGGACAGTGCTCAAATCTTTTTGAGTGCTGCTCCACATAATTCTTTCAGTGCTTTTTCTTCACAGTATGGTACTATTGACGGAATGACATATTATTTTGGTAAACATGATGATGTTCTTTCCGCATATTTTATTGCTGAAAATATGAGAAATGTTTTGTTGGAACAAACATTAGGTGGAAGAATCAGTGCTATTCCTATGACAGGATATGATGGAACTGAAGTTATCTTATCTAATATACCAAGTTCACATTGGAATTTTAATGGATATGAAATTACTGGTGCTACATTGAGTGGCAACAAATTTTTATTCAATGGTTCTGATGTGACAGCAAGAGCATTATGGAATGAAGATGCCAAATACAACATTGTTTTAATACAAACAAATGGTGGTCGCATAAGTGCTAATAAACTAACTGGATATAGTGGAGATATTATTACTTTATCTAACACACCAAGTTCTCATTATACATTTAATTCGTATGGAATCACAGGTGCTGAATTAACTGGAAACCAATTTAGAATTGTTGGTAATGTAAGTGCTAATGCTTCTTGGATTCAAGACCAAATTTACAATGTTATTTTATCTCAAAAAGAAGGTGGTATCATTACGGCTATTCCTATGACAGGCTATGCTGGTGATGTTATAACATTTAGTTCAAACACAAGTGCTCATTACACACAAAGTGGTTATTACATTTCTCCAGGTGGTTGGATTCTTACAAATACTGCAACAATGCCAAACCAAAATTTGACAGCTGCTGGTGTATGGATTCCTGATGAGACTTACACATTGACATTACAACAAAGTGTTGGTGGTACAATCAGTGCTAACAAATTAACAGGTTTCCCAGGAGATATAATTACTTTATTTAATACTCCAAGTTCAACATATTATCTAACAAATTACTCAATAACGGGTGCTACACTAACAGGCAACCAATTTAAATTTGGTACAAGTGATGTGACAGCAGCTGGTTCATTCGCTCAGGGTATTGCAGGTCCAGTTAGATTCTCTGCTGCTGGTGAATGGACTCCTACTGCTAATGCTGATTATATTGTGGATAACATTGGTCCAGGTCCAAGAGATTTCAATGTTCAAATAGACTCATTACCTTGTATTGTAAGTTCTATGAATGTACCACAAGCATGGATTAAAAATATAAATGGTTCTTCATTCTTTATTCCTGAAGAAACTAATTATAAACCTTGTAGTTCAAACTATACATTGGGATATGGTTCTAAGTGTAATATGAGCGGTGATGTACCAATTTATTGTTGGTATGACATATCAGGAAACTCTGCTTTATCTAGTGAATCTAATTTCCGTCATGATACTGGTAGAGAAAGATTATGGATGGCTGATATTGGTTATAGAAACTTAGAGCCACATGGTCAAGTTGGTTCTCATGGTATTGGTTGGTTCACTTCTGTTGGTACTATTTCAACTATTGAATCAGTAGATGCTGATATTAAATACCACTGGAATAATGTACCTAAGATGAGTGCTAGTTTATCTGCATTCCATTGGAAAGTTAATTACAATGGTGAAAAGTATAATGTTTCTTTCAAATACAACTCAGGATATAACTGGTGGGGTGTTGATGGATATTATACTACTATTAAACCACCTCGTGTATTAACAATAAATTCTGTTGCTGGAGGAAATGTGAGTGCTTCAAGATTAACAGCTACTGATGATGAAATCATTACTTTATCACAAACTGCTAATAGTGGCTACACATTTAACAACTACAGTATTACAGGTGCTACATTAACTGGAAACCAATTCAAATTCAACGGTCAGAATGTTACAGTACAACCAAACTTTACACACAATGTTTATACTCTAACATTCCAAAATGATGGACATGGTACTGTGACCTCAAATAAAACTACTGGTTATTACAACGATACAACTACATTGACTGCTACTCCAAAACAAGGTTATTCATTTGCTTCTTACTCTATTACAGGTGGTTCTATTACGAACAACACATATAGATGGACTACTGCAAATGGTATTGTAAAACCAAATTGGACTTATACTGGTGGTGCTTTTAATCCTATTGTTATTGGCTCACAAACTGCTATGGGTGTTGACTTAGACTATGACGATGGTGGAAAAGGTATCTCTGCACTTGATATTATTGTAAATGGTGTAAACTATGGTAAGACATATTTCTATACACCTGCTGCAGCACAAAGAGTTGCTAACAAAATAAATGGTTGGCACCTTCCTGACTATAACGAATGGAGCGATTTGATTTCTAATGCTGGTGGTATGAATGATATTGGTGGTTTGAACCTTCGTTCTGTGAGTGCTTGGAGTTCTCCAGGTAGAGATGTTTATGGTATGAATATAATGCCTGTAGGTGATATAAACGATAGAGATGCTCACATGTATGTTGGTAAAAATGCTGAATACTTCACTACTACTAAATATGGAAACTATTACAAGAGTGTAGTATTTGGAAATAGCAACGGTGTTGGAGTCAATTACTTCTATTATAAAATGGGTCCTGTTCGTTTGTTCAAAGACTCCTAACGAGGTTTATAAATGGCAAACAAAATAATTTATATAAACAACAAGAAAGCAACCATAAATGGGTCTTGGCTCATGCTAGACCCAGGGTTGCGTGTTCTTACTTTACATACTGTAGGAAATGGTACCGTCACAGCAACTCAGTTAAGTGGTTATCCAGGTGAAACAGCTACTATTACTCCAACATACGAAACATACAATCGTTTCAGTGGTTATGAATTAAGTGGAGCTGGTTCTATACAAGA
>Ga0247610_10004605_pt1 | contig 14709 bp, 14 predicted proteins | sample 174DNAGHGhighgp2_FD_193483 | JGI IMG/M metagenome (GOLD analysis project Ga0247610, IMG submission 193483) | Sheep rumen microbial communities from Palmerston North, Manawatu-Wanganui, New Zealand - 1742 DNA GHGhigh gp2 | ecosystem: Host-associated > Mammals > Digestive system > Stomach > Rumen... | reverse complement strand
CTAGCTTTATGTAGTAGAACAAGTCTGATATAAGCTTGTCTAAATTGATTATATCAAGAAAGAAAGGTATAATATATCTATGAATTGTTCGTAGTTTTATTATACGAATAAACTAAATAGGAGGCTTTTTATGTATACTTTAGATTTATATAGAAAATATAGAAATGTTGATAAAAATAAAATAGATAGCTTTATTAAATTTCATTTTAAAAAAATAGATTATGTGTTTACCAACGCAATAGAAAAAGAAGCTGCCACAAAGGAAAATGTTATTTATTTTTATAATTATTTATTTATTAAATTAATGAATTTTTATGATTCAATATTAGATTATAAGGATTATATAAAATTTCTAGAATTCCAAGGCTTACCTCATATTGAAAAGAAAGACTATGTAGATGCTAGAAAAACAATAACAGATGAAAAGAATAAAGATACATTAGATAATTATTTTAATAATATATCTAAATTTTATTTTAATTATTGTAAAGAATTTAATAAAATTAAATATGCAGATTCATTATTAGATTTCTCAATGTTAATGGTTATTAAATATAATAAGGATTTAGATGATTTAGCATTCGATTTAGATCATACAATGGATATTTTATTAGATAATAAAAAAGAAGTAATTGGTGATTATAATAATAATGTATTTATAATAAATGATGATATTGATTTAGATAAATTTAAAAATACTCAATTAGAATTAATTAATAAATATGAATTAGTTACAATGATTTTACACGGAAGCTATAATAAGGATTATTCTAATATAAAATATAATGGAGAGGTATTATTATCCTTTACTTTAGTATTAAAATCAGAAGATTTATTTCAAATTAATTATGAAATAGCTTTAACATATGATTCTAAATTAAGTATGAGTGATATAGAAAATAAAATATCTGAATTCTTTTTAGAATTAGGAGATAAATATAAATATTTTAATTTAGATTCAGTAAATTATAATGAAGATAATTATAGAGTAAAATATTTAGTTAATCCTAAATCAATTAAAAATATAGGTGTAGAGTCAAATGAAATCAAAATATATTTAGATAATGAATCTAAAATATATTTACCTGATAATTATGCATTAATATTCTTCCAAACTGAATTAATGAGTAAATATAATTTTAAAGAAGATTTTGATGATATTGAATATATAAATAAGGATATATTAAATAAATATATTGAAAAAGGATATGAATTCATATTCGATTTAAAAGATCTAAATGAAATAGAAGAAGCATTTAGAATATATGAATTGATAAAAGATTATATAGAAATGTAAAAAATGGGTTGTCTTAAGGCAACCCATTAATTATTTAATTGTTTATAATTATATGTTTCAACATATGAAATAAAATCTGATTCTGGTACTGGCTTTGAGAAGTAGTATCCTTGAATGAAATCTATTGTTAATTTTAATACTGTATCTAGATTATCTTTTGTTTCTATTCCTTCTAGAACTATTTCGTATTTTAATGATTTAATAACATCTATAATTTGTCCAATTACAAATTTAGCTTTTTCATCATTTAAATATGAATTAACTATTGTTCTATCGAATTTAACAATTTCAATAGGCATTTCAATAATATAATTTAAATTTGAATTACCCATACCAAAATCATCAAGTGAGAATTTAACACCATATGCGATTAATTTATTCATATTATCTAGCATTATATTTTTTAAATTAGAAGAAGCAGTTTCTGTTATTTCCAAATTAATATTTCTAGGATTAACATGATATTTTTCCATAATAGCAATATATCTTTCAGCTAGATTTATATCAGAGCATTGAACAACAGATAGGTTAACTTCAATATATTCTATACCTAAATTCTTGGTGTCGCATTTATTTAGAAGCATGCATACCTTTTCAAATACTAATTCACCAAGCTTAATAATAGAACCATTCTTTTCAGCTAATTCTATAAATTTATCTGGATAAATTATATTGCCGTCATAATCTTTTATTCTAACAAGTGCTTCAGCACATGTTATTCTATTTTCTTTTTTAGAATATATAGGTTGATAATAAACTAATATATTATCATTTTTGATGGCATCCTTTAATATAGATTCCATTCTAACAAGATCATCTAATGCTTTAATAGTAGTAGAATCAATATAATATTTATCATCAATATATGTGATAATATTATTAGAAATTACATTTTTAATAAGTAGCTTTAAATCATTATAGCTTCTTAATATATTCATCTTAGTAAATATTAAATATTTAATATTGAATATGCCATCATATAAATCGTTATATTCAACTAAATTATCATTTAATAATGTAAAGAAATAATCAACACTTGAATTATGTAATACTACTGCAAAGCCTGTTTCTGTTCTAAATGGAATTAATTTATTATACCCAATTAAAAACTTACCTTTACAAAATGTATTTAATACATTAGAGAATGCAATTAATGCACTATTTTTCTTTAATATAGGTGATTCATTATTATCATTTAAATTTATATATACAATTGAGAAGAATTTTTTTGATTCAAATAAATCACATAAATATTCATCAAAGGCTTTAGAAGTAAATACACTTGTTTCTGAATCTATTATTCTTTCTGGGTTCTCAAACATAATATATATTATCATTAAGCCTAAGCATGATGCGTATGATACAACTAAATATTCAGGCTTAAGTAATTGGAATATAGCAGCTAAAATCCATATAGTCATCCATATTAAAATTGAATTAAGCTTTCCCTTTGGGATATTGTTATGCTTAATTAATGATAATAATATTGTCATTATTATAAATGAAATACTTACTATGTAACATGCCATACAAGCTGGACCTTCTGTATGAAGAAGTGTTTTCTTTTTATTGATTATAGTATCGATATCTAATGTTAATTCTAGTATGGCAGTTATTATTAATATTGAAAATAATATAATATTTAATGCTAATTTTTGATTAGGCTTATATCTATATATATCTCCAATAATATAGAATAATCCAAGTGATGATACAGATGTAAGTATAACTAAGTATAATTTACAAAAGAAAAGAGTAGTAGTTGCGTCTTGATTTCTTTTAATTAAATATATTGAGAAGATATCAACAAATAACAATATAAAAATTAAAGTAGAAATAAATATAAAAAACCTACTAGATTTTAAAGATATTCTTTTTTGAGTAAAGTAAAGTAACATTAGTATTACAATAGTTACAATACCAATTGATTGGAATATAATCACATCGCATCATCTCTTTAAATAATTATAACATATATTTAAAGAATATTCATAATTTAATTATAAATTATTTCATGTCACGGTTATTCATTATATTATTTCTAACATTTCCTAAGCCATCATTAGAATTTAAATTATTAAATGTATTTATGTATTCATTAATTTTAATTCTATATTTTTTAGTTTTGATTCCATCATCATAGAATAGATATAATATTCCATAATGTTCTTTATTTTTTAAATCAGTATTTTTAATATAATAAGGATTTAGTTCAATATAGTGTAAACCATGAGGTATTAGTAATAATTTATTATCTGAATAGGCTATTCTTGTTTCACTAAACATTGGTAATCTTATTATTAATTGTGGAATAAGAAAGAATATTATAAATATTAAAGATGTTAAAATAAGACAGCCACCACCTATAACACCAGGATATGGGAATGTTGGTTGAAAAAAGCCTGAATTTAAATCATTATAATAATCTATTAATGACCAAGCAAGGATTGCGCTACCAAATAATAAAAGTATTATTGATGGTAATATAATTGGGATTAGTGTAGTATATCTTTTTTTATAATAAAAACCAACTTCATTTACACTAGCTTGTTTTTTATATTCGTTATATATCATAGAATTATCACCTAATTAAATTTTATAATTAATCTATTAATTAAACAATAATAATTTACTTAAATAAATAAAAATGATAAAATACTTAATAGAGTTATTTCGATGGAGGATAAAAAAATGCGCGGTAATTTTATGTATTATAATCCAACAAAATTATATTTTGGATCTAATTCAGTTGATTATTTAAAAGAAGAATTAAATAATTATGGAAAGAATGTTGTCTTAGTTTATGGTGGTGGATCAATTAAAAAAAGTGGTCTATACGATAAAATAATTAATATATTAAAAGAATGTGATAAGAACGTTTGTGAAATATCTGGTGTAATGTCAAACCCAACTGTAAATAAGCTATATGAAGGTATTGAAATTGCAAGAAATCACAAGGTAGATTTATTATTAGCTGTTGGTGGTGGATCTGTTATTGATTATACAAAGGGTGTTTCTGCAAGCGTTAATTTAGATAAAAATGTAGATCCATGGGGCTATTATTATTTGATGCAAAAGGATTGTGAAGTTAAGCCTATACCAGTTGGTTCTATCTTAACAATGGTAGGTACTGGTAGTGAAATGAACGGTGGATCAGTTATTACTAATACTGAAACTAATTTAAAAATAGGTAAGGTATTTAATTATAATTTATTCCCTAAGTTTGCAATATTGAATCCTGAATTAACTTATACTGTGCCACGTTATCAAATGGTTGCCGGTATATTTGATATAATGAGTCATATTATGGAACAATATTTTTCAGATGATGATGAATCAACATCAGATTATATAATGGAAGGATTAATGCGTTCATTAATTCAATCATCAAGAGTAGCAATTAAAAATCCAAATGATTATGATGCAAGAAGTAATATTATGTGGACTGCATCTTGGGCATTAAATACATTTGTAGGAAAAGGTAAATCACAAGATTGGAATGTACATATGATAGGTCAAGCTATAGGTGCAGTTACTAATGCAACACATGGTATGACATTATCAGCTATATCTATTCCATATTATTGTTATGTATTACATTTTGGTTTATTAAAATTTAAAAAGTTTGCGTTAAATGTATGGAATGTTAATCCATTTGGCAAAAAGGATGGTACTCCTTATGCTAAATCTGATTTAGAAATTGCAAAAGAGGGTTTAACATTAATGAGTGATTGGATGAAGGAATTAGGTCTTGTAATGCATATTTCTGATTTAGGTGTTACATATGAAATGTTTGATAAGATTTTAGATGGCACATTCTTAACAGGTAGTGGATATGCTTCATCATTAACTAAAGAAGAAGTACGTGAGATTTTAAAAGAAAGTATGTAAAAAATAGGACTAGTTGTAAAAAAACTAGTCCCATTTTATTTTGGTGAATAGAATATATCATCACTATTTATAAAATTAATAAATTCTAGCATATGATTTCCCCAGGATTCTTCATTATGATATCCATTAGAATCTATTACTAATCTAACTCTATTTTTATTTTCTTTAAAATAATCATAAAGCTTTTTAGCAGAATGTAAATATGTATTTTCAACATATAAATCATCGCTTTTTTCTTTTTCACCTACATATATAAATATGTCTTTATTCTTATTTTTATGTGAATTCATAAATTTATAAAATTCATTTTCAAATAAGAATGTAGCAGTAGAAAATGCCCCAACATATTTAAATGAATTTCTATATTTAAATGCCATATATATCGCAGTTATGGCAGATAATGATGAACCATATATATATCTTGAATTAATATCCTTTTTAACACTATATTTAGATTCGATTAAAGGAATTAATGTATGAATAAAGTCATAACAATAATTAAAGCATATATTTAAATCTTCACTTTTAAAATCTTTATTTATATCTTTATTAATATTAAAAGGAGTATATTCATTAATTCTACCTATATCAGAGCCACTATTATGTATTGCGACACCAATTATTCTTTTTTTCATTTTGCTGGCAACATAATTTAAAACCTTTGTTGCCCTAATAGATCTACCAAATGCCGCATGACTATCCTTAAATGCATTTTGTCCATCTAATAGATATAATGTATCAAATTCAATATTTTCCTTTATTCTAGGTCTTGATACCTCAACCTTTACATATCTATCTGATTTAGGAAAATATACTTGAAAATAATCGACCATAATACTTCACCTATAATTATTATATCATATTAATATGATTATAATCATAAAAATAATTTAATGTTTGACATTATATAATTCATAATGTATAATAACTTGCGTGGGTAAAAAGCAGTAGCTTAAACACTTAAGATAATATCTTAAAGCTTTTATAAGTTTAAATAGTAACCTCCACTGCTTGTTGGTGAACATTTAATTTAAGATATCCTAGAAGTTATAAGCCATGACGTTTACTCCATAAAAAATATTATTTATAGGAGGACATAGAAAATGTCAAGATTCACAGGTTCAAGCTGGAAAGTTTCTCGTCGTTTAGGTTTCTCTATCAGTGAAACTGGTAAAGAATTAAATGGTAAGAGAAAAGATCAAGCTCCAGGTCAACATGGCGCTAAGCGTACAAAGATGAAGGAGTATGGTCTACAATTAGCTGAAAAGCAAAAGGCTAGATTCACATATGGTGTATCAGAAAAGCAATTCGTTAAGACTTTTAACGAAGCATCTAAGTTACCAGGTATGACTGGTGTTAACTTCTTAAAGACTCTAGAATGCAGATTAGATAACTTAGTTTATCGTTTAGGTTTCGCATCAACTAGACCTCAAGCAAGACAATTAGTTAACCATGGTCACATTTTAGTAGATGGTAAAAAGGTTGATATCGCATCATATCGTTTAAAGCCAGGACAAAAGATTTCTATGAAGGAAACTTCAAAGAACTTAAAGGTTGTTAAGGCTGCATTAGAAGCTAAGATTAGCCGTCCTGAATATGTTTCTTTCGATGAAGCTACACAAGTTGGTACATTTGTTAGATTACCTGAAAGAGATGAATTCTTACCAGAAATTAATGAACAATTAATTGTCGAATTCTACAACAGAGCATAGTGAAAATTTGGACTATTCATTTTATATGGATAGTCTTTTTTTATTTTTGTTGTTGACAATGAAAAAAAGAAGTATTATACTATACATAGTTAGTTAAGACTAACCAATAGTATAAAATTCCCCCTTGTTAAATTTATTAACTATTCATTTATTTTAACTAACATTAATATATTTATTAATAGAATGCCTTTCTTTAGGCATTCTATTATGAATAAGAAAAAAAATACTTGATATTTATTATTTTATACTGTAAAATAAATAAGTAAGTTTGACAAACCTAACTTGTTAAACTTTTTTAATGGACTATAAGTTAGTTAAAACTAACAAAAAGGAGAGGTATAATGCCATTAGTTATAGCACCTGTAGATACAGAATTAAAAATAATAAAAGTATTAATTCAAGAGGAAAATGTAAAAAAACATTTAGAATCTTTAGGTATAGCAGCAAATCAAACTATTACAGTGTTACAAGTTACAAATGGTAATGTAATAGTAAAAGTAAAGGATGGCAGACTAGCACTTGATAAGCATGTAGCTGCTAAAATTGTTGTTGCTTAATAAGAAAGGAAAATATTTAATGGAAAAGAGATTAGACGAACTCGAAATTGGTGAATCGTGTATCGTAAAAGCTGTTACTGGTGAAGGAAAAATCAGAAGAAGACTTTTTGATATGGGTATAACACCTAAAGCTCAAATTTTTTTGAGAAAAAAAGCACCACTTGGTGATCCAATTGAAATAACATTAAGAGGCTATGAGTTAACTTTAAGAAAGACTGAAGCTCAAAGCGTAATAGTTATTGTTGGTGAGGAGGGAAAATAATGGCTAAGACTAAGTTTACTTTTGCCCTTGCGGGTAACCCTAACTGTGGTAAGTCTACATTATTTAATGCCTTAACAGGTGCTGGTGCCTATGTTGGTAACTGGCCTGGTGTTACAGTAGATAAAAAAGAAGGTGTTTATAAGAAAACACCTGAACCAGTATCAATTCTAGATTTACCTGGTATTTATTCTTTATCACCTTATACACCTGAGGAGGTTATTGCTCGTGAGGTTATATTAGGTCAACAAAAGGATGAAAAAGGTAATTTCTGTGATAAACCAAATGTTATTATAAATATAGTTGATGCCACAAACCTTGAAAGAAACTTATATTTAACAACACAACTAATTGAAATGGATGTACCTGTAGTTGTTGCCTTAAATATGATGGATTTAGTAAAGAAAAATGGCAACAAGATTGATAAAACAGTATTAGAGGCAAAGCTTGGTGTGCCAGTAGTTGAAATATCTGCTCAAAAGGGTGAAGGTATTGAAGATTTAATGGCTCATGCATATAATGAAGCCTCAAGAGAAAGAAAAGGATCAACATTCTTATTAGAAGGACCACTTGGACATTTAATTTCTGATTGTAAGGCTGCATTTAAAGGCTTAGAAGTTAATAATCCATTATTTCATGCAATAAAATTAATTGAAAATGATGAATTAGAAGTTAAAGATCATCCTGAATTAGTAAAGATTGTTGATGAATTTAAAAAGGAATTCAATGACGAAGTATTTGGTGATGACCTTGAGGCAATAGTTGCAGATTCAAGATATACATTTATATCTGAAAAACTATCTATAGCTAAAACAAACACTGAAGGAAATAGAGTTAATAACGATGGTAAAACAAAATTAACTAAGTCTGATAAGGCAGATAGAATTTTAACTAACAAATGGTTAGGTATTCCTATTTTCTTAATTATAATGTTCTTGGTATTCCATTTAACATTCTCAGGAAATTTCTTATTCTTAGGTAAGCTTATTAATTTTAGTAAGCCATCATTTGAAGGAACAGACTTTGAAGAATTATTATGGACAGAGGATGGTATTAATTCTCCAGGTGTAATTATATTTAATGGATTTAATTCATTCTTTGGATGGCTTGCAGGATTTGTTACAGATGGTATTGATAAAACAAGCATGCCAGATATGCTAAAGGGATTTATAAACGATGGTTGTATCGAAGGTGTTTTAGCGGTATTATCATTCATTCCTGTTATATTAGTATTATTCCTATTCTTCTCAATATTAGAAGATTCAGGTTATATGGCACGTGTTGCATTCATATTAGATAGAATCTTTAGAAAATTCGGTCTATCAGGTAGAGCATTCATGCCTATGATTATGGGCTTTGGTTGTTCAATCCCTGCGATGATTAACACAAGAACATTAGCAGATGATAGAGAAAGACAAGCTACAATTCGTGTAATTCCTTTCTTCTCATGTGGAGCTAAATTACCAATATTAACTGCATGTGCTGGTGCGTTCTGTGAAATGGCAGACATTGGTCATGTTGATTTAATCACTTATTCAATGTATTTAATTGGTATTATTGTTGCGATTGTAACAGTAATTATAATGAGAAATACTACAATGCGTGGTGAGGTTCCACCATTCATTATGGAATTACCTCAATATCATAGACCACAATTTAGATCAACTATGATTCACTTATGGGATAAGACAAAGCATTATGTTAAAAAAGCATTTACTATTATCTTAGTTTCTACAATTATTATTTGGTTCTTATGTCATGTTGATTTCAGTTGGCATTTACTTGAAGATGAAGAAATTAATGATTCAATTATTGCAAATATCGGTAACTTATTATCACCTATATTTACACCACTTGGATTTGGTAAGCAATTAACAAATGGCTTTGAATGGGTATTTGTTGTAGGTGCTATTACAGGTTTAATTGCAAAAGAAAATGTTATCGCAACATTCGCAACAATTGCTGCATGTATTACACATGTAGCTGCTGATGATATTGATGAAGTACAATCAGTTTTAGATATGATTAATGCAACAGGTGCTTCAAAGGCTGCAATTATTTCATTTATCGTATTTAATTTAACAACAATTCCATGCTTCGCTGCAGTTGCTACTGCAAGAGGTGAATTGAAACAAGGAACTATTAAGTGGACTTTATTATTCTGGATTGTAGTATCATTTGTAGCAGGTACAATGGTTTATACAACTCTTGAATATGTATGGCCAGTATTCTTATGGGTTTTAGGATTTATTCTATTTGGCGTTGGTATTTATTTCTTTAATAAATATAGAGACAATAAAAAAATAGCACAAAAGATTTAAGGGGGAATCGATATGCTTATATTAATGAGTGTAAAAAATATAATAATAACTACACTAGTTGTTAGTGCGGCAGTTATATATGTTCTATCTTATATTGGATATCAGATATATAAATTAATTAAGCATATCCCCCTTGAAACTTGTGATTGCAAATTAGCAACAAAAAATAAAAAAATGCTAAAGAAAATAAAAAAAGAATTAGAAGACGAAAGAAAATGCAATTGTTCTAAATAAAATTTACTAAAGGGGCTGTGAAAAAATCTAACTTTTAAAAAGTTAGACTTCACAGCACCTTTTATTTTTATATATAGTTAGTTTTATCTAACTTTTATATTGACTTTATATATCATAACCTATATAATATTATTAGTTAGCTATAACTAACTATAATGGAGGTAATATAAGTATTTATAATAGAAGGAATAAAAAATAATAAATTATAGAATAGGAGTTATATCTTATGAGTAAAGCATTAGAGAGGTTATTAGCAATTCATTCATCACCAGCTATATGTGGTATTAAGGCATCAAATTTAATATGTATAGATTATAGTGAATCTATTTATAAAGAAATAGAAGAATTAAATAATAAATATATAAAATTAAGATTTTATATTCTTAAAAAAACAGATTCTAAGGTATTAATATTAGTTTATAGAAAGAATGTTTTTGAAAAGGAAATATATAAAGAAGAAAATATTAAATATTTAGCTAGTATTGGATATGATACAAATACTATTGATGATATGCTAAATGATTTAAAGGATAGATTATTAAATGATGAATTTCCTCATGAAATTGGTGTATTTTTAGGCTATGATTTAAACGATATAAAATCATTTATTGATGGGGATAAATGTATTTATGTCGGTTATTGGAAAGTATATTCAAATTTAGGAGAAAAATTGAATATTTTTAATAGATATACAAGATGTAGAAATTGTGTAATCAATCTAATTAATAAGGGTTATCCTATAGAAAACTTTATGAGATAGAGGAGGTATATAATGAGTCAAGTAATAGTTTTTTGGAGTGGTACAGGTAATACAGAGGATGTTGCGAATAAAATACAAGGTGATCTAAATTGTGATATTTATAATGTTAGTAATGTAAATGTAGATGATATTAAAAAATATGATACTATCATATTAGGCTGTCCTGCAATGGGGGCTGAGGAATTAGAGGATAGTGAATTTAGACCATTCTTTGATTCTTTAATTGGTGATATTCAAAATAAAAATATCGCACTATTTGGTTCATATGGCTGGGGTGATGGCGAATGGATGAGAAATTGGTGTGATGAAGTTAGAAATAGTGGTGCTAATTTATTAAATGAGGGATTAATCGTAAATGGTGATTCAAGTGCCATTATAGATAGCGAATATAATGATTTTATTTCATCTATAAAATAAAAAAAGCCTTAAGGCTTTTTAATTTATTTTACAATATAACAGTTGAACAACTGTTCAATTGATGATATAATAATTTTGGGGTGATTATATATGTTTATTGAAATAGATAATATCAAAAAGACATATGGCATAGGAGAGAATAGCTATTATGTCTTAAAGGGAATTTCTTTTAAAGTAGAGAAAGGCGAAATGGTTGTGTTACTTGGGCCATCAGGCAGTGGTAAATCGACATTACTAAATATAATTGGAGGTATTGATACACTAGATTCTGGCAATGTTGAAATTAATGGTGAATATATTGAAAGTATGTCAGAAAAAAATAGAATTAAATATAGAAGAAGAAACTTAGGATATGTTTTTCAAAGCTATAATTTAATTCCAAACCTTACAGTTAGAGAAAATATAGAAGTAGGTGCTTATTTATCAAAAGATCATCTAAATATAGATGAATTAATTGAAGTTTTAGGTTTAAAGAAGCACGAAAATAAAATACCTAATCAATTATCAGGTGGCCAGCAACAACGTACATCAATTGGGCGTGCTATTGTAAAAAATCCAAATTTATTATTATGTGATGAACCAACTGGTGCCTTAGATTCAGATACATCAAAACAAATACTAGAATTAATAGAAAAGGTAAAGGATACATATAATACATCAATTATTATGGTTACTCATAATGAAAATATTGCCAAAATGGCAGATAGAATCATTAGATTAAAGGATGGAGAGATTTTATCTAATGAAAAAAATCTAGATAAAGTAAAGGCAAGTGATTTAGAATTATGATTAATCCACTTTATAAAAGATTAAAAAGAGAATTATTAAAAGATATAGTTAAATATTTAATAATGTTTTTATTCTTGTCACTTCCAATTGCGATATGCTCTGGTTATATGATTGGAAATGATTCAATGAAAAAGACATATTATAATGGTATAGATAAATATGTATTAGAGGATGGACATTTTGAATCATTAAATGAATTAGATAATTCATTGATTGAAACTATAGAATTAGATAATGATATTAAAATATATTCATTAAATTTTAAAGATGAATTATCAATTAAGGATCATACAATTAGATTTTATAAAATAAGTGATAGAGAAAATATAAATAAATATTGTATACACAAGGGTAATTTACCTAAAAATAGTAATGAAATAGCTTTAGATAGATTATATTTAGAAAATAATCACATGAAAATAGGTGATAATTATATTATTAATGATAAGGAATATAAAATAGTATCTGCTATTTCATTATTTGATTATTCTACATTATTTAAAAATAATAATGATTCAATGTTTGATGCGAATAAATTTAGTATCGCATTAATAAATGATGAGGGATTCTCAAATATTTCAAATGATCATATAAAATATAATTATGCTTATTTATTTAGTGAAAGATTAAATAAGAATAAGGGTAATATAAAAAATAAGGAATTATCTAATTATTTATATGATAAATTAATTGAAAATGGCAATAATTTAGAGAATTTCTTGCCAAAGGAGGATAATCAAGCAATCAATTTTGCAATAGAAGATATTGAAGGTGACCTTGTAATGATGATGGTGTTTGGAGCTATTGTTGTGTTTGGGTTAGCTTTCGTGTTTGCCTTATCCTCTAAAAGTCAAATTGAAGCCGAGGCTAAAAGTATTGGTACACTTAAGGCCATGGGATATAATAAAAAGGAATTATTGATAGGATATTTAATATTGCCTACAATAATTACATTATTAGCTGGTATATTTGGTAATATATTAGCTTATACAGCATTAAAGGAATATCTAGTAGGACTATATTATCATTCATATTCATTGCCGTTATATAAAACATACTATAATCCTAAGGCAATGTTATATACAACTATTTTACCTATATTGATGGTATTTATAATTAATTTATTAGTAATATTAAAAACTATAAGTATACCATCATTAAATCTATTAAAAAATCAATTAGTTACAAAAAAGAATAAAAAGGTTATGAAATTAAATCATAAGATTAATTTTATATCTAGATTTCAAATTAGAGTAATTTTACAAAATAAAGGCGCATACATTGCTTTATTCTTTGGTACTTTATTTGCGACAATATTATTGATGTTTGGTTTAATGATGACTCCACTTTTAAAGCATTACAAAAAAGAAGTAATTAAAAGTCAAATAGCACCATATCAAACAATATTAAAGGTTGATATTGATGGCTTGGATGGTGAAAAATTCTATGTTAAGGCATTAGAATATAAAAATGATGAAATTATGGTTTATGGATTGGATAAATATGGATCTGATTCAAAATATCTAAATGATATTAAAATAAAAGAAAATAAGGTAATAGTGGCATCTGGATTAGACTCTAAATATAAATTAGGTAATTCAATTAAATTAAAAGAGAAGTATTCAGATATTAAATATAGCTTTAAAATATCTGATTCATATAAAACTACAGGATCATTTGTTATTTTTATGGATATGGATTTATTTATGGATACATTTGATTCAGGATATTACACATCATATTTTTCAGATGAAAAGCTTGATATATCAGATGAATATGTTTATAAAACTATTTCATTAGATGACTTAATATTAATTAGTAATCAAATGTCAGATTCTATGGGTGATGTATTTTTATTAATAACAGGAATATCAGTCATATTATTTATCTTATTAATATTCTTATTGGCAAAGATAGTAATTGAAAAGAATCAAAGTCAAATATCTATGCTAAAGATTATAGGATATGATACATATAATATTAATAAAATATATAACATTTCAACAGGAATTGTCACTATGATTTCAGTATTATTATCTACATTGATTTCAAGATTTTTATTGAAGATTGTATGGAATTTAGTTTTAAGAAATGAAATGAAAGGATGGCTTGATTTTTATATAGCACCATATTTATATCCTTTAATTTTAGGTATAGGAGCTATATCATTTATAGCAGTATATTTAATTGAATCAATTAAGGTATCTAGAATTAATTTATCTATAGCGCTTAAGGATGATAATTTATAATTTATATATTTATTAGATGGAGGTGTTATTCATGTTAATAGTTATAATATGTATATTGATACCACTTTTAGGTACTACACTTGGAAGTTCTATGGTATTTTTTCTTAAGGATAATATCAATCCTAAATTACAAAAAGTATTATTAGGTTTTGCCTCAGGTGTTATGATAGCAGCTTCAATTTGGAGCTTGTTATTACCTTCAATTCAAACATATGATAATTAT
>Ga0247610_10004604_pt1 | contig 14711 bp, 13 predicted proteins | sample 174DNAGHGhighgp2_FD_193483 | JGI IMG/M metagenome (GOLD analysis project Ga0247610, IMG submission 193483) | Sheep rumen microbial communities from Palmerston North, Manawatu-Wanganui, New Zealand - 1742 DNA GHGhigh gp2 | ecosystem: Host-associated > Mammals > Digestive system > Stomach > Rumen... | reverse complement strand
TTGTATCTAAGGATACTGTTGCCATCTTTATATTATGTGCTGCATACATAAGTAAGAACTCGTCGCATCTTAGAGTTCCTTGATAACATCTATCAGGTGCTTCGCTTGGCATATCAGGCTCAGTACAATTATCTCTGATAAACTTTGTTATCATTCTATCATAATAATTGATTGTTGTATTTCCGAAAAACATATTATCTCCTTTCTAGTAAAATAAAAAGGGAGTCTTGCTCCCTTAATATGTCACTATGCATTGTTTGTTTTTACGATTGATGTGATTAAACATTTATTAGTAATGTTCATCTCACTTAAAGTCTTGTCCATATAACCAGCAGGAAGTGGTGTACCATCTATAGAGATTTGAGTTACTCCATAATCAATACTGTTATCTTCTAAGATTTCTCTGACACTAGTAGTTGCAGGATACATCTTAGTAGTTTTTCCTGTTGTTGTTCCTATAATAACATTAATCATTTTATTTCTCCTTCCTTAATTTTAAAAAATTATTCTTCTTCTGCGTATGCTGTATCTTCATTATCGATCTCGATTACTAATTCTTCTTCACCAAGTTCTTCTAAAGCTGCAGTCATTTGAGACTCAATCTTATTTATTCTTCTAAGAATAGCTTCTAGATTATAAACATCATCTTGATCTAATGCTCCATCTTCATCCATTTTGAAGTCACCAACTGCTCTACCATTGCAGAATACTACACCATTTCTTGAAAATGCTGTTTCATTTGCATTGTCAGTAGTTGCTACTCTAAAGATTTCCTCTCCTGTTTTTTCATTTGTAAGAACTAATGCTTCTTCGTTTAAAGCTTCTAATTTTCTTACTGTGTCATTGTCGATTACATCAGATGTAATTCTAACACGACCTTCAAATACTTTTGCTTTTGCCATTTCTGTTTCTCCTTTCTTAACGCGGGCACTGGCAAGTGACGCGGTAGCATATGCACTACTCACTACCAACTATATTGCTATGAGAATATCAAAACATTCATATTGAACCACCCTTAGTAACAACATTTAATTTTAATTTCATATAATTGGTAGTAAGTAATGTATATACTTATACATTACCCAGGAAGTGAATATAGTATAGTGACATACTATATGATGGAGTCTTAGTAAACTCCTCAGGATACTCAATGAAATAAATCATCAGTGATATGATAGTGCCTAGCCTAGGTCTTTGACATTAGGAATGATGATAAACCTAATAAATAAATGAGGTGTATACAAGCCCTCTTGCATTGAGTATCCTAAGGAACTTATTAAGTTCCTTATTTCGCTTGATTGCTTTCACAATCTATTTATATTATACCACACGGGGGTGGCGAAAGCCAACACCCTAACGGTTTCTTTTATATGATACATCTTCTAAATATGTTTCATTTCCAAATGATACACATTCAAACATCTTTTCTTCTGTTGGTAATATTCCAAATGGGTCTCTTGTATATTCAAAATCATTATCTAGATAATACTTACATTGTTGATATGCTCTTAGTTTAGATAATGTATCTTCTGGATCATAGTCTACTGTATAAAGTGGTGCAAATGTTTTAACAAACATATCTAAATCTTTTGGTATTTCTCCTAGTTCTTCTTCTAATTCTTCAGTTTGTTTTCTTTTTTTCCAATCATCTCGATTGGCTTTACGAATCTTTTGTTGTTCATCATATATTTCTAATACTGGATTTTTAACTGAATACCATGTTCTAGTTTTATCGTCATAATGTGTACTCTTCCAGTTCTCTTTATCTACACGATAAATTTTAGTATCTATTTTTGCTGTAATTAAACTTCTTGTTTTTCTGAATATTAACTTCTCCATAAACTTAACAGTTTGTGGTTTAAATGTATCCATTATAAATCCTACAGGTTCTCCTAATTTTATAACTGGTTCTTGTTGCCAACCTGTGTAACATATTCTATAATTCTTTTCTCTATACTTCTTAATTTCTTCTTGTGTAAGTTTTCTTTCACTAATTACTATCATATTCAGTTCCTTTCTAAATAAGTTGAAGAAGCAGATTATAAGTCTACTTCTTCGTCTGTTACAACTGGTTCATGTAATGCTACATTCATTCTGTTGTAATCTTGGTTATAACTAAACCATACATTAAGCTTTTTAATTTTCTTTAAAGCTTCTCCTAGTGTATATGTATCTCTTTCTACTTCTAGTTGTTGGTTTAAACAACTTGTTACATAATTAACTTGACTTGGGAATATACAATATATGTATTCTCCGTATTCAGGTACATCTAATGTAACTTTTACATATCCACCTTTCTCATTCTCGATTTCTACGAAGTTCTTTATTCCTACTTCGTATTTACCTGCTAAAACTGGTTTAGCTTTTGTTTCTAATAAACTCATCTTTTATACCTCCTTATAATGATATTTATTAAAGACTTATTATTCATAAGCCTTACACTGGCAAGTGTAGGCTAAAACACTTACTACTGTAAGACTAATCAATAATTAATCTTATTTCTTTCTGATATCACCTAATCCTAACTGACCGCGACACCTGTTATCAGTCGTATACTTACACACATATCAACTAAACTATTTAATTGTCAAAGAACTATTCTAATTGCCTCAAGACATGAATGGTTAAGACCACATGGTTCTGGACGTATGCAAGACTGGGGTAGGGGCCCCATGCATTTTAGTCTTGCATAAACGGACAGGTTCTGTGGTTCAATGAAATGGATTGGGGTAATTGGAATAGGTCAATTCATTATTTTGTGTTATGTTGTATGTTATATGATTACGGGGTTTTCGTGGTCTGGTAACGCGTTTCAATTCCCGATTAAAAACCAGGGCTCAGCTAACAGTTCTTAACATAAGAGTGTCTTTCTGGAGTCTTGTCGCTCGTCAAATCGATTGCGGCTCAAATCCACTTGCGACATTCGATTGGTTTCTTCTCGTGTGTCCGCGAAACTTTTGAAAATTTTAAAAGTGAAAAGTAAAAAATAGTCATTTTAGATACGATTTTTGTATTTGTACATATATTTTACATATATTATATGTATATATATATGTAAATAGTATATATGTTCGTATACATATATATATAAATAAAAAATACAATATATGTATCTGAGTTTATTAAGTTTGAGATACGGATTTTGTATCTGAGATTTTTAGGGTCAAAAAGTCAGATACGATTTTTGTATCCAGATACAATATTCGTATTTATTTTTAGGTTTTTTCAGAATCGTATTTAGAAATTTTTGAAAGTTTGGGGAATTTTGTTAGCAAAGTTGCACTTTGAGTGCTAATTCTTATTTTCTTTCTTGACACGAAAAAGTGTCAAATTTTTGGGAGTGGAAGAGTGAGGGCTTGGCTGGTGTGGAATCGTTTATATATTATTTCTTTTTATTAATACATAGGACCTTCTATTCCATATTCTTCCCAGAATGCATTTATCTCTGCAGCAACATCTACTGTTGACTTAGACCATTCTAGGTCTTGTAATAATTCTACATATTCATCATATGTTTTATTTTCTTGTTCTTCTATTATTTGATCTATTTCTTCTTCAGTTAATGTATACATTTTATTTACCTCCTTTCTTATTTCTTTTTGGTATAAACTTTTCATTAGTATATATTATATGATTTGCTGTTCTATAATATTTAGGTTTACAAGGTGGTTTTATACCATTTCTTTGAAGCATTTCATCTACTTCTTTTTTACATATAATCCATTGTTCTAAATAACTTATCTTTCTGTGTTTTTTATTATATTCATTTGTTGTATTTATTGTTATTAATTCTCTGTAATCACTATACTTCATTTTATTTCCTCCTATAATTATAGAAGCAGGTTGTTACGCCTGCTCCTTTTCTTTTAATGCTTTTGTAATTGCTTTATTTATTTTTGCTAATTCTTTTTTCATTGTATCAAATTCTGATTGTAATCTATCTTCATGTTCTTTCTTAATTGATTTATCTGGTTGTAATTCACTTGGGTGTATATCTTCTTTACCATATTCTCTATTTAGTTTATATTCATTGTATGATTTAGTAACTAATTTCTCTTTTAATATTGTTATTATTGTTAATGCATTTATGATTTCTTCTGGATTCTTTTGTTGATCAATATAACTTTGTATTTCTTCTAATGTATAAGTTGGTAAAGCTTTATGATATTTCTTGTTGATATTAATGATGTTACTATTAATGATGTTATATCTTATTTTGTCTAATGTATCATTGATGTTTACTTTCATTTTAGTTTCCTCCTTTCTATTAGATTTCTTTGTTACTACTTTCTTAGTAACTGTTGCCTTTCTAGTTGTTTTGTTTTTAATTTGTTTTGTCATCTTTATTACCTCCTATCTGACAAGGATCTATATTCTCTCTAAGGATTATATAAACCCTGGGCGGGGCTTAAATTTACATTTCCTCGCCTCACACTATATACACTAGCGTTATTTTTGTTTGTGTGTTTATTAATAAAAATAACAAAAAACTACCTATACAAAAACGACCCGATGTGCTACACTCAAAGTATGAAATCTATATACACTTACAGGAAATATATTTCGCACAAATTTGGCCACCACAGGATCCGTGCGTGGTTCTACTACAAACTCTATAGGTATTATGACAAACGTAATCTATAGAATAGAAAGGAGTTATATGATTAAACCACACAATATACCTATATTCGTGATACACCAACATGTACATAAAACGTATCACTACCCAGAATCTAATACGCCGATTGAGCATCAAGTTCATCATTGCCATCATCATGGTATTATAGATAATGCTCCACGTAAGAACTGGGATTCATGCTGCTGTATGTACCCTGGGCACCACGCTGAAATGCATCCGTATAGACACAATCCACACCATGGAAATCTAGACGGACCAGAAAATAGGAGCTTCCTATTCCCACCAGCTATATGTGTACCATGCAATACAGATCATGCACTAAAGCATTACAGTCATACCTGTAACTGCTATGATGGTCTAGGTAATTATTATCCAGATGAAAGATGTCAGTGTAGATTTCACAATCCTAACAATCAGATACAACATACAGAACACTACACACCACCATTTAATTCTTTCCCTGAAAATAATATAGACTATCCAAATAATTTTTATATAGATGAGGAGATGAGAAAATACTATGAGTAATCACTACCCACATCAAAATAGGTACATACCTTCTAAGTTATTACCTACTCATTACTACAGAGACCATAATGAGTTTGGTATTCCATTTAAAAGGTATCCACTTAATTTTGATGAACACGAGGAATCTGGATATTATATAGATTTCAACCAGACACACCTTGTGTATGCTGTGCCTTGTACTGATATCACATTCTCTAAGAAGTATAATAGGGACGACCTTAAAAACGAAACTATTGATACAACTGCTGAAACTAGAGAAACAGTAGGAACAACTGCAGCTAGATATCATAACAACTGGCACTCAAGACATTACCCACACTGTGCTCATTCGAGTCACGTTCAAGGGTTTGATGTCTTAACTATTACTAAGCTTATGGATTACGAAATGCAATTGCACGACGTAACACCTGAAAGGCTCAAAACATTATTCGAGAACTTCGCTTGTCCAAAAAGAGACACTGTTGTATTTGAACACGTGTGGATGGAACAACATAAGTTTTTAAGTATGTACTTCAAAGTACATAAGAAACCATTACTAGACTACTGTTTATTCAGATTCCCTGAACCACCAGTATGCCCAGGACCAGGACCTACACCAGGAGAAGGACCTAAAGTATTATCAGTTGTACCTATGACTAGATATATTAATCCAGAAACTTGTGAGACATTCGTTGACTTACTTGTTACATTTGATAGAGATGTTGAACCTACAATTTCAGATTTAAAGAGTATGTTTAGTTCAGTTAACTTTGATGGAACAGCATCTGTTGTAACATCAGCTACACAAAACGGAACAAACACTATGTTAGTTAATGTTTCATTTAAAGATATACCAAATTTAAGTGATGATCCTGGAGTTACACTAACAGTTTATTTAGATGGAGTACAAGACCTTAATGGTAATCAAGGAACTGGTGAACAACAATTTGATGTTATTCTTGGAGGATATTACGATCGCTCACTAACTATAAACTGGCAAGATACTGAATTTGACGCTGTACAAAATAAGACTAGAGTATATATTGGATTCTCTAGAGAAGTAGATTATTGGGAAGGCGAGACACATATCACACGAGAAAACGTTCCTGTTAGTTTTGCTGTTAATAACATAAGCTATATTAAAGAACATTGTGCCATTGTTAAAAATAAAACAGGTGAAACACCTATTACTATATTAGCTAGTTCAATAACACCAGTTGTTCAACATGATGATCGTCCTTGCGTATTATTCGAATTTAATGAAGATATTACACGAGACCCTACATGGACAGTTAGCTTTACTGTTGGTAACTACTTATTTAAATATGAAGATTCAGAAACAGGTGATACATATTTGAACACTATTGAAGAACAGTACACATTACAATGGAGTAGTTTAGAAGTTGTTATTTCTAATTATGGATTAATGAGCAATAACCAAGATGAAGTTACAGGGTTATGGTTTATATATCCATGTGAAGAAACTGATATAGTATCTGTAGATTTAACTAAGATTTATCGTTCACCTTATACAGACTTATCAATTAGAGTTAATCCTATATCTTATAACTTAGGACCATACAGACAACGTTCAGAACAAATAGTTCAAGCTGGTCGTGAAGTATATCTAACATTTGAGCCAAAGATTTCATTTAGTGATAGATATAGTTACTTTATAAATTCACAAGCAGTAACAGACGACTCTGGACATTATAATGCTTATTGGGCACATGCAATACCAGATCCAGAACCTTATCCAGACCACGGACCTATATTACAAGGTGCTTGGGCAGAGTATGACTCACATGCTGCAGTACCTGCAAAGATAGAAGCTATCTTTGATCAGAACATAGAAGCATTAGATACATCTAATATTAATGTAGTTTATGATGATGGTGTTGGATTTAAATTTATTGATACATTACATAGTTTAAGTTTACAAGACTTTGAAGATGCTATTGATGAATTGATTGCATTCCCTAATCAATATGAATACTTAACACTTCCATCAGAACAAAGACTTGTTGATTATTTCTATGACTGTGTTAATCCACAAAATCCAAGTGTATTAAGACATCCTGAAAATGGAAATGTATGGAGAAATAGTACAATATTAAGAAGCGTATTACCTTATATTCATAACTGTGACCTTAATGCATTAACTGATGTAAATAAAGAATGTTTCTCAGCAAGTGCATATGCTTCTAGTAGTTTAAATGGTGCTGATATGTTTGGTCTTGGTACTGCATACCCAGCAGCATATGCAGGTATAGTTAAGTTCATAGAAGATTATGCTGCTGATGAAAGTTTAACTGTTTCAGATTTATTAGATGGAACACATAATGAAATCGTTAAAGGTATGAAGTTCTATGCAACATTAGGTATATTACCACATTATGAATCTTGGGATGCAGCTGATACTGATACACAATTCCAGGCTCATATTAATGAATTATATAATGAACCATTAGGAGGACAAACTTATCCTGATTATGCAATTATTGCTAATAGATCTGTTGTAGACGGAATTGCAGATGAACTTAATATATCTGTTTCAGATTTATTAACTAACACAGCCAATGCATCTACTCTAAGAGTAAATGCTATAGAGGCAGGTAGAGGATTTGTTCTTATTAAACTATTAACAACAGCATGTTCTGATACGTATATGTTAAGTGTTTTAACTGATATTGCAGACTCTACTCAATTTGATGCATGGGATCAAGTAATTTCATATTTCCCATATACTAATTGGATTATTCCAACAGATATAGACTTTAGTACAAATAACACAAATCTTATTATGAAGTTTGATAATCCAAATGTTGTAGGACGTCAATTCTATATTAGTGTTCCTGTTAATGCTGTAAGAAATCCAGACTCTGGTTATACAAATAGTGCTGGAGAAACTTGGACAACAATGAACACCCCTGAAGTATTATTCTATTATCCATCTGGATATTATAATGATGAAGATTCTATTATCTATATTAGTCTTAACTCAAATGTTCCTATAGACTTTACTGGTTCTGTTAGTGATATAACTATGACTGATGGTATAAACACTGCACATCCAGATCGCGTAACAATAGATTCAGACTATAATATTATTAGTATAGAATTTGATAGTGCGACTTGGGCTGTTAATCAAACAGTTGTTGTTACTATAGATGCTGATACATTTACAAATCACAATGATTCTGATTATTCAAATGCTAGTTATACAGCAAATATTTATGTTGAAGGAAATCCACCAGCACCACCTGCAACAGCTCCTACTGTTATTAGTACACTGTTAACACATAATGCGGAGGATCCTTATCCTTATCAAATAACACTTTCATTTGATCAAGATGTAGTACAACGAGGTCTAAATGCAACAGTAACTGACGGTGTTCATTCTCTTACTGCATTTGATTCCGTTTCATCTAGTGGTAATACTGTAATATTAAAATGGTATGAACCATCTCCAGATTGGATAGCTTCTGCTGTTGGAAATATATCTATAGAAATACCATCTGGACTCGTATATGATTTAACAGGAACAGTTCCTAATACATTGTATACAGATTCAGGTCTTACATTTGCAGATATAACAACTTCATATACAGTAATATTTGATAGTGCTGGAGGTAGTGCTGTTGCATCACAAACTGTTAGATCTGGTAATACTGCATATCAACCAACTAACCCAACTAGAACAAATTACACATTTAATTATTGGAAATTAAATGGTGTTCAATATAACTTTAATACTCCAGTAACAGGTAATATAACTCTTGTAGCTGATTGGACTTATGTTCCTCCAACTATAACTGTTACATTTAATTCTGATGGAGGTTCTGCTGTAGCATCTCAAACTATTCAAGCAGGAACAACTCCAACAAGACCAACTAATCCAACTAAGTCAGGATACACATTTAACTATTGGAAATTGAATGGAGTACAATATAACTTTGATGTTGCTTTAAGTAGTAATACTACATTAGTAGCTGATTGGACACACAACCCACAACCAGTAAATCCATCAACTACTGTATATAGTAATCAAATAATTCATACATATGCAGGAACTTATTCACAAACAAATACGTTACATATGTCTTTGAATTGTCAAACATCTCAAAGTGGAACAACTGCTAAATATAGATTCACAGGAACTATCTGGGCAGTTGCAGGACCAGGTGCTTCATCTACTTACTATAGTGATGGTGTTACAGTGTCTGCTACTATAGCTGGTGTAACAGCAACAGCTGCTAGTACAGGTGCATTAAATTCAAGCAATAGTCCTGTTGCATTTGATACAGGATGGTTGAATGTTCCAAATGGTGTAGGTACATCTGCAGGAACAGTAACTGCTGCAATTAAAGCTGTTGATAGTGCACATTTATCAGGATACTGTAACTATAATGCTAATGTTAGTGTTAATAAACCTTATACTCAATAATGTTATTGACATTAACAGATACATAAAATATAATTAACTTAGGACGGTTGTCCTTAGTTTTATACGCAGGGTGCCACTACCCTGCTTTTGTTTTAGGAGGAACTATGAATATTAAATTAGGAGAAGATTCACTAAATGTATTAAGTTATTTATTCATTGGTGAACAAGAAGTAAACGGAGAGCGTAAAGCCTGCGTTAGCGTATGCCCTAATACGCCATTTACTACAGCGTTGGATTTATATGCCACGCTTGGTAAACAAATACTAGATGGATATTTATTATCTGCATTAAAAAATCCAGAAAACAAATTAAGTGAAGCAGAACTTAAAGAAAAGTTCTATGATGCTTTTAATGTTTATGTATCAAATGTACTTGCTGCTTTCATTCCAGACAAAGACCTTAGACCTGACATGACTATGGATGCTATTATGCAAAAAGAAAATGAAATGGTTGAACAAGCTTACTCTAAAATAAATAGAGAAGATAGAAGAAAGGCAGCAAAAAACATTGCTAGAGAAAAGAAGAGACTTTCAAAGATGTCCGAGGTGTAATTCAAAATTAGTACCGACTCTGAATTTACTTGAAGGTCCATCTACTGATTGGCTTGAATGCACAGAATGTAATACATATGTTGATACATATATTCCGATGCGTCACCAATACGAGGTGCATCGAGACGCACATAGGATTCTTGGTAACTTTGGAGCCTTCGGTACTGGTAAAACTAGGACAAGTGAGAAAGAACTTGAGAAACATATCTTAATAACTCCTGGAGCTACAGCTCTTGTAGGTGCAAATGTTACTTCTCAATATGAACAAACTATACAAAGAGACTTTGAACGTAGTTTTCCACTGGCGTTTATGAAAAGTAAGAGTCAGCAGAAGTCTTACATTGACTTTGTTAACGGTGCAAGACTACTGTTTAGACCCTTTGATGACCCAGATAAACTACGTTCTTATAATTTATCCTTCGCTTTAATACTAGAAGCATCAGAATGTAACGCTGATGCCTTCCATGTACTCAAGACTCGTCTAAGAAATACCGCTGCATGTGCCTTTGAAGTAGATGAACATGGTGAAATTGTTAAAGATGAGCACAAAAAGCCTGTGGTTTTGTATGATTGGCGTAAATTATTGTGCGAAAGTAACCCAGATTCAGGTTGGATACGTACAGATTTGCTATTAGTTGCTGATAAAATACACAAATATGGACATGTTGAGGCTTCTTTTGAGCAAGATCCACTGGAAATTGACCCAATGATAGCTGCACATGTCGCTTCAACAGACGTAAACGTGTACTTACCACCAGATTATATAGCAATGAACTCTAAGAATAAGCCAGATTGGTGGGTACGTAAGTTTATTTATGCTAGTTTCTCGTTCGCAGAGGGGCTTGTGTATCCAAAAGCTGCAGATTCTTTCATAGATCCTGTGCCAATTGACCCAACATGGCTAAGAATTGCAGCACATGACTACGGATTGTCTGATATGGCTACGTTTGTTTTCGGTGCTATCGATCCAAAGGAAGGATTACTGTACATCTACAAGGATATTCGTATTAATAATCGTAATATTAAGGAACTTGCTGACATTTTTAAGGAAGCAGCCAAGGATATTCCTATTGGTGGGTGGTATACTGTACCAATCATAGACCCAAAGAGTAACAAACGTGACTTTAATAAGAAAGATTTGATAACACACTACTCTGAGTATGGTGTTCAATTCCAACCTGGGTATGTTAACCTAGAAGCTAGGATATTTAGATTGAATACGTACTTTGAAACAGGAAAAATTAAGATATTTAATACATGTACTGGTCTTTGTAAGGAGCTTAGAGAGTATAAGTTCCCAGAAAAAACATTAGGACAAACTAAAAATACTGATAAACCTATAGATGCACGTAACCATAGCATCAACCCTATTGAGTGGATGGTTATGGAACTACCTGCAGACCCTGCACTCATCGATAGGAGTGTATATAATGCTATGGGTAAGAAGATTTCTGATGAAGTAAAACGTTATGACACTGGAGGATGGCAATTAGAAGATACGGATTCTGTATCTGACAACGACTATTACGGTGTTGATATGCAAGGAATATATAATTAGGAGGTATGATGTTATATTTATTTAGTTTCTTAGTAGGAGTTTTTATTACTATAGTTATATTTAATAAACCTATTAAGATTGAGATTAATAAAACTTTAAAAGAAGAAAAGGCAGAAGTTAGTAACCCCGTTGCTACAAAACTTGAACCAGATCCTAAAGCAGTTGAAGAACTTAATAAGTTAAAACAAGATGCTGAAGTGTATGCTGGTATCATGAATGAATTTTATGGAATGGATGTGATAGAAGATGGAAAAGGAAAAGAAAAAGAGTAGAACTAAGGACATATATGGTGACTACATGTTACCTGATTGTTTGCATATTACTAATTTAAAAGAGTGGTATGACACAACAGAGTCTGCATATAGTAAACCACTAAGACGTATGCGTATATTAGATGGTGCTGATAAAGGAAAACTTTGGGAAGTAGTTAAAGCTAAGTTCCCTAGTTATCAGATACTTACTGATACAAACCATATGAATTATATTAAAGAAAACATTCTTGCTAGTGTTTATACTGTTACTAAAACAGCAGAACTTATTCCTAAATCTCCTGATGATATAGATTTCTGTGTTCAGTTTAATTCTATATTCCAAATACTTTGGGATAACTTACAAGCTGGAACATACCAACGTAAGGCTGGTGAACGTGCAGCTCTATTAAACTTAGGTGTTACACAAGTAGGATGGAGAAAGGATATACTTGATGGAACTCCAGGACATTGGCATAAAGGTAAAGTTGTATTTAAAAACATAGACCCAATGAAGTTTAGACGTGATCCTTATGCTACTAACCTAGAGACAAGTAATTATTGTTATTACTATGAAGATTATTCTGAAACTTATATTAAAACTAATAAACAGTATAAAGACAGGATAGAAGAAATTCTTAAGACTAAAGGTAGTCTTGATACTGCTGTAGTTGGAGATACTATTATTAAAGACACTGAACGTAAGAACAAAGAAGCAAACAGTACTACTAAATATCATAGACTAACATTCTTCTGGGTTATGTGTGATGCAGATAATGATGATGGTTATGTTATACATGAAATTCATTTATTAGATAATACTTATGTATTGTTTGTTAAAGAAAAGATACAACCAAACATGTATCCATTCTCATTACTATACTGTAATGAACCAGGTGAAGAACTTGTTGGTAGTTCCCCTGCAGCACTTCAATTTGCAAATTCACTTGCATATAATATGATGAGTACTATTCAAAGTACTGCTGCATATAAATCACAACGTCCACCTAAATATATCAATCAACAATCTGGTATTAATATCAGACAGTTCACTAAATATGGTAATGATGCTGACGCTACATTCGTAGTTAATGGTGATGCTACTAATGCTGTTCATTATGGACAATTCCCAGCATTACCACAGGATATGCAAGTTACTAAGACTCAACTTGGTATTGATATAAAAGAGAACTCAGGATTAGATGAAAGGTATACTGGGCGTGATACAGGTTCTGTTCAAGGTACTGGAGCCATGGATGATATGCTTACTAAAGTATCTGCACGTGATGATATTAAGGTAGCATTGTTTGAAGAATATACTAAACGTCTTGCTGAATTAGTTGTTAATAACTATGTACAGTTTGGTAGTGAGGTAGATTTCTTAATTAAAGATCCTATATCTCAACAAGAACAAACTATTAAGATAGACTTTGGTAAGATAAATGATAGGGTACGCTTTGGATATCAATTAGAAATTCAAAACTATTTACCTAGAAATAAAGCAAGACTTGCTATGGTTGCTAACATGTTGCTTGAGAAACAAGCACAGTATCAACCAAACCCAGAGATTATTACAGTTGAAGAATGGTTACTAATGCAAGATATACCATTCAAAGATTTAATTTTTAAACGTATGGGTATTCAACGTAATACACATTTCACTGAACAAGTAGCACAAGTGCTTACTCAGTTCTCTGATTTAGTTGATTCTGGTGTAGATCCTAATGCTGCAGTTAGCATGGTTGCTGATACATTACAACAACAGCAAGTACCAACACAGCTTGGTAATGTAGCAGGTGGAAGTCCACAAGCTGCACAACAAGGAAGTTATCCACAAACACCTGTGGAAAACATGATGGGAGGTGCTGGTCTTGGCTTGTAAAAGAAAAGGTAAAGGTGGAAAATAAGTCAACTATTTATAGTTGACTTTTTGTTTGCCTATTAATATAATGTAATTAGATAGGCGTGGCTTCCACCAGCCCTCGTTGAAAATGGTGTGTTGCCTAATCTACCTCTGTAATGTCGGCGATTACAAAAAGGAGGATACAAATGCCAGATTCATTACCAAGCAATACAGAAATACCTTCTGATATTGCACAAGTTATTTCTGAACTAGGTGGTAAACCAAGTCAGGAACAAACTAACACTGAGTCTACTGAAGAAACAAAAACTCCTGAGGCAGAAACTGAGCAACCTGCTGCTGAGCAGAAGGAATCAAGTGAGCCTGATCAAGAGAAATCTAATAAAGCTTTTGCTGAGATGAGAATCTCAAATAAAAAGTATAAGGATTTCTTTGATAGAATCACTAAAGTTTCAGGTCTTACAGAAGAACAATTCATCAATAACATGTTACAAAATCTTGATGCTGAACAAGCTAAAAGACAGAATACTTCACCTGAAGTTATTCAAAAGTTACGTGAACAAGATGAAAGAATTTCTCAGTATGAACAACGTGAACGCGAAAAAGATTTTATGAATGGTCTTAATGTTCTACAAACTAAATTTAATTTATCTCAGAAAGACCTTGGAGACTTTGTAAGAGATGTTGCTTCAAAAGGAGTAGACCTTATGAACAGCAAACTTGATTACGAAACTCTTTATAAAGGAATTTACTTTGATAAATTAGTTGAAAAGGAAGTAGAAAAGAAAAGACAAGAAATGATTACAGCTCAAACAAAAGCTGAAAGAGCGTCAGTTCCTGGAAACACAACAGGCAAGACTGACAAAGAACCTATTGCGATTAACACTATGGAAGAATTTA
>Ga0247610_10004603_pt1 | contig 14711 bp, 7 predicted proteins | sample 174DNAGHGhighgp2_FD_193483 | JGI IMG/M metagenome (GOLD analysis project Ga0247610, IMG submission 193483) | Sheep rumen microbial communities from Palmerston North, Manawatu-Wanganui, New Zealand - 1742 DNA GHGhigh gp2 | ecosystem: Host-associated > Mammals > Digestive system > Stomach > Rumen ... | reverse complement strand
ATGGGAACGAATAACAAGCCTTTCACAGGCACATTCGACGGTCAGGGATATTCCATTAAGAACATTGCCATTAAAACGAGCAAGTCTTATTCCGGATTCTTCGGCAAGGTTATGGGCGCTACCATCAAGAACTTCCACATCAGCGGCACACTTACCGTTTCTGAGGGTTATACCGAACATGGTGTTGTGGGATATGCCGATGGTTCAACCATCACAGATGTTCACTCGGCTTTGAAAATCACAGCCAACAAAGCGAACAACGACACACAACACATCGGAGGCATTGTCGGCTCGATGTTCAACAGCTCAACAGTCACCAGATGTTCGTTTGATGGGACGATTTCTGATGCTGGAACCAATACTGTGGGCGGCATCGTTGGCTATGCAGACGGAACAAACAACAACATTTCATACTGCATCAACTATGGAACGGTCAAGTCCAACGGGTCCTCAACCAATACTGGTGGCATCCTGGGATACGTCAACTATGCCGGATTCAAGATTTCTTTCTGTGCAAACACAGGTTCTGTTACAGCCAATACGAGTAATGGCGGACAGATTGTAGGCAGACAAGTGAAAGCTATGACCACGCCTCCTTCCGACCTCTACTACATTGGCGGAACAAGTTTGGCTGCCTTCGGTTCTGCCACAAACGAGACTTCCGCGACAGGTGCTACTGTCGTTGCAGCAAACGACGTGACGAGTGGCGAACTGACTTACCTCCTTAACGAAGGAAGGGAAGACGAAGATGTTGTCTTCCTCCAAAACCTGGACGAGGGAGAACTAACTGATCCCCACCCCATCATCGGCGGCTATCCTGAACATAAAATTGTCCACAAAGGTGTGTATGGCAAGCAAAAGAACCTGAACGACAATACCAACTATAGTTTCTATGTTAATGAAAACGGACGTTTGGCAAGCCTTCCTCTCGTCAACTACTTCTCGACGCCAGTTGATTTTACTGCGGATTATGCCAGCTATACAGGTGAATCGATTGCAAAATGGGGCGCCATCTATCTGCCTTTTGCAGCAGAGTCGAGCGAAAACGTACAGCTTTATGAGCTCGTACCAGAGCTGACCGAAGGTTCCGTCCTTGCGATTGTTCCCTGTCCTGCCCTTTCTGCTTACACTCCAGGTCTCTATCAAATCCTTGGAGGCGCATTCGAAGTGGAGGCTTACAACACTCCTGTCGCCGTTCCGCCAACTGACGTTTCTGTTTCTGCAGGCAACTTCCTGCTCAAGGGAACACTCGACAAGTTGACTGTTTCAGGCGGTTATGTATATAATAATGGAGCATTCAGATACACACTTGACAATATTGCGGTAAATGCTTTCGAAGCGCATCTGACGGCAAACGGAGAGCAACCAGAGGAAATCACCCTGCTCATCGTCGATGCGACAGGCATCCATGAGATCCAAGGTTCGCAACTTGCAGAACAAAGCAACAACGCCATCTATAACCTTTCAGGGCAGCGCTTGAACAAGATACTGAAGGGTGTCAACATTATTAACGGCAAGAAATACATCATCAAATGAAAAGGCTTTTATCATTCATCACAATAACATTGATGGCATTCTGTGTTTACGCGCAGAATCTTTACATAGGTAGTTTCTACGTCACAACACCCGAAGAGGAGACGCTCTACGGTGATGGAGGTGACAAATGGACGACTCGACGGACCTATATCTGCGACTTGTTCAGCTTTGAACAACCTGATGTGCTTGGTTTACAGTCATATACAGACGTCCAACTCTCTTTCCTGAAAACTCGTATGACAGGCTACAATGCTGCGGAAGACATCCTTTACAACAGAGCGCTCGAGCTCGACACTTGCGGCATCGTTAGCGATATGCCAGAAGGCAGCACTTGTTCCTGGGCAAGACTCAGAAAGGAAGGAAAGACCTTCTACGTCTTCAACATCTGTTTCTCAACAGAAGTTTCTGTCGCATACAGTTCCGCAACCCGACTTCGAACAGCTATAGAAGAGATTAATACTGAGGGGCTTCCGTGCTTCATCACAGGCAATCTGGGTGTCGATTCAGCAAAGACTGCGTACAGTAGGATAACTGGGAAATACAACGACTGCTACTCGAAAGCCAGCGTTAAGAGCGCAGAGTACGGCACAAGGAACAACTTCGACCTCGCCAACAATCACGGCAACGAGCGTTACGACTTCGTCTTTGCCTCCAGAAACATAGTCGTCAATTCCTACGGACAACTTCAATCCACCTATTTCGCCAAGGATTCTAACGGCTCGTACAAGCGTCGGCATTTCTCCACACACTTCCCCGTTATGGCGAAAGTGAAGCTGCCTTGAAGGGAACGACACTTCTCAGTCGGTCAGGGCGGATTGCATGTCCGCCCTAACTTTATAGGAAAAATGTTTACAACACAAGGTTCTCGTTTCGGCACAAAATAATGTAAAGATTTTTCCGAAACGCCAACTTTCCCCATTCAAAACAGGTAAAATCAAACGTCAAACGTGATGTTTGCAAACGTCAAACGTCAAGTTTGGCAACGACACACGCCAAAATTGCAATTTTCAAAGGTTTCATCGGTCAAATAAACACGCCTTTTTCGCCACTTTTCAGTGCCAAATCATAATCCTTGACATTGCAACATTCTGACTGACAAGCACATAACATACCCCCAAAATCCGCATTCTTTTCGCCCTCGGCATCGTTTGGCCTCAAACAAGCCAAGAAAAATGGGGCAAAACAGCGAATTTCCTTGACAAAACAGGAATTACTACGGACTTGAGTTCCCTCGTTAAAAGCCCAAACTTTTAACATCAAAATAATATTTCTGCGCAGTTTTAACAATATTTAACGATGCTCAAAAACACATTTACACCATTATTCTGTAACTTTACACCTGATTTTCATGTGTGCGCGTCCGTGCGCATATATAAATAGGTATCTCTGGGAAGAGACCAAGCTGACACGAACTAACAACGTTTTTATCATTTTTTATAAACTAAACTAACTAACATGAAACGAACATTCTACTCATTGTTCATGGCATTCCTTTTCGGAATGACAGGAACGCAAGTGTGGGCTGACGACCTGACCACAACGGAGATTGACGGCGTCAGCTACTACGTAATCAACAACGGCGAGGAGTTCAAGATGTTTGCTGACTTGGTAAGCAACGGCGAATTTGGTGCCAATGCTGTGCTCAAGACAGACATCAGCCTGGCCGATGTCATTACAGAAGGAAGTCCATGGAATCCCATCGGCACCAGTGGCGGCATTTACACTGGTACCTTCGACGGGCAAGGACACAGCATTACGGGTTTCAACGCAACTAGCGAAGCTGACGGCGGCGGCCTCTTCGGCTTTGCAACTGGCGCAACCATCAAGGACTTCAGCATTGCCGGAACACTCACGGCAACAGCCGGAACCGGTACTGGTGTCGTAGGTTATCCCTCGAACTGTACCATCACCAACATCCATTCCTCGCTGGCAATCGTGGTTCCAGTAGGTGACGTGCATCATGTAGGTGGTGTCGTAGGCTCTGGTCGTGGTGGCAACACCATTAGTGGCTGCACATTCCGCGGCACGATGGATGTGGCTGCAGGCAGTACTGACAACTTTGCCGGCATTGTGGCTTATCTGGGAGGCGACAGCGTATCGTTCTGTGCCAACTATGGTACAATAACTTTCGACGATGCAGGTTGTGCTGCAGGCGGTATTGCAGGTTATCTCAACAATGCCGGTTCTTATGTACAGAACTGCCTCAACATGGGCAAAGTCACCTTTAGCGAAAGCGAGGGAACACCCACTTATGGCGGTGCCATCGTAGGTCGTCTGAGGACTCACGACGTCAACAAACTGACAGGAAACTGCTGGCTCGAAGGAAGCGCCACTGGAGCAGGTAAAGACGGAGGCAATCCTAACCTGACAACAGCATTCTGCTTCAACCCGGACATGCTTCCTACAGGCGAGGTTTGCTACAAGCTCAACGGCAACCAATCGACGATAGGTTGGTATCAGACTCTGGGAACAGACGAACAGCCTGTACTCGACGCCACTCATGCACAAGTTTACATGAACGGACGACTCCACTGTAACGGCGACGTCTACGAAGGTTCCACCTTCTCCAACGAAAATACAGAGGTCATTCAGGACGAGCATAACATTGTGGATGGCTTCTGCTCTTATTGCAATCTCTTCGATAAGAACTACCTGGCACCCAACGCCGACGGTTTCTACGAGATTGGCAACGCAAAGCAACTCGTATGGTTCGAGCAACTGGTGAACACAGGCGAACTCAGTGCCAACGCCGTGCTTACTGCCGACATTGACTTTGCAGACCTTATGCCAGAAGGTGCAGATCCTGAAGAAACAGAAGTCGCTTGGACACCAATTGGCGACTGGGGCGCTACAAGAGGCGTTTCCAGCGCAGGTTACAAGGGCCACTTCAATGGCCAGGGCCACACCATTAAGCACCTCAATGCAACATCCAAGCAGAACTACTTCGGCGTATTTGGTGTCATCTCGACAGACTGTCTCATCGAGAACTTCGACATCTATGGAACATATCACACCACATTCCAATATGCAGGTAGTGTCGCTGCTTATGCTCGCGACGACCGTCCCACAATCCGCAACATCCACAGCTATGTGGACATCTACAACTCTTCAGCAGGTGGCAGACAAGGCGGTATCCTCGGTGGTGTCCTGACAACAACCTTCCAGACCGTCATTGAGAACTGTACCTACTCTGGCACACTCGATGGCAACGATGCAGGTGGAAGCGGCAACTATGGTGGCATAGTAGGTTATGTGAACAACAACTCCAAGACCGTAGCCGACATTACCAACTGTTTGTTCGACGGTAACGTAGTCAACAATAACGCTGCTCCAGGCGGCTGTACCTTTGGTGGCTTTGTGGGTTACAGCAATGGTGGTGCCGTAACTATCAAGAACAGTTTGTCTATCGGCCATGTAGAGTCTGCCATCTGGGGTCAGTTCTTCGGCGCTGTCAAGAGCACTCGCTCTTCTCTCCCCAACAGCTACTATATTGGCGAGATACTCAACGGCTCCGCAAGCACCGTTACTCTGACGGCAACCGAAACCGACACAGACGAACTTGCAAGCGGCGAGATTGCCTGGAAGCTGAACGAAGAGACATTCGTTGACGCAGTATGGCATCAGACTCTTGGCGACCAAGCATATCCAGTTCCTTATGGCAACGGTGCGATTGTCTATCAGACTCCTAGCGGATATGAATGCATTTCTCCCGACGATCCTGATTCGTTCGCAGACTTCCTCAACAATGTCATTGCCAATGAGAAAGAGTTCCTTCAGGATATAGTCGCTTACCAAGCATCAGTCAACGCATACGAAACAGAGATTGATTCTTGGGAAGACATTGAGACACTCGAGGAGTTCCTTGAGACTTACAAGGCTGCTGCTGAACTGAAGGAAGCAGTCAAGACTTCTGCAGCTAATTATGCTGCTTACCAGCAAGCCTGCGAAGCCGCTGCAACCTACATGGAAGAGAACAACCTCCAAGGTGAGACAACAGACATCCTGAAATCCTATCTCGAAGATAATGTTGAGCCAAGCGAAGAAGGTTATCCAAACGGCAGCTATGCCTACATTATGGAAACCCTCAATTTGGACGACGAAGCACTTGCTGCCGAGGTTACTTACCTGAACCAATTGCTCGAAGCTGCCATTGCTGCTGACGGTATTGTTCCTGGCAACGAAATTACCCGTTTGGTAACCAACCCAACCTTCACCGAAGGCGATGGCTTCGAAGGATGGACTACTGAGGTTGCCGACGGAGGTGCACTTGCTACTGGTGGCGTTGCAGAAATCATGAAGATTGCTCGCGGCAAGAACGGCACTTTCGATATCAAGCAGACTGTAAGCAACCTGCCAAACGGTATCTATCTGATGGCACTGAACGGCATGTTCCTTGCTGGTGGCGACATCTACTCTCAGTACTATGCAGGTCAACTCTACTTGAACAACACCTACAACTACTTCATGTCTCCCAGCGAGGACCTCATCGAAGTTGACGCTGCCGAAGATGGCGTGAACTGCCTCATCAGCGAGGATGATCCGTTTATGGAAGGCTCTGATGTATTAGGATATGTACCTTCAACATTCAAGGGCTGCTCTTATGCTTACAATGCAGGACGCTATCAGAACTTCGTAGCTGCAGAAGTTACCGACGAAACTCTGACTGTTGGTATGCGCAGTCTTGGTACTGGCATTGATGGCGACTGGATGCCATTCGGCAATCTCCACGTCATATATCTTGGTACAGCCGACGAAGCTGATGAAAAACTAGCAGAGGTTTTGGAAGGCTATTCCACACGAGCACAAGTGATTGTAGACTTTAACTGGGAATCTGATGGCGAATATGTCATGCAATATCCTAACATATCTGAGGACTTGAAAGGTCAACTCATGGAAGCCATTGGTGCTGTCGATGACGCAACTACCGGCGAATCCAAGATGGAACTCATCAACATCTTCTCCGATCTCTTCAATAAAGTTCATGCTTGCCGCAAGGCATACATCGCTATGCAAACAGCTGCCAATGAACTGTTCGAGTACCTCGGCACTTTGGATGCTTACGGCATGATTTCCGAAGAAGAATATACCGAATGGGAAGCCATCGTGCTTGAGGCACAGGATCACTACACGAATGGTGACGTCACAGCAGAGGAAGCTCTCCAGATAGCAGAGAAACTTAACAACTGTGAGCTTGTCCAGAAGCCCGTTGACGGAGTATATCAGTTGGCTACAGTTGACGATGTGAAGCTCTTCTCTATATTGGTGAACAATGGTAAGAGTGATGCCAAGGCTGTCTTGACGAACGATATCGACATGACAGGAATTGACGACTTCCAGCCCATCGGCACTTCTACCACTCCCTACATGGGTGAGTTCGACGGCCAAGGCCACAAGATCTCGAACTTTGGTAAGTACGACGCCGAGGAAGGCATCTACTCTTTGGCTTTCGTAGGTGACCGCCAGGGATTCTTCGGTTATGTGAAGAACGCTACCATCAAGAACTTCAGCATCGACGGCACCTTCACCTACGAGGGTGGCACTGGCTACGGTGCTATCGGTTGGGCTGAAGGCAGTACCCTCCAGAACATCCACTCTGCACTCAACATCGCATCCGTATCGACGTCGCACCACATCGGAGGTGTCTGCGGCGATATGCGTGCAGGAAGTAAGGCCATTGGCTGCTCCTTCAGTGGAACGATTACCGACAGCCACAACTCGCACGACTGTCTTGGCGGCATTGGTGGATATTCTAACGAGAACTGCCTCTACGAGAACTGTGCTAACTACGGCACTGTCACTTACACTGCTGCCAACGCTTATGCCGGTGGCATCTGCGGCTATGTCAACAACGACAGTTTCGTTGGTGTCATCAATTGCCTCAATGTCGGAACCGTTGCAATGGCAGATGGCGCAACACCTTCTTACGGCGGTGCTTTCGTTGGACGTTTGCGTGGCCACGCTAACTCTAAGTTCGAGAATAACCATATGCTGGAGGGTAGCGCTCCCAACACTAGTGGCGAGAACAAGATTAACGCTAACATCTGCAATGCAGAACAGCTTGCCAGCGGCGAAATTTGCTACAAGTTGAATGGTGACCAAAGCAACATCAACTGGTACCAGACCCTTGGCGCTGATGAGTTCCCGATGCTTTACGACACGCACAAGGTTGTCTACGTTGACTCAAATGGTAATTACACCAATGAAGAAACGCACACAGGTACAGGTACTCAAGACGATCCATTTGTTGTGAAGTCGGCTGCTGACCTCTCTAACCTGATTAACCTGCTTGTTTCAGGTCGTATGAACTATGTGGTTATGGAAGAAGATGTCGATATGGCTGGCGTAACAGATTGGACACCTCTCTTTAACATTGCCGACCAATCGAATGGCTATCCTTTCATCGACTTCGACGGTAAGGGTCATGTTATCAGCAACCTCACCTCCAATACAGAAGGAGCATATGACTACTGCGGCCTGTTTGGTATCCTTTGCGGCAATGTTCGCAACCTGGGCGTAGAGAATGCCGATGTAACTTGTGCCGGCGGTACAGGTATCTTGGCAGGCTATCTGGGCCACTCTACCTTCGGCCAGCCCTGCTATGTTGAGAACGTTTGGGTAACAGGTAAGGTAACTGCCAACGGTTACTGCGGTGGCATGTTCGGTAACGTTGCCTGCGAGAGCCATATCAAGAACTGCTATGCCAACGTGGAAGTGAACGGTTCAGGTGATCTTACAGGCGGCATCATCGGTCGAGTTCGTGCAAAGATTGACATGACTCAAGTCTATGCTGCTGGTTCCATCAACCGTGGTGGCGGCATCATCGGCGGTGGCTTCCAAGATGCAACTCCTGCTGGTACCTACAATCGTGTAGCTGTATGGAACAACACAAACAACAACTTCGGTCCCACCCGTGAAAGCGAAGAGTTGAGTTCTATCATCTATTACGACGGCACGAACTTCGCAGACATGCAGACCCAAGTCGTAGCATGGGATCCCACAGTATGGTCTTGTGATATGGAACCGGGCAGCTATCCTGTATTGGCAGCCTTCGATCCCGATGGCATCAAGGGAGTGACTGCAGACTACAGCAAGCAGTCTACCGAGATATACAACCTTTCTGGTCAACGCTTGAGCAAGATGCAGAAGGGCATCAACATCGTGAACGGCAAGAAAATTATGGTTAAGTAATGTGCATCGTCATATAGTAATAGATGTTCCATAAAGAAAGGGGGCTCAAGTCCGAGAAGGCTGAGCCCCCTTACTTTTTCCTGTGGGCTGAAAAATATTCGATGAAATGATGCACTATTCAAAGAATTGTATTATCTTTGCACCAACAACAACCAATTTTGTATTATAAGATGAAACGATTGTCACTTTCGCTCCTGCTTCTATGCTTGACAGCCGGAGCTTGGGCTCTGCCCAGAGCTGAGTACCCGCGTCCACAATTCGAACGCCAAGACTGGCTTAACCTCAATGGTGACTGGACCTACACTTTTGATTTTGTAGGCTCCGGCATGGAGAAGAAACTTTTCGAGAGTAAGGGCTTTCAGGGAAAGATTACCGTACCGTTCTGTCCCGAGAGCAAACTCAGCGGCGTAGGCTACACAGACTTTATCAACAACATTTGGTACCAGCGAAACATCCAAATGCCTCAGGACTGGACAGGACGCAACGTTATGCTCAACTTTGGTGCAGTCTACTTCAACAGCGAAGTCTTCATCGACGGACGTCTTGCTGGACGACACTTCGGCGGCAGCACTTCCTTTGCCATAGATGTGACGAAGTTCATCGCTGATGGGAAAGAGCATTCTCTAGTCGTACATGCCTACAGCGACACGCGGACAACTAAGCAGCCCGCCGGCAAGCAGAACGTTCGCCTCAACCAGTTCGAGTGCATGTACACCCGCACCACAGGTATCTGGCAGACAGTCTGGATGGAACCAGTTGATGAGAATGCACTCCTTCGTGCCCAAGTCATCACGGACATCGACCAGAGCCAGGTTGTCCTGCATCCTACATTCTACCATGAGTCTGCAGGAACATTGACGGTTACCTTGAAGGACGGAAAGAAGGTGGTCGCCACGAAGACCGTACGTGCTCAGAACAACTCCACCATCGTGCTGCCTGTCAAGGCGCAGAAGCTGTGGAGCCCCGAGAATCCGTTCCTCTACGATCTCACATACGAGATGAAGGATGTCAGCGGCAAGGTCATCGACCGCGTCAACAGCTATCTCGGAATGAGGAAGATTCACATTGAAGGCAACAAGACCTACCTCAACAACGAGCCCTTCTACCAACGTCTCGTCCTCGACCAAGGGTTCTATCCCGACGGCATCTGGACTGCTCCGTCCGACGAGGCTCTGCGCCATGACATCGAACTCTCGCTGGCAGCAGGCTTCAACGGTGCCCGCCTGCATCAGAAGGTCTTCGAGGAACGCTTCCACTACTGGGCCGACAAGCTTGGCTACATCACCTGGGGCGAAGCTCCGTCGTGGGGCATGGATGCCAACGAACCGGAGGTGGCGCGCAACTTCCTCAGCGAATGGACCGAGGAGATAGTGCGAGACCGCAACCATCCCAGTATTGTGACGTGGACCCCGATGAACGAAGAGTGGTGGCCAGACCGTGTGCAGTTCCCACGTTTCGTGAGCGATGTTTATGATTTGAGCAAAGCGCTCGACCCCACTCGGCCCGTCTGCGACGTTAGCGGAGGCGTGCACATCAAAACCGACATCTGGACGACACACAACTACGAACAAGATCCGAAGCGACTCAAGGAAGCCATCTACAACGGACAGCGCTGGTTCCAGACGCCCAACAACTATCCTGGCATCCCACGCACAAACTCCGGTTTCAACCGCCCAACCGACAATGAAGTGTACGACTTCCCTCGCTACGAGAAGGCCGACAAACCCTATCTCCTCGATGAATTCGGGGGTATTAAGTGGGTTAAGGGTCAAGACACAGCCACAGGAAACTCGAATGCCAGCTGGGGTTACGGCGAGCCTCCCCACTCGCTCGAGGAGTTTTACGCCCGCCTGGAAGGTCAGGTCGATGCGTTGATGGAGATTGCCGACAACGTATGGGGTTACACATACACCCAGCTCACCGATGTCGAGCAGGAACAAAACGGCATTTATTTCTACGACCGCACAGAGAAGTTCGACATGGCACGCATTAAAGCCATCTTCTCGAAGAAGCCTGCTTCGAGCAAATAACACACCACGTTGCCAAACTAGGCACTGCTAATTGTAAAACTAAACTAGGCGCGTCGTTCTACACGGCACGCCTAGTTTTCGAATGACTCTAGAGGTCTGGTTTTCAGTTGTGCACCAATGTACCTATTTCTTCGCCGTCGAGGACGCGTTTGAGGTTGCCCACAACGTCCATGTTAAAAACGTAAATGGGCAGATTGTTTTGTTGACACATCGCAGTTGCTGTGATGTCCATCACTTTCAGACCACGTGAAATGACCTCATCATAGGTGATGTCGTGGAACTTGGTAGCAGTCGGATCTTTCTCAGGATCAGCCGTATAGATACCGTCAACACGGGTTCCCTTGAGCATCACATCTGCTTCGATTTCGATGCCACGCAGAGACGAGCCCGTATCTGTCGTGAAGTAAGGGCTTCCAGTACCACCACTAAAGATAGCTATCTCACCCCGTTCCATCGCCTCGATTGCTTTCCATTTGCCGTAGAACTCGCCAATGGGTTCCATTCTGAAAGCCGTCATCACTCTGTTTTTCTGTCCGATAGCATCGAGAGCGCTACTCAGAGCCAACGAGTTGATGACTGTTGCGCACATACCCATCTGGTCGCCTTTGACGCGATCGAAGCCTTTGCCGGCTCCCGACAAACCGCGGAAGATGTTGCCACCTCCGATAACGATGCCAATCTGAACGCCCATATCGGCTATTTCCTTGATTTGCTTGGCATACTCATTCAGACGTTTCACGTCGATGCCGTAGCCCTGTTCGCCTTGCAGACTTTCGCCTGAAAGCTTAAGTAGAATGCGTTTGAATCTTGCCATATTGTATAAATTATATAATGTATTTCACTTCTTTGAACTCGTAGCGACGTCGATTGCCTTCATTATCCAGCAGAATCAAGTGCCCAGACTGTTCCACATCGATGAGTTTGGCACAAAAAACGCCCATTTCATCGCTGTATTTGTACTCTTCGTCTCGACGATAAAGCCCTTCTTTATAGTGTTCATGCAGGGCATCAAGAGCATCGTCCTTTCCGTCCTCGACTTGCCGAAGATAATGTGTGAAACGTTCCATAAACTGTTCCAACACATTACGTCGCTCCACATCATGCCCTACAATGTCTGCTAAGGAACGTGGATTGGGAGCATCACTCAGGAAACATCGCTGGTTTATGTTGATGCCGATTCCAATCGTAGAACTCCTGATCTGCGACCCTTGCAAGTCGTTCTCGATGAGTATGCCTGCCACTTTGCTGTCTTCGAAATAGATGTCGTTAGGCCACTTAATGCGAAAACCAGGAGCGAAGGCATTGAGAGCATCTCGAACGGCCATAGCTGCAACTTCCGAAACTGCGAACATCCGTCGGGCAGGCAGGTTTGACGGTCTGACTCGCAGACTGAACAGGAGATTCTTCCCCTTTTCCGACTCCCAACTATTCGTGGCAGCTCCCCTTCCAGCACTCTGGAACTCTGCTGTCACAAGAGTCATGCTTTGATTGTCTGGCATATCGAGATGGCGCAGAAAGTTGTTCGTAGAATCCACCTCATCGAGTTCTATCATGCGAAACATCGGCGAATCGTCTAGACAGAAATGCTTCTCCATCGTTTTTACTTTACGTTCTTCGTGCTCCCACGCCACCCTTTGCATGGAAGACAATGCAAAGATAGCAAACTTTTCCCTTTCGGAAACGAGAAGAAAGGAAAAAGAGCAAAATATAACAAGATTTTGGGCGTTAAGCTTCATAATGTGCAAACTTTTAAGTATCTTTGCACGAAAAATACAGATTTAAAATTCAAACTTGGTTAATATGAAACGGCAACTTTTGACAATCGTGACGCTATTGTTTACTTTGACAAGTATGGCAAAGAATGACTTACTTCGCGACTTCCCTGCAGGAAGCACGCCTCAAGAAGTAGGGCGACGCCTTGCCTATCACTTCATCGACGGGAAACACGCTTGTTGGGGCGACACGAAGAACCTCGGCTATCACGAAGTTTGCACTTGGAACGGAGCCTTGATGTGGGGACGAGCCATGGGTGACGACGTCATCATTCAGAAGATGAAGGAACGCTTCGACGACCTCTTGGTAAACTACAAAGAGAATATTCCCGCCAAGAATCATGTCGATTTCAACATGTTCGGCTCCCTTCCGTTGAGCCTTTACGCGTCTTTCCCTACAGAAGAGAGTTACAAGACGATGGGGCTCTCGTATGCCGACACTCAATGGCAACTGCCTCCAAATGCAAAGGAGAGCGAGAAACGACTTGCCCGTCAAGGTTATACTTGGCAAACACGAATGTGGATTGACGACATGTATATGATTACGATTGTCCAAGCCTGGGCCTATCGAACAACTGGAGACCGCAAATACATAGACCGTGCCGCTCACGAAATGGTGAAATACCTTGATGAACTGCAACGACCGAACGGGCTCTTCTATCACGCGCCAGACGTTCCTTTCTATTGGGGACGAGGCGACGGATGGATGGCAGTCGGGCTGACAGAAGTGCTGAAGGCGCTTCCGAAAGACAGTCCCTACTACAAACGCATCATGAAAGGTTATAAGAAGATGATGAAGAGCCTGCTTCAGTACAGAAACAACGAAGGCCTCTGGAACCAACTCATCGACCAGCCTGACTTCTGGACCGAAACGTCTGGTTCCGCCATGTTTACCTATGCTTTCATTCGTGGCGTGAAGGAAGGGTGGCTCTCGGCAAAGACCTATGCCCCAGCAGCACGGAAGGCTTGGCTCGCACTTATACCTTATATTAATAGTAACAACGACGTCACAAACATTTGTGTTGGCACAGGCAAGAAGAACGACTTCAATTATTACCTCGATCGGCCAAAGATGACTGGCGACTATCATGGTCAAGGCCCGTATCTTTGGTGTGCAGCAGCATTATTGGAAAATTAATAATCTGAAAACACGAAGAATAAAACCATGAAACGTCTCTTTCTTTCTCTTTTTGCATTATACGTTATGTTGCCCGTTTTGGCTGGCTACAGAAACAATTGTATCACGCTTGATTCGCGGCTTCAGCATAGTGGCAAGCAGACTTGGCACATGGTTCGAGCAGGGGAAACACAGGCAACAGGCAGAGAGATTTCCATGCCTGGTTTCAACACACAAGGTTGGGCAGAAGCCATCGTGCCTGCGACCGTCCTGACGAACCTCGTCGAACAGAAGGTCTATCCAGAGCCTTACTACGGACAGAACAACAAGCTCGCGAACAATCTTATCCCAGACTTGGCAAAGGTAGGACGTGAGTTCTATACCTATTGGTTCCGCACAGAATTCGTCGTGCCTGCAGAGTTCAAGGGCAAGCGCATTTGGCTCGAGCCGACGGGTATCAATTATCGGGCTGAGATATGGGTAAACGGATACATGATAGGACAGATGGCTGGCATGTTCAACAACCAGCCGTTCGACATTACAGACCGAGCTGTCCAGCCTGGTCAGACTGCAGCCCTGGCCATTCGTGTCCTGCCTGTTGACGTGTCTGGAACCACTTCGCCAAAAGGTTGGGGAGCAGTCGGAGAATGGCACAACGGCGGAGACGGATGGATAGGACAGAATGTAACCCAACTCATGACTGTAGGTTGGGACTTCACTTTCGAGGATGGCATTCGCGACAGGAACACTGGAATTTGGCGTTCGATACGCCTTTATGCGACTGGTCCACAGCAACTTCGCAACCCATACATAACCTCGGAACTGGCTCATCCCAACTATGATGTGGCGAGCGAAACGGTTAGTGTGGAAGTTTGGAATCCCAACACAAACAGCGGAGAGTGTGTCGTGAGTGGAAGCATCGAAGGAACTGACATTTCTTTCAAGAGTAAGAATCTCAAGTTGCAAAGGGGTGAGCATAAGACAATCACTTTCTCGCCAAAAGATTTCCCACAACTCGTCATCAGGAGGCCAAAGCTTTGGTGGCCGAAGAACAAGGGCGAGCAGAAC
>Ga0247610_10004602_pt1 | contig 14713 bp, 10 predicted proteins | sample 174DNAGHGhighgp2_FD_193483 | JGI IMG/M metagenome (GOLD analysis project Ga0247610, IMG submission 193483) | Sheep rumen microbial communities from Palmerston North, Manawatu-Wanganui, New Zealand - 1742 DNA GHGhigh gp2 | ecosystem: Host-associated > Mammals > Digestive system > Stomach > Rumen... | reverse complement strand
ATCGTCCTATGACCTTGTTGGCGTATGCAACCATTTATCAATTTTGGGGAACTGATCATCCCATGATTTATCATTTGTTGAATGTACTCTCATACGCGTTGTTGTGCGTAATTATTTATGTAATATTCAAAAAAATATTTAAAAATTACGATAATGAAAAGAAATTCTGGCTGTCGTTACCATTTTTATCAGCTTTGTTATTTACTTTTCATCCTATTCATACTGAAGTAGTTGCGAATATTAAGGGTATGGACGAGGTGTGGTCGTTGCTTGGTGCTGTGATGGCTTTGCTTTGTTGTATCTTGTATATTGAGACGGATAAGCGAAATCCTTTGTATTTGATAGGAATGGTTGTTAGTTTTCTTTTTGGCTTGTATTCCAAAGAGAATGCCATTACATTTTTTGCTGTAATACCAGCTACCATGTATTTCTTTTATAAGCCTACTAAAAAAGATTATATCATAGTAATGATGTTGTTGTCGTTATGCTCGGTGGCCTTTATTGCTCATCGCTATTCGGTTTGTGGATTTAATATGGATGTGGTAACTACGGAGGTGTTGAACGACCCATTTGTGAATTCTACCAAGTCGGAAGAAATCGCTACAACTATCTTAACATGGGGAATGTATGCTTGGTTGATGATATTCCCATATCATTTGACATGCGATTATTATCCTAATTTTTTCAACATTGTAAATTTTACTGATGGTAGGGTATTGTTTTTGATGTTGTTGGTGTTGGTATTGATTTATTTTACAATTAAAGGCATTAAAAATAAAAGCATATTTGCCTATGCTTCTATCGTTTTGATGGCAACATTTTCGTTACAATCGAATTTGCTATTTAATATCGGAACCTTTATGGGAGAGCGTTTTATATTTGCTCCTTCAATGGGTATTTTGGTTATGTTTGCTCTGTTGTTTATTTTTATTTACAATAAAGTTAAAAATAAAAAAGGAGTAGAATTTGCCGATAAATTAATGATAGGTTTTGTCGTGATTTTGTTGGGATTGTATGCCGTTAGAACTTATGTGAGAAATAAAGATTGGTATAGTGATAAGACGTTGTTTATTCACGATTTGGAGTATTCTAAAAATAGTATAAAAATTAACGTAACAGCGGGAAATACTTACCTCGGTTTGTATGATGAAGAAACTGATGAGGAAAAGAAAAAAGAATTATTGAAAAAGGCGCATGAATGTTTGCGAGTAGGTCGCGAAAAACATAATGCTAATTATGCTGCTTGGTTTGGTACGGGTAATGCCTATTTAAAAACTAGGGAATGGGAAAATGCTATTAATTGTTATTCAAAGGCTTACGATATTAATTATACCCATGCCGATGAGTTGCATACTAATTCACGTTTTGTGGCAGGTCAAGCCCGTGAGGATAAAAATGACAAGGCGGCGTATATGGCTTTGAAATTAATGCTTAAAATGAAGCCAGAACATGAGTTGAATGAGACTTTTAAAGTGGATTTAGCAGATGCTTTATCCAAAATAGGTAAACCTGATAGTGCGTTGGTGGTGTTGAATGAGGTGATAGAAGCTAATCCTAAGAATGCGACAGCATATAATAAAAAAGGAGAAGTTTATGGTCGTGTTTACAATAATTTTCAAGAATCTGAACGTTGGATAAAGAAATCTATAGACGTTGAGCCATCGATAAGTGCATACGAAAATTTGGGTGTTTGTTATGGTATTCAAGGTCGTTATTCAGAAGCTGTGAAAGCGTTTGAAAAGGCATTGGAAATTAATGAAAATAATCCGAAAATCTTGGGCGATGTAATTAATACATACGCTGTTTTGGGTAACCAAGCAAAAGTTAAGTATTATCAAGATGTTTTGGAAAAATACGCACAAAAAGCTGATGAAACATCAGTCGCTACAGAAGAACCAGAAGAAGAAATAGTAACCGTTAGTGCAGAAAGATAATACGCCGTGATAAGTTATTTGCAAGTAGAGAATCTGACGAAATCGTTTGGCGATTTGGTCTTGTTTGAGAATATTTCTTTCGGCATAGGAGAAGGAGATAAAGTAGCCATTATCGCTAAAAATGGGACGGGGAAATCAACTTTATTGAATATTATAGCCGGGAAAGAAGGTAAAGATTCGGGTAACGTGATTTATAGAAATGGATTGCGTGTTGGCTTTTTGGAACAAACACCTCAATATCCTTCTGAATTGACGGTTATAGAAGCCTGTTTCCATTCAGAAAATGAAATGGTTAAAACTATTGCGGAGTATGAAAAAATCTTGACTCTTTCGTTAGAAAATCCTGAAAAATATGAACAACGTTTGAACGATTTATTTGAACAAATGGATCGTTTAAAAGCGTGGGATTATGAGCAGCAAGTAAAGCAAATTTTGTCGTCGCTTAAGATTACAAACTTTTCTCAAAAGATATCCGAACTTTCGGGTGGACAATTGAAACGGGTAGCTTTGGCGAATATCTTAATTTCAGAACCTGATTTATTGATTTTAGACGAACCGACCAATCATCTTGATTTGGAGATGGTAGAATGGCTTGAAAACTTACTTCTGCGTTCAAAAACGACTCTTTTAATGGTGACGCACGATCGTTATTTTTTAGATAGAGTTTGTAATAGTATTATTGAATTAGATCAGAAACAAATATATACTTATAAGGGTAATTATAATTATTATTTGCAAAAACGACAAGAACGTATAGAGGTGGCAAATGCCGAACTTGAAAAGGCTAACAATTTGTTTCGTAAGGAGTTGGATTGGATGAGACGTATGCCACAAGCTCGTGCTACTAAAGCGCAAGCTCGTATTGATGCTTTTTATGATTTAAAAGATAAGGTAACCGTACGTCGCGAAAAATCAGATTTGAGTCTTGATGTAAAAGCAACGTATATTGGTAGTAAAATTTTCGAAGCTCAATATGTTTCTAAATCATACGGAGATTTGAAGATTTTGGATAATTTTTACTACAATTTTTCTCGTTATGAAAAAATGGGAATTGTGGGGAAAAATGGAACAGGTAAGTCCACTTTCTTAAAAATGCTTTTAGGGCAAGTTAAACCAGATAGTGGAACCTTTGATATAGGCGAAACCGTTTCGTTTGGTTATTATAGTCAGGAAGGTTTGAAGTTTAATGAACAAATGAAAGTGATTGATGTGATTCGTGATATTGCTGAAGAAATCCACTTGGGCGATGGACGAAAAATGTCGGCTTCTCAGTTTTTGCAACATTTCTTATTTGCTCCAGAAAAACAGCACAATTATGTCTATAAATTGAGTGGTGGCGAAAAACGTCGTTTGTATTTGTGCTCGGTTTTGATGAAAAGTCCGAATTTTTTAGTATTAGACGAACCTACCAACGATTTGGATATTGTTACACTTAATATTCTAGAAGAATATTTACGCAACTTCAAAGGATGTGTGATAGTCGTGTCTCACGACCGTTATTTTATGGATAAAGTAGTGGACCATTTGTTGGTTTTTGAGGGGAACGCGGTAATAAAAGATTTTCCTGGTAATTATTCCGATTATCGTGATTGGAAAGAAAAACATGTGGATGCTGTAGAAAAGAAAGAAAAGAAAGCTGAACAACCGCAAAAGGCGAAACCTAAAGATACCGTTAAGAAAAAACTTTCGTTTAAAGAGCAACAAGAATTTATTCAATTGGAAAAAGATATTGAAAAATTAGAGTTGGAGAAAAAGGAACTTGAAACGAAAATGAATTCTGGCGAATTGACTCACGATAAATTATTGGAATGTTCTAATCGTTACCAGCAAGTTTCTGATTTGTTAGATGAAAAGACGATGCGTTGGTTGGAATTGAGTGAAATCGGAAATTGATGTTGTCGGTATTTGAAAAATATTTTGAGAAACACGAGGTTTGTCGAGTAGCTTTGACCAATGAACATTTGCAGGCTCAAATGGTAGTTGTGATACCTTGCTATGATGAGGATTATTTGTTTGATACTTTGCAATCTCTAGAATTTGCAACTCCTATTAAATCGAAAATTTGTGTAATTGTGGTAGTCAATTCATCCGAACTTACACCACAAAAAATCATTGATAAAAATCTTAAGATCTTTTCCGATTTAGAATCAGTGAAGCATAACTACCGTCATTTTTCATTATTACCAATATGGGTAGAAGGGGTACGAAGAAAGTATGCGGGAGTGGGGAATGCTCGTAAAATAGGTATGGATACTGCTCTTCGTATTTTCGAATCAAAATATAATTTAGATGGAGTGATCGTGTCTTTAGATGCGGACACTTTGGTTTCGCACGATTTTTTTCAAGTCATTGAATCACATTTTAAGAATCATCAAAATAAAGCCCTTGTGTATGAGTTTGAGCACCGTACAACGGGAAATGCAGACGAATATAAGGCCTGTTTGGAGTATGAAAAGTATTTGCATTATTATAGGAAAATGTTGCAACAGATAGGATTCCCTCACGATTTTTACACGATGGGATGTGATTTTTCAGTGCGTGCTGAAAGTTATATGAAAGTGGGAGGAATGCCACAAAAACAAGGTGGGGAGGATTTTTATTTTTTACATAAAGTAGCTCAAACTACCGAGATTAAAACCATTGAAAAAGTGTTGGTCTATCCATCGGCAAGAGTGTCGACAAGAGTACCATTCGGGACTGGTCAGACTGTGTTGAAAATAATGCAGAATGGTGTATATAAAGGGTACAAGTATGAATCTTTTATGTTGTTAAAATCATTTTATGCGGCGTTGTATGATTTTGCTTATAACAGCAGACTTGTTTTAGATGAAATATCCCCTGAAGTATTAGATTTTATCGGTCACGATACATTTGTAAACATTGTTGAAAAATGTAAAAATACAACAAAAATCCTCAAAGTTTGTACAAAAAACTCATAGCCGAGTATGATGGTTTTTTCATTTTAAAATTTTTGAATTATATAAGTACGCAACCTGGTTATGAAATTGAAGAGATGAGGAATTTATAAAAATCTTTAGACAACCTTTTCAAGATGCGATAGTAGCTCGCTTAATTGTTCAAATGTTTTTGTTTTAATATAAAAAAATCCCCACATTTCTGCGGGGAATTTTATTATTTTTCATAATGTAATTAATCATCAGAGAATGTACGTTCTGAATAATTACGAGGTTCAAGAGGTTCAGAGTTGTCGTTGATGAAACCAAAAACTTCTTGTAAGCCCGCTAAAAATTTATCAAAATCCTCGCGGTAAAGAAAAATTTTGTGCTTTTCGAATGAAAAAATGTTTTCAGCTTCGTTTACTACTTTCTTTTTACTTTCGGTGATGGCTAAAAACATATCGTCACGACGATTTTTCTTAACATCCAAATAATAAATACGTTTCCCAGCTTTGATGGCCTTTGAGAAGATAATTTCTTTATCTCCATTGTTATTCATCTCTTCCATAATCCGTCTAGAGTATTAAAATTAAAGTTATCGTGTGTAAATTTGAGAATAATTTTTTGTAATACAAATTTTTTGAACATTTTTTTTACTGTATTTATAAAAATATAGATATTTTCTTTTTTTATCAGTCAGGTTGCCGTAGATATATTCCATATTTTTAATTATTAAAAAAACCTTATCACAACTCTTAAGTGTCAACTCTTTTTATTATCTTTGCAGCATAAATTTAAGAGTAAATGATAAATCGAGTTTTAATTCGTATCAAAGCTGTTCAGTTGATATATTCTTTCCTTATATCACAAAATAAAACGGTTGATAAAGCAGAAAAAGAGTTCTTTTTTAGTTTAGAGAAAAGTTATGAGTTGTATTTTTATTTATTGCAACTTATTGTTGATTTGACAGATTATATGCAAGATCGATTGACTCGACGTGGTATTTTGTCAAAGAAAATAATGACAAATCGTTTTGTAGAAAATCAGTTAGCTGCCGAATTGAGTCAAAATGTTCAGATTTCCAAATTCGTAGCTGATAAGAAAATATCGTGGAAAGATTTTCCAGAAACTCTGCGTGATTTGGCCAATATGGTGTTAAAATCAGAAGAATATGTCGAGTATATCAATTCGAATGAGGAACCGTCGTTGGATTCTGATAAAGAATTTTGGAGAAAAATAATGAAAAAGGTAATTCTTCCAAGTGAAGTGTTGCAAAATCAACTAGAAGAGTTATGTATTTATTGGAATGATGATTTGGAAATAATCAGTGGTTTCTTTTTGAAAACAATAAAACGTTACGATCCTGAACATCCAGAGGCAGCAATTATTCCAATGTTTAAAGATAAAGAAGATGAAGATTACGCTCGTACGTTGTTTGTAAAAACCATAGAAAATGGTTTGGAATACGAAAAACTTGTAGAATCTCATATTAAAAACTGGGATTTGGAACGTGTAGCGCAAATGGATATGGCTATAATGCAAATGGCGATTTCTGAGTTGCTTAATTTCCCTAATATACCAGTTACTGTTACTCTTAATGAATATATTGAAATTGCTAAAGCGTATAGCACCGAAAAAAGTAGTGTGTTTATTAACGGAACTCTTGATGCTATCGTGAATACTTTGCAAAAAGAAAATAAATTATTAAAAGTTGTAAGATTATAAATTTAATTAGAAAGATATGTTGACAATTTTATTACAAGACGCAGCAGGTGCACAATCACCAATGTCGTCAATGATTATGTGGATTTTGATTTTAGTGGTAATGTTCGTGTTTATGTTTTTACCACAAATGCGTCGCAATAAAGAGCTTAAAAAGTTTCGCGAGGCAATGAAAAAAGGTGATAGAGTGGTTACTGCAGGAGGAATTTATGGTAAAGTAAAAGAAATTAAGGATACGACTATTTTGATGACTATCTCAGAAGGAGTAGAAATTGAAATAGACAAAGCTTCTGTCTTTGGAACATCACAAGAACAAGGAAAATAATTTTTAAATAGTGTCCGATATGCAAAATACTTTTTGGACAGCAATTAAAAAGTTTTTTAGTAAAACGAGAGAGTTTTTGTTTAGCAAAGACTCACTCGTTTTTTTGTTTTTTTTAATCATTTCTGCCACTTTTTGGTTTATTTTATCTCAAAAAAGAGAAACAGAATTTACAATAAGAATTCCGTTGGTTTATTCTAATATTTCTGATGATATTCTGATTACTAACGAGTTGCCCAAAAACTTAAGAGTGGTAGTGAGGGATGCTGGTTTGAATAAACTTTTGTATAATTACAAAAAAGATCAAACACCTATTGTCGTGGATGTGGATGAAGTTTTACGCGAAAACGAAATGGTTAAAGTCGGCACTTCTCAGTATCAGCACCTCATTCTTCGTCGCTTAGGAGCAAATGCAGAATTGCTCGATATTATACCAGATACTATCCGAATTCATCATGAAAAATTGACTGACAAGGTAGTTCCGGTTAACTTAAATGCTTCGTTTCATTTGGGACAACAAAGTATTATGTCGGCTGAAGCTTACACCGAACCGAGTGAGATAAAAGTGTTTTCTACTGATGAAATTCTCGAAACAATTTCTATCGTGCAAACCGATTCTTTAAAATTGACAGATTTGACCGATACGGTACGTGTAAAATTGGCATTAACCCCGATTAAAAAGACTAAGTATGAAACAGATTCTGTAATGGTGGTAGTACCAGTTGAAGCCTTTACAGAAAAAACTGTTTCGGTTCCAATAATAGTAAAAAACGTTCCCGAAAATGTAGTCTTGCGTGTATTCCCTAATACTATTAACGTAACTTTCTGCGTGGGACTAAGTCAATATAAAAAAGTTTCTTTAATTGATTTTGGTTTTTATGTTGATTATAACGATTTGAAAAAAAATCAAAATCAAGCGGGGTTGAAAGTGTATAAACAACGCGAACCAGATTATGTTACTAATGTAAGATTTTCTGATTATGTAGAGTATTTGGTTGAATATAAATCAAATGATTAAGTTAGCAATTATAGGCGGAATAGGAAGTGGTAAAAGCGTGGTATCTAAGGTGTTTTCTACTTTGGGATATCCCGTTTACGATTCTGATAGTCGTGCCAAATGGCTAATGGCAAATGATGAAAAGGTTCGAAGTCAACTCATTCAGGTATTTGGAAGTGAGACTTTTGAAAATGGTATTCTCAATAGAGCATATTTGTCAAAAAAAGTATTTACTGATAAACCTGCGTTGAATAAATTAAATGGTATTGTTCATCCTGCTGTTTATCAAGATTTTAATAGTTTTGTTGAACGCCATCAATCGGCTAAGATAGTGGTGATAGAATCGGCCATTTTATTTGAATCGGGAGGTGATAAGTTTGTAGATAAAATACTTTTGGTGAATAGTCCGCTTGATGTTAGAATACATCGAGTTATGCGTCGAAGCAACTTGACAAGGAATGAAGTTGAATATCGTATTTTAAATCAAAAGAATGCAAACGAATTATCCGAAAAAGTGGATTTTATTGTAGAAAATGATGAAAATCATTCTTTACTTTCTCAGATAAATGATGTTATAGAAAAATTAATTAAATGTTGAAGTTGAAAAAAGTTGGATTAGTCATATTATCGTTGTTTTTAATCGCAATAACCATTTTTGCAAAAGAAGAAAATATCGAACGCCATATAGCGTTGTGGCATATCGATACCACTACGGGTATTGCTGATTCGCTTGATGTGACGGCATTGGATACGGCATTGATCAATTTTCATCAGCGTCATAATCCTGTGTATCAACGTACTATCGCATCGAGTTATTTGGCTAATATAGGTTCACCATTCCAAGATAAAATTTATTTTAATCGCGAACCTTTAGAGGAATTTATTTTTTTAGATCCATATAGTCTTTATAGACTTAAACTTAGCGATTATACTTTTTATAATACAACCACCCCTTTTGCAGATATTCAATATACCAATGGCGTAGGTGGCGTACAACAAGGTGAAGATCGTATAAAAGGAAAGTTTACCGTCAATGCTAATGATAAATTTAATTTAGGTTTTCAAGGCGATTTAATATTTGGTAGAGGTAAGTATGCAAGTCAATCGACTAAGCAGGTAGATTTTGGGATTTTTACTAGTTATAATGGTATTCGTTATACCAACTACAATATAGCGTCTATTTGTAATTTTAAAAATTATGAAAATGGAGGTATTAAGGATGACCGATATATTACCAATCCTGAAAGTATAGGGGTGTATAAGAATATAAAGTCAATAAATATTCCTGTCAATCTTTCTAATAATAGTAATTGGCTTCGTGGCATTAATTTATATACCAATCATCAATATCATTTAGGAAAAGATTTGATTGTAAGATTGGATTCTTTGAATGCCGATTCGATAGTGTATAAACACGTACCAATATCAACATTATCGTTTAGTACCGAATTTGGTCATTATGCCCGTAAATACACCGCGAATAGCTTTAGTAATTGGTATGGTAGAGATTCTTCGTTTTTGTTTAAAGATAAGATAAACGATTCTATTCGTTATGAGAACTTGAAGACTAGTTTCTCTGTTATCTTCAATGAAGAAGCAAGCAAGACTAAATTTGGTTTTGCTGCTTATGTTGAGAATGAATGTCGTTGGTACAAAGGATATGCGAATCGTGATACGTCTAAATTGGCAAGAACGTTTGAGGACGATTTTATTGTAGGTGCAAAGTTGTTCAAAAAGAATGGAGATTATTTTCGTTTTGATGTTGACGGAAATATCGTTGCATTGGGAACTTCAGTGGGAAGTTTCTCGGTAGAAGGAGGAGTGGAATTTTCTATTCCATTAAAGAATGATTATTATATAGATTTGGGGGTAGATGGAAATATTTCATACGCAAATCAATCGCTTTTACTTGATAATTATTGCTCAACTTATTTCGAGTGGACGACTCCTTTAGATGCCGAATTGGTTGCTGGGGTGACAGGTGAATTATCAATTCCAAAAGCGGGTTTTGAGGCTTTTGTAGGTTTTGAAAATACTAAAAATAAGATTTTTTGGAATCAACAAGCACTGCCTGATCAGACAAATAAAAATGTACAAATTTTACAAATATCAGCTTCTGAGTCTTACGAAATTTTTGGTTTCGGATTCGATGCTAAAGCGGTGTATCAATTGAGTAGCAATCAGAGCATTGTTCCTTTGCCAACTTGGAGTTTGTATGGCAATATTTATTACACGAATAAGTTATTTAAAGTATTGACATTCCAATTGGGAGTTGATTGTTATTATAACACGGCTTATTATGCACCAGCTTATATGCCTGCAACAGGACAATTTTATAATCAACAAGAAAAACTTATTGGTAATTATCCGGAAATGAATGTGTATTTAAATTTCCACTTAAAACGTGTTCGTTTCTATTTGGCATATATGAATTTTAATCGAGGTTTGTTTGGTGGAGACACGTATTTCAATGTACCTCATTATCCTTTAAATCCAGGTATGTTTAAGTTTGGACTTTCATGGACGTTTTATGACTAATACCAGAAAAATATGAGCAAAAAAACATTTTATATGCTTTTATCTTCGCTACTTATTTTATGTCTAATGCCTTTTGTTTTTTATTTTTTTACGAGGGATTTAAAAGAAGTAGTGTCTAATAGAGATTTCTCTGATATTCAGCAAGATAGTATATTGTATGTGATTACTGATTATAATAATATTAATTATTATATTGATGGTCAAACAGAAAAAGGTTTTCAATATGAAATGATAAAGGCTTTTGCCGAGAGTCAACACTTAAAAGCTGTGTTTATTTTGGAAAATGATTTATCAACGTCTATTGATAAATTGAAGAGAGGTAAGGCTGATATAGTTGCTCGTATGGTGCCGATTACTACCGATTTTAGAGATGATGTGGCATATACTAATCCAATTATACAAAACAAACAAATATTAGTACAACGTACGGCGGTTGATAATAATGGTATTCCCCCAATTCGTAGTCAAATAAAGTTGGCTGGTGAAACGCTTTATGTAGCTAAAAATTCTCCGTATCTTCAACGTATTCACAATCTTTCTGAAGAAATTTCTGATACTATTTATGTGAAAGAAATTCCGCAATACGATGACGAACAGTTGATGATAATGGTAGCAATGGGCGAGATTGATTATGCGGTTTGCAACGAACGTATTATTAATTCTAATATCAAAAAGTATCCTCAATTGGATGTTCGTACAGAAATTAGTTTTACACAAAATACGGCTTGGTTGGTACGCAATCAGTCGCCTGAACTTTTATACACAATAAATAAATGGTTGGAAGAATTTAAAAATACTAGGGTCTATCGACAAATTTGTAATCGATATTTATAAAGTTATGGTGATTGTGGAATAGTATTTATTTCCAATGTATTTTTAATGGTTAACTTTAAATAACATGTATATTTCTATAATTAGTAAAAATACGTCTTTTTCTGAAAAGCAAGTTAAGGCAGTGATCTCTCTTTTAGATGATGGGGCTTCAATTCCTTTTATTGCTCGTTACCGTAAAGAACGAACCGATGGACTTGATGAGGTTCAAATTGCTTCTATAAAAGAAAATTACGAGAAAATCCAAGTCATTGAAAAGCGTAAAAAAGCTATTCTTAAAAGTATTGAAGAACAAGGAAAATTGACGAAAGAATTGGCCTCTCAAATCAATAATTCTTGGGATATTAATGAGATAGAAGACTTATATTTACCCTATAAACCCAAACGTCGTACACGTGCTGAAATTGCTCGTGAATTGGGATTAGAACCATTGGCTAAAATCTTGATGGCTCAACATGAAAATAATGTTGATAAAGTAGCCAATTCGTTTGTTAAGGGAGAAGTAAAAACAGCAGAAGGTGCTTTACAAGGGGCTCGGGATATTGTGGCTGAATGGATAAGTGAAAATGCTCGCGTGCGTAATGCTATGCGTAATATCTTTGAGAGAGAAGCGTTTATATCGTCAAAAGTGGTTAAAGGAAAAGAAAAAGAAGGTGAGAAATATCAAGATTATTTTGATACTAAAGATTTGTTACGTAAGTGCAGTTCTCATCGTTTGTTGGCTATGCGTAGGGGTGAGAATGAAGGTTTCTTAAAGGTTACCATTGCTCCTGATGAAGATAAGACCATTGAAAGTATTGAGAAAATTGTAATTAAAGGTTTTTGGCAATCGTCGGAACAAGTGCGTATGGCATTGGTCGATTCTTATAAGCGTTTGCTTCGACCAAGTATCGAAACAGAATTTGCTTCTATAAGTAAAGCAAAAGCTGATGATGAGGCCATTAAAGTGTTTGTAGAAAATTTGCGACAATTGTTATTAGCATCGCCTTTGGGACAAAAACGTATATTGGCTTTAGATCCTGGATTTCGAACAGGTTGTAAGGTGGTGTGTTTGGATGCTCAAGGTAATTTAATTCACAATGAAACGATATACCCTCATCCTCCTCAAAATGAGATTGCTCAAGCTACCCGCAAAATACAAAAATTGGTAGAAGCTTATGACATACAAGCTATAGCTATTGGAAATGGAACGGCAAGTCGTGAAACGGAACGTTTTATACAAAACGTTCGTTACGATCGTAAAGTGCAAATTTTCGTAGTAAGTGAAAATGGAGCTTCTATTTATTCGGCTTCTAAAGTTGCTCGTGAAGAATTTCCCGATTATGACGTGACGGTGCGTGGTGCTGTTTCTATTGGTCGTCGTCTTATGGATCCTTTAGCCGAATTGGTTAAGATTGATCCTAAATCAATAGGGGTTGGACAATATCAGCATGATGTGGATCAAACCAAGTTGAAATCGGCTCTTGATCAAACGGTAGAGAGCTGTGTCAATTTAGTGGGAGTGGATTTAAATACGGCCAGTAAGCATTTGCTTACACATATATCGGGATTAGGTCCTCAATTGGCACAAAATATAGTGGATTATCGTAAAGAAAATGGGGCTTTTGTTTCAAGAAAGCAATTGCTTAATGTGCCTAAAATGGGAGCTAAAACGTATGAGCAATGTGCTGGATTTTTACGTATTTCTAATGGCGAAAATCCATTGGATAACTCTTCGGTTCATCCCGAAAGTTATAAAATTGTGGAAAAAATAGCCAAAGATCAAAATCTTACAATAAAAGAACTGATTGGAAATAAGTCGGTTATCGATAAAATAGACTTGTCTCAATATGTGACGCCATTAGTTGGTATTCCAACTTTGAAGGATATTATGAAGGAATTGGAGAAACCAGGTCGCGATCCTCGTCAAATTATTAAAGTGTTTGAATTTGATCCGAATGTTAAGACTATCGAAGATTTGAAAATAGGCATGGAACTTCCAGGTATCGTGACTAATATTACTAATTTTGGTGCATTTGTTGATGTTGGGGTAAAAGAAAATGGTTTGATTCATATTTCTCAGTTATCAGATAACTTTGTATCAAATCCTGCCGATATCATCTCATTACATCAGCATATACGAGTGCGCGTGCTTTCGGTCGATTTTGATCGTAAGCGTATTCAATTGAAAAAAGTGGATAATAATTAGGAGGGTAGTATTCCAAACTCTAAACTCTTTTTTTTATTTTTGTGTAAAAAGAAAATTTATGGAAACCATTGAACAAAAAATAGAAGATTTGCGAAAAGAACTGCATTTGGCAAATTATAATTATTATGTTCTTTCGCAACCTACAATGAGTGATTATGATTTTGACCAAAAATTGGCAGAACTTCAAAAGTTGGAAAATGAAAATCCTCAGTTTTATGATGCCAATTCTCCAACTCAACGGGTGGGGAGTGATATCAATAAAAATTTTGTTCAAGTAGCTCATAAATATCCTATGCTTTCATTAGGAAATACTTATTCAGAGGGGGATATTCGTGAGTTTTACGACCGTACTCAACGTTTCCTAAATGGAGAGTCGTTTGAAATTGTTTGTGAACTTAAGTTTGATGGTGTTTCTATCTCACTTCGTTATGAAAATGGTAAGTTGGTACAAGCTCTTACTCGTGGTGATGGTGAAAAAGGGGATGACGTGACAGAAAATGTACGCACAATTCAATCTATTCCTCTTCAATTGCAAGGTTCTGATTATCCCAAAGATTTTGAAATCCGCGGTGAAATTCTTATGCCTTGGGAAGTGTTTGAGTCTCTTAACAAAGAACGAGAAACTCAAGAAGAACCGCTTTTTGCAAATCCTCGTAACGCCACATCAGGAACCATTAAATTGCAAAATTCATCAATCGTTGCACATCGTCGTTTGGATGGCTTTTTGTATTATATACTTACTGATGAACCTTTGAAAGATACGCATTGGGATAATCTTCAAGAAGCTCGAAAATGGGGTTTTAAAATATCTGATTATACTAAGAAATGTACAACTATCGATGAGGTATTCGATTTTATCAATTATTGGGATATCGAACGTAAAAAACTTCCTTTTGCTACTGATGGAATTGTTTTGAAAGTCAACTCGTTGCGTCAACAAAAGAATTTGGGCTATACGGCCAAAACACCTCGTTGGGCAATTGCCTATAAGTTTCAGGCAGAAAAAGCTCGAACCCGACTCAATTCCGTCTCGTTTCAAGTGGGAAGAACGGGAGCAATTACGCCAGTTGCTAATTTGGATAGTGTTTTATTATCAGGTACTTACGTAAAAAGAGCATCGTTGCATAATGCCGATATTATCCAACAATTGGATTTGTATATTGGCGATTACGTGTATGTTGAAAAAGGGGGAGAAATTATCCCTAAAATTACAGGTGTGGATAAAGAGGCTCGTATCCTTTTGAGTGATAAAGTGGAATTTATTAAAAATTGTCCAATATGTGG
>Ga0247610_10004601_pt1 | contig 14713 bp, 12 predicted proteins | sample 174DNAGHGhighgp2_FD_193483 | JGI IMG/M metagenome (GOLD analysis project Ga0247610, IMG submission 193483) | Sheep rumen microbial communities from Palmerston North, Manawatu-Wanganui, New Zealand - 1742 DNA GHGhigh gp2 | ecosystem: Host-associated > Mammals > Digestive system > Stomach > Rumen... | reverse complement strand
AACGGTTTGGTTCGCGGGTTGCAAATCTGGCTGGTGTACTGGGTCTGCCCACGTTGGGCAAAGATGATTTTCGAGTGCTTACAAATCTTGCCTCGAAATGCCTGGAACGGCGCTTCTAACTTAATGTTACTCATAGTTAAAATTTGGTTTTGTATCCGCCTATGCATGGCGGATGGGTTAATAATGTATGTTTATTTTCCGGCATTATATGCCGTTGTTTCCTTCGTTTATTAGCCCGGAATTTTATTCCGTTTTTGCTCACTGCAAAACACGAGCGGCTTACGAGAGAGATACGAGACGATAACGAGAAGCGATTAAGGCGCACCGAGAATGTCCGGTGAACATTCGAAGGAGTAAGTGCGCCGCGCGAGTCCGAAGCAGCCTTCACCGCTGCAAGGACATTGAACTCCTTATTATCTGACCTCTTTCCGAAAACCGATGCAAAGATACGATGAACATTTTACTTTTTCCAAATTTTTTTGCAAAAATTTTCAAAAAAAATGTTTTTCGTCCCGTCTGCGTTCACTAATTTCACTAAATTCACCAAATTCACGCATCCCTGTCTGTTGTCTATTCTGGCCATAATATAATATATTATATATTTATATTATGAGCATTTTCTGAAGACAAAATCTTGTGTGAACGTGTGAGTTGTGAAAGAGTGTTTTGTGCAACACACCACACAACACACAATAAAAAAAATGCTAAAATTGTCATATTTGACAGATTTAACAGCATGGAACATAAAAATGCAGACATTTTTAATTTTTTCTCAAAAAGATTTGGTCAATTCAAATATTTATTGTACTTTTGCAGCTGAAATTAATCAATGAAAAGTTATTAACAAGTTTTCAACAATAAAAACAAAAATTGTATGATTGCACCAAAATTTAACGCAAAAGATTACACGACCAAGCTGAAAGCCACAATTCAAAGGACTGGCAAACTTGGTTTTACATCTGACACGATTGAGAAACTAGGTCTTGGACAAGGTTGTAGCATCTATCTTGCTCCGGACGACACCAACAAGAAAATCATGTACATGGGCGTTGTTCGCGAAGTTCGCGAAGATGCTTTTCCATTGCTTAGCTCCGGTAAGTATCCGTATCTGAATACTACAGGACTATTCAAGGAGTTGAAATTTGATTTCACCAACAAAGTGTACATGTTCGACTTGTCTCGTTTCCCGGAAGGCGATGAGGCAATGGAGAGCGAGTGCTACAAAATGGACTTGCGCTGGAAAGACCGCACCAAAGAAGATAATGATTTAGAAATAGAAGGCAAAGAGTAAATACTGAATGACTGCTCCGTATGACATCGACAGCAAGCAAATATCCGATTCGATCGCAATTAAAGACGGGATAGTTGCCTTGCTTGCCACCTCCTCTGACGAACAGAGGAGGTTATTCGCTGCATACGAAGCAATGAAAGCGAGAGCAGAAGCGGCTGAAGCAAGAGCCGATAAAGCAGAAGAACGGGCAGACGCCACAGAAGAGCGCGCTGCAAAAGCCGAAGCAGCAGCAGAGCATTGGAAAGAGTTAGCGCTTAAACCAAGAGTAGTACTCAAAGACCATGCTTCGGTAGGAAATATAATAACAGGGAATTATAACGAACATTATGCCGAAGACAATAGTATTCAGGGACAACAGTCACCTCGACAACTTGGTGCTGGGAAATTGGAATGTGTATAACACACCGACCGACGAACAAAAGACCGAGTCGAAACGACAACCGGAACGGAATATAGAAGATGTTGAGTTTGAAGAAATCAACACCTATTGCCGCTATTTGGATATTGAAGAAATAAAGCGCGTAGGTATTCGCCAACCGGCAGAAGTGCAACAGCAACTGGAACTGAAAAGCAAAGAAGACGCAAAAACCTTTGTGTCCTATTTGCGTGAACAGATTAAACTAAAATATATCAATTTCCACGGCGATAAAATCGCTGTAGTTTTCGCCAATCTACATGAAGATTTGCCAATGATGCGCGACTACACGATCAATAACTTTTATACCTATTTTAGAGACGAACCATTGTAGTCTATTGTACTGATTTTGTACAATGAAACTACAGCCATTGTAGTTCCATTTGAATAATCAAACATTTAGCAGCCAATAATTGCAGGGCTGCTTTTTTTGTACTAATTTTGCATCGCTTTTCGCAAGAGAAGTGATGATCTTTTAGTTTAACAATCGCCAATCCGAACGCGTGAATAATAAGTAATGCTTGGCTCGACACGCAGCAATCCTCAGAGTTATAGGCATTACGAAAGGGGTTGCACGATTGGCCATAAAATCGTTTAGGTTTATGGCAAAAACTACTTTTCCTTGCGTGGACTTGAAAGTTGAGAGTCCCGCAGAAGTTATCAAAGAAGGCGAAAGCCGCAAAGGTGTTCTTAAGTTTATTGACGAAGACCATTTCCACTTTATCGAAGCGGTAATCAAGCACATCCCGTGCCCGCATCTCTGGTGGAAACTGCTTGACCGTTCCAAGCACGGACGCGTAAACATGAACTCGCGCCATATTAAGGTAGAGTTCTACATCCGACATGAGGAGTACGCAGACGGACGCGACTTGGCGGACATGCTGGCTCGTGAAATCGAAACACTGGGTGAAAACCTGTGTGAGATGAATCTCAAAGAGGAGGCAGAAAAATGCGGCAAGTAGTATCTGTGGTTAAAGGTGGTGGTCCGTGTACTACGGACTGCCCCTTCTACTCCGAAACCGGCTGGGTGCGCGGCGTCAGAGGCGTTCCGCTAAAGACCCATTGCAGGGCAACGATGGAAGCAATATCTGTGGACTGCGATATTTTCAACACGCTAACCGTAGAGAAGATGGAAGTTACAGAAGCCGAATGGAAAGCCATGCAGAAAGCCATCGGAAAGAAAGCAAAGAAAGAGCGCAAACCATATCCGGAAGACCATGAAGAAATCCACGCCGTAGGTTGTGACTGGACACGAGGCAAAGGCAAATGGAATTCTCTCAAGTCGTCTAACGTAAAATAGCGTCTATGAATCGCGAATTTATGCGCGATAAAATCGTTAAACATTAAACATTCAACATTAAACATTGTATCATTATGTTTTGCTATCAAGAAAGCGTAAGCAAAGGCGCTCCTAAACTTTGCACTCCGGAAATATGGAACTCTCTCATCGACAGTCCCGAGGTAACAAAGATTTGTTCGCGTATTGCAGAACTCGACTCGCAAGCCGAGAACTACAATGACCGCAAGCAAGCTTTGAAAAAGCGGCTTCCGATTATTATTCCGCACGCATCTTTGTTCGCCAACGGCAAACGCGTTTCTGCTGATGCTACTCCGTCCGGTCTCGCTATGCTCGATGTCGATCATGTGGATAATCCGCGTGAATGGTTTGAATCCATCGACAAACAAATCCTTTCCGATAACAAGATTTATCTGGTGGCTATCACGGCAAGCGGAAAAGGTCTGCGGCTTATCGGAGAACGATTAGAGCACGAACCGATTGAGGCAGCACAGCTGCGTATCGCTAATGCGCTCGGTATCCAAGAGTTCGACGCGGTGACAAAAGACTTAGCTCGTGCTTCCTACGTCGTTCCGCGTGATTATATCCTTTGGATATACGAAGCCGGACTTTTCGCTGAAGAAGACCGACCGGATCTGAACTTTCCTCTCACACTCGCGCTTCCGCCGCATGTGCCGGAGAACGACCAACAGATTACCAACTCGCTCATGTATCGCGATATTCCTTACGAGGATATTGTGAAGCAACTATTGTTGGCAACCGGCAATGCCGATGGTGCGATTCAAGGTGAGCGCAACACGGTTTATTTCTCGCTCGCTGCCTACATGCGTTACATCTGCGATTTCAATGCTGATTTGCTGTTCCAAGTGCTGCCGGATTTCGGGCTGTCAGAGCAAGAGCGTCGTCAAGTACTGGCTTCCGCTATCGGTCGTCCGCGTAAATCGCAAATGCCGATGATTCTGCAAGGAGCAATCGCTGTATGCGAGCGTGATGCCGAGTATGCACACAACCCGGAAGAGGTGGAGAAGAAGATGAAGTTGAAATCAACTTCTCTCCCATTACCGGAACTGCCGCGTCTGCTCAAACTCATTTGCCGCAGACTACCGGCTGACTATCGTCCGGCTATGGTTATTGCTTCGCTTCCTGTACTGGGAACGCTTGCGACCAACATCCGTTTCGAATACCTCGACCGTCAAGAGCAATCGCTTTCGTTCTTCTCATGCGTAACGGCTCCGGCAGCTTCGGGTAAGTCGTTCATCCGCAAACCGTTGGATTTGCTCCTCACTCCAATCAACGAGCAAGATGCCATCGAGCGCGAGAAAGAACAAGCGTACAAAGAGCGTCTGCGTGCATCCAAGAACAGCAAAAATCAGCCGGAAGATCCGCACGCTTGTCCGCGCAATAATGGTATTGCTATCAGTATTGCGAAACTGCTCCAGCTATTGACCTATGCCGGAGGCAAGCACCTTATCGGTATCGGCGAGGAAATGGATACGCTTGTTAAATCTGAGCGTGCCGGTGTGTGGTCGCAGAAGTCCGACATCTACCGTCTGGCGTTTGATAACGCGGAGTACGGACAAGCGTATATGAGTGATGCAAGTTTTAATGCGCATATCAAGGTGTATTATAACTTGCTGCTGACAGGCACACCCAATTCCATGAAGCGCTTTTTCAAGGATTTGGAGAACGGTCTCGCTACTCGTGTATGCTTTGCGCAACTGCCCGATACGAGTTTTTCAGAGATACCAGTTTTTGCCCCATACACAGACGCGGAGAAAGAAGAAATCATCCGTTGGGCGAGACAACTCGACACCGAGCAGGGCACGATTGCTTGTCCGCAAGTCGGTACGGGTATCGCGGATTGGTTGGAGCGCAAACGCCAACAGGCGATTGACGCAGACAGCCACGCAATGGATACGCTTCGCCGTCGTGCCGCCGTTATTGGCTATCGCGCAGGGATGTTGTGTTATCTCTTGGAGAACCACAAATATACAAAGGTGGTAGGTGCTTTTTCGGAATGGGTTGCCGAATATGTATTCCGCAATCAGATGGAACTTTGGGGCGACCAGATGGAGCAAGAACTGACAGGAGCATTGGATGCACAAACAGAAAGAGGCGCAGCCGCAAGTCTGTTGGCACTACTGCCGGAAGAATTTACAGCGTCTGACCTTATAAAATTACGCGCGCGTAAAGGACAATCCGTCAAAGCATCTGCCGTGAGCATGGTATTAAACCGTTGGCGCAATAACCATCGTATCGTCAAGATTAACGAAACGACTTGGCGAAAGACAAACTACTAACAAGAAAAGAGGCGAGCATCGCTCGTCTCTTTTTCACTTTTCACTACATTCACACATTTTTGTGTGTTCATTCAGCGCTAAGATATTTTAATAAAATTGCTTTCCTCTGTTCGGCACATAAGTTGATTTCGCTTTGAGCCTTCCGGATATCCGCTTCAATTTTCTCAACTTGCCCCAAAACTTTTTTCTGTTCGCTTGGCGATGGGACAGCAATTAAGATATCACCTATTGTATTAGAAAGATTGTTAATATTTGTCCCATTACTATCTTTTCTCACAAGATTCCTAATTGTTTCTGTATTAAGAACTCCAAAGAGAAAATGTGGATAAATCTTTGGCGATTTTGTGCGAATGATTCCCATAAAACCTCCTGCATAATATGGAGTGTCATCGTCTACATATGCTACTTTTCCTACATGGGATTTACTTCCACTTGAGAAACAAATAAAGATATCATCTTTTTTTAGCTTTTTAGCCTCATCCATCTCCAGAGCACTTGATAAATATATCTTCTTTGTTATAGACAACTCTCCGTTTAATGTGATATTATCTGAAGTTAGAATAACATTATCGGTCTCATTTAAAACTTGATCATTCTTTTCATATGTTACTCCCCTTATGATAGATGCAAGAATGTTCAATTTTATTTTGTTCTCTGTTTTTAATACAGACTCAAACAAACTCTTAATCTGAGAACGCTTATCCTCAATTATTTGCAATTGAGCATTTTTTTGAACGTCTATTTCCTGACACTCGGCGATAATTTGCTTTTGCACCTCTGGCGGTGGGAGAGGTATAAATGTATCTTTCAAATATTTAAAATGACGCTCATATCTATCTTGATTCTCGATTTCGCTTGAAAGGAGATAATTATGAAGATATTTAAGCTCTATTTGGGAGTTTACTTTTATCAATTGAGTACCGTCAGCGCCTCGTACAAAAGGAAAATCTACATATTTATAAGTACAACTATGGTCGCCAAATACTATTAAAGGAAGATCTGTAATAGGCTCTGCATTGTCCGTATAACCAGTTATAAAACTATCTGCTTCTTGTGTAATCACTGGATACTGGCCTTGCTCTTGTATATCTTCTTTTGGAATTTTAGTTTGTGCTCCTTCTACGGGAGACAATAGCCCTCCAATCCTAGTTAGCCCATATTTACTTGATAGAATTAAAGGTTTTGCAGAAGTAGTTTTGATGATTTTATTAAAAGTGGGTCTGGAAAAGTCTATTAAATCTACAAGACGAGCATAGGTGAGTAATTCGTCGACTTTTCCATCGAATGTTTGATTTGCTTCTTCTTTTCCTTCGTTATTGCCGAACGAAAATTTCTTACACTGCTCATAGATGTGCTTCCGCAAGGCAAATGCATACTTGGTGTTATCCCAAGCATCGTTTGGATTATAAAGAGGCGTGTCAATAAATCTTATGGAATTTATTGCTCGTACAATTTCCGCATCTTTATCATCGGAATCTTGCTGTTGCTCTTCGTCCTCTACATATGTATTTTTTGTAATGTACTTTATTCCCTCGTCTCCCTTGCGATTAGACCAATCATAACCCAAAAACTTAATCACTTCATTTTTATTGCTCTTTTTCCTTATTTTATCTGGCGGAGATTGCAACAAGAGAACAAAATTGTTTTCTAATTGTATAAATGTATACAGCTTATCACTTTCTATTATTTTCGCGTATTCTATAAATTGTTTTCGATATTCAGCATTTGCTAAGTCTTGATATTCTGCGCTAACTATGAAATCGGCAAAATGCTGTTTGTTTTCACTGGAACTTATTATTAGGCTGGAATCAAAGAAACTAGAAGACTTGAACCATTCTGCTTGCTTCGCTTTGGAAATAGCTGTTTGTTTAAACGATTCCTTGTATTCTTTAAATATCTCATTGTTTTCAAGAATTGATAATAGAGTGTTGTTTTGCATAAAAGCAAAATATGCATCTTTATCATAACCTTGTTTTTCTATATAGGAATCTATCGCTTCGTAATTTGTATATTGCTCATATCTGTCATTTGCGATAAAATGCTCCAGCAGTCCCTCCGCGTTTTTCTTTACCTTTTGTGCAAAAAGGATAACTGTAGTTGTTCCTGTAGAACCAAATGTGCGGCTACCTAAGCCTACAATAGAAAGAATGTTAAAATTAGAAAAAAGCAACTCGCGTGTTTTTACGGAAACGGCATCTTTGTTTGATAAAATAGAGGAAGGAAGGACTATTCCTATTAATCCGTTTTGACGCAAAAAATGTTTTGCTCGTTCTATGAAGAACGATTCAATACTTCTATTTGTTCCGTAGGCTTTTTCTTTAACTAACTTAATGAGTTCATATTGAGCTCGGTCAGCCTCATCCAATGTATTCAGAAATCCCTTTACACTATATGGGGGATTCGCTATAATCACATCGAAACTGTCTTTGTCAAAGCCTTGGAAACGCGTTTCTCTTGTATTGAAAATACTAAGCGTGTCTTTGAAAACGATACGCGCGTCTTTACTACCGTTAATAATTGTAGCTATCTTTGCAACTTGGCTGAGTGTCTGGCTTTTTTCTATTCCATATGCACTCGCTTGAGGATAGCTCTTTACAAATTCTGTAAGGAAGTGACCGGCTCCGCAAGCATAATCGAGCACCTTGGTGTTAGGATTATTCGGGAATTCCGGCAGCGACTTAATAATAAAGTTGACTATTGGCAGAGGTGTGAAGAATTGCCCCTCTGTCTGATGCACGTTTTTGGAAAGTAATCCTTCGAACAAATCTCCGAAGAAATGATTAGTCTCGCTATTACTCAGATTGATGTCTTGTATAAGAGCCGCTATTTTTATGAGGATTTGGAAATTCATCTCGAACTCCTCTTTGTTCTCTACATCGATAAAGTTGAACTTCTTAATGTTATAGAATTTAATTTCCTCGAACAACTCTTTTATTCCCTCAAAAAGACCATTAGTGAGACTACGACTTGTGTCTTCAAAAATCTGCTTAATGTCATCTTCATCTTTATTCACCACGTCAACATCGAACAAGTCTCGTTTACCTTGTTGATATAACTTCAAAAGACGGGCGCAATACTTTTTCGGGGTGTCACGCGTAATGCCTTTATAGTAAAATTGCAAATCTTCTGGATTACGGCGTTCATCTGTGATTTTACAAAGGAATAAATCTATAAGAATATAGAAGGAATGTTCAAAATCCGTAATGGCGTGATTTCTTAGAATCGTTGCAAACTCATGATATATTGGGCGTATCTCGGAATGAGAAAGGCTCTTTAAGTCTGCTAACGTATATTTAAGTTTTCCTATTGAATAGGGTGCAACATCGCTTTCGAACAATCCTTTTGTCTCGAATGATTTTGCATATGTTTCATTCCATACATCAAAATATTTTCCTTGCGCATCTGCAAATGTCTTTGTACCGGCAATTGTATTTTCATTATCTTTTAATGTGATAATATGGTTCTTTAAAACTATGTCCTCGGAATCATAATCAGCCGCAAAGAGAACAAGATTTTCGCAAAGCCCTAATTCGTTAACAAGCGGACCAAGATAACTAAAAAGCTGACCACCGTTTTTCTGCATGTTGTTCCATTCTTTGCTGAACTCTGCACCATACGTTTTGTTTTCAATTAAAACAAGCGGATTCCATTCTTCGTTAAAGACAAGTATATCACCATACGATGGTTTGTTGATATGACCGACTCTAAAGGCAGGTTCAAACACGATATGCTTGGGTTCATAACCTTTTTCGAGCAAAAGGTGTACACAGACGAGACAAACAAAATTTTCGTTATGATCGAAATTGAGTGTAGTATCTCGATGTATCACAAACCCTGTAGCTTTCTTATCTTTCGTCGGGTATTCCCCATTGTCGAAATTAGCATCTACTGGTGCATATGTGATTTTTTTGTGATTGAAGTCCACCGAAATAGAAGCATCGTGCTGATACTGCTTTTTGAAAATGTTACTGCTCGATTCTGTAAATCCGAATTTGAGCAATACTTCTTTTAGATTATCAACGGTAATCATTTATAGAGTAGTTATTATGTTCTTATTATTTTTCCATCTGCTTGCGCAAATCATCCAACTTGACACCATTATATTTAAACCATAATGTGCCTTGCACGGGATGGTCAAATCCTTTAAGCTGTTGCGCTAAAGCTGACAACGAAGTAGTCTGACCATTATATTCAATGTGGCGGTCGTCTATCACTTCCGGTTGTACGTTCTTATCGTCGATAAACACTACTTTTTCGCCTGCTTGTATTCCGCACATAGAGAAACGGAAAGCGCCTCGGCGAGCGTTCTCCTGTACTTCATTGGCTATCTGTTCATCTATAACCTCATGGCCTTCTGGAGTAAGTCGTTTGAGGCACTCTGACGTTCCGCTAATCTTCGCAATGCTCTCCAGAATAGAATAAGCATCTTCCGGCGACATGGCATAGAACTCCTTTACGCGTTTCTTTCCGTCAAATGTCTCAATGGTGCGCAGATCTGGATTGAGGTTATCAATCAGTTTGTGCAACTCCATATCGGTCAGTTCGCTCTTAACCTCATATATCGCGTACACGCGAAAAGCAAACGGTACGGTCTCACTACGATTTAGTTGACGCAGACGTTTCTCGATGTCGTGTGCGTAACCGATTTTTACATACTCCTTGAATGACGGATTCGTCAGAATGTAGATAACTCCTTTATTCTGTGCCATAGTCGTTGATTATTTCGTGGTATTATAAAGTTACTTTATCTTCCGGTATGTCGTGTTGCCAGCAGCCGTTGGCGTCGAGGCAGCGGATGAACTGAATGGCGTCGGGGTGACCGAGCTGTGCGGCACGGATGAGCATGTTGTCCGCTTCGTCGAGGGAGACGGTATGGCAGATGTCCGGGAAATGCGGATCCTGCTCCCGGAGGTACGCTGCTGCGCCGGTGACGAAGAGTCCCTGCGGGTCGTCTTCGAGATAGGCACGGCGTGCGTACTCCAGCAGCGAGTCGGGATGATAGAACAAAGACGCACGCACCTCGACCGGCGCGGCGTCTTCTATTGGTGATTTGCGATTGGTAATTTGTGATTCAGGGTTCCTACACGTGCACGCTGTGACGAGCGCGCATGTACCAATTATAAGGAGTATATTTTTACCCCCCCCCATTATGGTGCTGATAATCAGCGAGTTACGAAATTTATTCATTTCGATATAGATTTATTATTCTGTTTGTGGGTGCAAAGGTAGTAAAAAAAATCCACATGTGCAAATTTATTTTCGGAAATTTGTTTGTCGTCCACGAATTAAGCAAATTACCCCCCAAAAAAACGGCGAATTGGGCGAATTATTTATTGGTCCAAAATGACCCAAAATGTTCGAAAAAAAAGACATTCACGAATTAAGCAAATTAACCAAAAAAGTAAAACGGCGAATTGGGCGAATTAACGAATTGAGCGAATGATACAAAAGATGAGAAAAATGACCGATGCAAGGATTTTCTATTTTTTTATGCGGAAATAGGTTCATGGATATAGAGAAACAAGGTGGAAAAATTGACACATAGTAGAAAAATTGACACTTTTTTAAAGATTTTTACAAAATGATAAATCTTTTTCATAAAATGATAAATAGAATATCAAAAAAAAGTTGTACCTTTGCAGCGTGTTTTGAGAATTGAGAAAATTGCGCAGCAATAATCGTTCGAGCGAAAGCGAGATAAGAATTGAGAATGAAGAAAACCCGATACATAGTTCTTTTGTGCGCGTTGATGATGCGCCTTATGCCATTGCCGGCACAAGACCCTTTTGAGACACAAATGGAGCAATACGCCTCGCAATATCCCCAGACGGACGATACACAGCAGCGCTTGCAGTTGGCAAACGATTTCTTTGCCTTCCTGCTGAGCGAAGAATATATAGACGAAGCGATTGTTTTTCCGCCTGACGCCCATATAGACTCGGTGGATGTGAACGTGTATTACTACATCGCGGAATGGTACTACATAAACGGCGATTACAATTCGGCAGTGCTGTATTGCGAGCAAGCGGTACGTTGCATGGTCGGGGAAGGCAAGGAGGCCAGAGCCGTGGATGAGGAGTCGAAGAGCGATGTATATAGTTTGCTGGGAGCGGTCTATTTCCGCAAGAGCGACTATGTGCATGCGGTAGAGACGCTCAACAAGGCCTATGAGCTGGACCGAGAGAGCGGCGACTACGACCGGATGAGTTCGACTCTGAACGGTATTGCGAGTGTGTTTACCGCAGCGGGCAAGCCGGAAGAGGCGGAGAAATACATATTGGAAGCGATTGCGGCGAACAGCCAGACGACCAATCTCCGTCGTCGTTCTCTGCTATTCGGCACAGCCTCGGAGATATACCGCAACATGGGCAACTACAAGCAGTCGCTCGCCTATGCCAAGCAGGCGCTGGAGCTGGAGCGTCACCAAGGCGACAGCGTCAGAATAGGCGTCCGGCTGTCGCAAGTGGCCAGTGCGGAAATAGCATTGGGTATGAGCCAAGAGGCGACCGCTTCGCTCACGGAAGCTATTCCTCTTCTGTTGAAAGGCGGGAACAGCCATTCATGGGGTATATGCATGAACCAGATGGGTGATATACTTGCCAACGAGGGCAAAGAGCCGGAAGCAGCGGAGTATTACACGCAGGCCATGACGCTGTTTGAGCGACAAGGCGACAAATACAACGAGATGCACGCGCGAGAGGGTTTGTACCGTGTTCTGCGCTCGTCTTCCCCTCAGGAAGCAATGGTTCATCTGGAGCGTGCGAAAGAGCTGCAGGATTCGATTTACCACCATGAGACGGGCGAGAGTATCGGCAAATACAACGCCATTTATCACAACGACCAGTTGCTGCGGGAGAAAGAGCAATCGGAGCGCCGCAAACGGATGACCATTACCACTATCATCGGTTTGGCTGTGCCGTTGCTGTTGCTTTTGGCGTTCGCGCTGTATATCACCTTCCGTCGCCAGATGTCCCTGGAAGGACAATACGGGAAGATGAGCCGCGTTTACCGCAATGTGATGACGATGACCAGTCCGCTGCGTCCTAACGCGACAGAGGACGACAAGACATTCCTCGACCACTTGGTCAAAGTAATCGAAGACTCGTGCGAACAAGGCGAGTTTACCGTGGAAAAGATTGCGGAACAAATGCATACCAATCCGCAGAATCTCCGTCGGCGTCTGGCCGACTGCTTGTCCGTTACGCCGCAGGTCTATTTCCTGCAGGTCCGGATGCAGAAAGCGCGCCGTCTGCTGTACGACAACAAGGAACTGCCGGTATCGGAAGTGGCGGAGAAATGCGGCTACACGCAAATCACCAATTTCACGCGCGCATTTACCCGTTTCTACGGCATCACCCCGTCCGATATGCGGGCACAGGCAGAGATTGAAAACAAAACAAAACAACAAAATATTGTTTAACTAAAAAATGTGTATGATGAAAAGATTTTTCTCTTCTTTCGCGCTGGCAGCCGGATTGCTGTTAAGCGCCTTAGTACCGGTACAAGCCGAGACGATAGATTTCGATTTGTCGTCCGTCGGAGCAACGGGTGTCATCCGAGTGACACAAGATGGTACAATTTTTCTCTGGGGGTACGTAACCTGTACCGTAACAAAAATGCCAACCTCTTCCGATTCGGGATGCTTGCGCATCTCAAACTTGACGGATAAGGACGGCCATCCCACTACCAATATGACCGGTGCCATTGCTATCGACGGTACTATTTACGACAAGAGCGGTCGCAAGTTCATCGTCAATGAGATTGCAGCCAACACATTCAAGGACTGCAGCAAGCTAACCGCCATCAAATTAGGAACCCTGACCAGTTTCAAAGCCAATATGGACAAGTTCGGCTTTGTTATTGGTGACAATGCCTTCCAGAACTGTAGCGCCCTTGCAGCATTCGTATGCGAAAGCGGAACGCTGACCTTGAAAAATGTAGGCAATAACGCTTTTGACGGCTGCACGAAACTGACCGATTGGGGAGGAAAGGTAACCGGTTCCAACGCTGTTGTCGGCTCCTATGCATTCCGCAACTGTTCTTCCCTCAAATCGCTCATTATGGCGGGTGAGATTGACGAGCACGCATTTGACGGATGCGCCGTAGAGAAATTCACCTGGTACGGCAACGGAAAAGGACACTCATCCCAGTTTAATTATACCGTCAACAGTTCCCCTATCTATCCGCTGCGCGGCAGTTTGAAAGAAGTAACCCTATACAGCGGTGTGCCGGGATACATGTTCTACAGCTGTACCGAGCTGACCACAGTCTCTACGCCGGCAGACATCTGGGACAAACTCTCCAACATCAATATCTATGAGATGGGTATCGGAAACAGAGCTTTTGCCAATTGCCCCGCGCTCAAATCCGCAGAGATAGCAGGACAGATTTCCGCTACTGCCTTCCCCAGTTGCCCCAAACTGGTGAATATCACCTATCGTGGCGCATATATGAGTACCAGTTCCCAGCCGGAGGACCGCTTCCTCGGATTCCTTACCAGCGCTACTGAACTGACTACTTTGAAGATCGAATCCACATCGAGCAAAACGGTGCCCAATGTGTTTGTTCCGGACTATCTGTGTGCCGGATTGGAGAAATTGAGCTCCGTTAGCATTCCGAACTACGTGACGACCATCGGTATCGGCGCCTTTATGGCTTGTTCCGCACTGCCATCGCTCACTCTGCCTGCCTCTATCAAATATATTGATGCGTCGGCTTTTGAAGATTGTTCATCGCTTGCCACTTGTCCTATCGGCGCATCCAACTCGGCGTTGAAGTCTATCGGCAAGCGTGCCTTCGCAGGAACCGCGATGAATTCGTTCTATGTACCTGAGTCGGTAAACTATTTGGGCGGCCAGCTTCTGGACGGCTGCAAGAGTGTGAAGGAGATTCTGTTCTTCACGCGCTCACTGACGAAAAGTGCAATTGGCGGCAGCTATGAGAACCTGTTCTTCGCAGCTAAGAAAGAGGAGCGTAAGAATGTAGAGAAATTCTTTATCAACCCTGAGTTGACCGTTATACCGGATTCATTGTTCTACGGCTTCAGCGGTTTGCAGCGTCTTGTTGACAAGAACGGAGCATCCAACCTCCCGGCGCTCAAGACCATCGAGCAGGCGGCCTTCTACGGCTGTAGCAGTTTGTGGGATTCGTATGGTCCGAACCAGTTACCCAATGTAACGACCGTAGGTGCCTCGGCATTCGAAGGCTCCAACTTCCACAATATCGAGTTGCCGAAACTGAAGACGATGGGCAAGCGTGCCTTCGCGAACACGACGCTGATGTACATTCATGACATGGGCTCCATGCCTGAGCTTACCGCCATCAGCGAGGAAGCGTTTGCCGAAAACGCCAAACTGGCAAGTGCCGATTTCAACGGCATTGCCACCATCGGCGAACGGGCATTCTTCAAT